>Ga0080013_1000976_pt1 | contig 38939 bp, 63 predicted proteins | sample ETNvirenome_6_85_FD_69236 | JGI IMG/M metagenome (GOLD analysis project Ga0080013, IMG submission 69236) | Marine viral communities from the Pacific Ocean - ETNP_6_85 (SPADES assembly) (version 2) | ecosystem: Environmental > Aquatic > Marine > Oceanic | place: Pacific Ocean | collected 2013-06-19 | reverse complement strand
AGGGCCGTGGTGGGGGGTGTGTATCCAAAGAGGACGTTTGGTAAAGGTATGGCGGTCAAGATGGAGGGTGACCCTTTATTCGAGTTCAGAGTTGACCGGCTGTACGATGCGCAGTATGTGAGTGGGGGGTTTATGGCGGTGCCGCGAGAGGTGCTGGAGGCCATCGCCCCCACATTACCTATGCTTGATGAGGGGTACGCTCCGTTCTTCATGCCGATGGTGTTGGATGGAGAGTACATCAGTGAAGACTGGGCGTTGTGTGAGAGGGCAAGGATAGTGGGGTATGCCGTTCTTGCGGACATGATGCCCGTTCTGTGTCATGAGGGGAGTTGGGTGTTTGAGGCAGAGGATGCCGTGAGGCAGATTCGCCCGGCACTAGTTTAACACGACCCATACGGGTGTGTCTCTGCACGGTGTGGCGGTAAGAGCCGATTAAACCACACACAGGGAAGGGTGGGTAGGTGGGCTTTGGTTCAAATCGTGAAATGTGCGGCCTCGCCGCCACGAAAGGGGTGAAGATTGGCTATTGCAAGTACGCTTACTGGATTGCATTTTAGAAATGCAGGGGGTCGGGCCAACTCGTCCGACCAGTCTCTCTACTACAACGGGACTGAGGTGGTGCGGTACAACGCATCTCAGTTTGGACTGTTGCAGGATATGGTTCCGGTCACGAGTGATGGGGCAGCGCTAGGTACGACCTCTCTCATGTGGAGCGACCTATTCCTCGCCTCTGGTGCGGTCGTCAACTTCAACAATGGGGATGTAAGTCTAACACATAGTTCCAACAACCTTGCGCTTGATGGTGGTGATTTTCATGTGCTGAACGGATTCGGCATCGTCGTGGGTCACACGGCCCAACTGAGTGTGAGCGGCGCGGTTCCAGAGGTCCAGATTCAGGGGACAGGTGGTGCGGACAGCCGCCTCCTCCTGGCGCGGTTCTCCGCAGACGCCAGTGCGCCCGAAATCACGTTCCTGAAGTCCCGTAACGCCACCATTGCCTCCAACACCATCGTTGCCGACGGCGACGCCCTGCTGCGCCTCAACGCCAGCGCGGCTGACGGGGCTGACTACGCCCACAGCTTCGGCCTCATCCAAATCGAGGTTGATGACGCCACCCCGGCGCAGAACACTATAGGAACCGCGTTTGTGATTGAGCTAGCGCCACCGGAGGGCAACCGGACCGAGTATGCGAGGTTAGACTCCTCTGGCGTGTTCCGGCTGAAGAACGCCCAGACCGCGCCCTCAGGCGCAGGCTCGGGGACGGACCAGGTTGGGCTGTACTCCGAGAACGTATCGGACGCGACCGTGCTGGGCATCGAGTGCGAGACGGCGGTAGCAGCCGACAACACGGAGTCGAAATTCTCCAACAAACTTGCAGTGCGCATCAACGGGGCTACCTACTACATCATGTTGACAGTTACGTAAGGAGTGATTCATGGAGAGCGGGAAGAACCCGACACGTGCAGACAAACACAGAGCAAAGGATGAGGAGGGGTCGAACCATATGATAGTGAGTGTTATGGAGCGGTTCGGCCTCCTCCAACTCCTTCCAACCAAGGTGGACTTCGCGTCCATGCGGGTGGTGAATGATTTGCAGCAAGCACTGTCACTGTCTGAAGATGACCTTAAACAGATTAAGTTCAGGCAGGAAGGCACCAACTTGATGTGGGATGGGGATGCAGCGGCGAAGATAAAGAAGACCGTGGTGATTGGTGAGCGAGCCAAGTCCATTATCACGGAGCAAATAAAGAACGTGGAGGAGTTGGACATCAAGCATTACGACCTTTACGCGCGGTTCGTAGACTTCCCTGACGAGGAGGCCCATGAAGCTTCGTGAGACCACCCTAGTCATCTGGCCGGATGAGCCTGCCCTGTTGTTGGAAGAGACCAATGTGCAGAGCGGACGGCCCAAGATTGGGGACAAGGGTGGGTGGAGGCGGATGCAGGTCATAACGGTGAAGAGGGGGGAAAAGCTGGTCAACTGGATGAAGGACTTAGGGCCAGCAGCCTCCTTCAAGGCAGGGCAGTTCAATCTGTTGGGTGGGGTGGAGTTGACGGATAGTTACGGCAATGTGACAGGGGTAGATGTGGTGGATACGGTGGGGTCCATACGGGACCAGGCAGAACGTGAGCGTGAGACTCCGCATGAGGATTGGCTGGACAGGCTGCGCAACTCTGAGACAGGAAGATGGGACCAAGGAAAGAGGACATGGTAAGTACAGTTCCAAATGAAGAGCGGGAGCGGGATGCGAAAATTGAATATGATTTGGCTGTGGGTGATAGTGTGGGGGGTGGTACGGAGGATGGTCCGTCCAGGGTGTATGAGGCGAGGAACGCGGGGCGAATCAAAGCATACGACACGCTGACCGGTGAGGCAAGTTGGATTAATAACACACCGGATAACCGCCGTCAGGCGATGGCGAAGGTGAGAGCGGATGGTACGCCAGTCCTCACGTTCATCAAGGAGAAGGCACCTACACCTGTACGTGGTGCGCTGAAGTGTGTTCTTCATGTGGATGATATACAGCGGTTGCGGTGGGACGGGATGGGGTTGCCTACCTGTACCAAGTCCAACCTGCGCAGTGAGTATGATGTGGAGAAGCACGCGGAGAAGGCGCATAAGCGGGCTTACGCAGCCATTGTGAAGGCGAAGGGTGATGAGGAGAAGGAAGAGGAGCGGGCGTACCGGCGAGCGCAGATGAGGGCGTTTACGAAGATGGCAGGCGACATGACGCCGGACCTCAATGCTGTGCGCAAGGCACGGGAGGGTGAGGAATCAGTCGTTAGTCCTGATGCGGCCCCTCTGTACGTTTCTAACAAACCGGTTAAGACCAAGCGACCACGCGGACGCCCCCGAAAGGATGGGCAGTAATGGCGAGCATGATAAGAACTGCTGTCGTCACATCCGACACGGCAGTGAAGGCAGCAGAAGGACGGGTATACTGGATAGCCGTGAGTGCGGGCGCTACGGGCGGGGCGTTTCAACTGAATGACTCACTGGCTGACGGTGGTACGGACCTACTTGACATAACAGTGGCTGCAAACTCCACCCAATTCTTCAACTTCTCTGTTAGGCCCATCCGATGCACGACAGGCATCTACATTGATGTCCCTGGCACGAACCTGAAGGTCAACGTGGGGTATCTGTAGTTGGCATTACCACAGTCGTGAGCGACGACCTGTTCATGCTGGTGGACTTTACGGTAAGGGTGTTGGGGTATAGGCACTACCCGTAAGGCTGGTAAATTTCGTAAGTAGAGGTGGTATATGGCGAACGAATCCGTAACGCGAGTGGCAATCATTGAAGAGGCAGCGCGTCGAGCAGGCGTGTTGGTTTATAGTGGGACAGCAACGGCAGGCACGGCCTCCACGCTGGCCGACACGAACGTCCTCCTCCACGCCAACAATGATGACTTGAAGGGGATGGAGGTGTACATACACACTGGGACCGGGCTGGGGCAGGCCCGCGTCATCAGCGCGTCTACGGCCTCAACTAGCCTCGCCACAGTGACTCCCAATTGGGCAGTGACACCCGACAACACGAGCCAGTACTTCGTGTTGCGTGCGCCTTACCGCTACCAGACCTTCGTGGACGGGGCGGATGATGCGATACGGCGGATACGTCACCGCAAGTTGTTCAGTAAGACCAATGAGGAGTATGTGGCGCAGGACTTGCTGTGGGGTTATGGGGCGATGGAGCGGTGGACGAATGGGGCAGTGCTTGCACCTGATGGGTGGACGCTGAACGGTGGCGACATAGCCCGCTCTACCACCGTGGCTGACCGCATGGTGTATTCTGCGCAGGTGACTAGTGACGGGACCAACGCGGCTACGTTGACGCGGCAGGTAGTAATGTTCCCTGAACTGCACGATGCTAGTGTGTCCGTGTACGGGTGGGTGCGGGCGAACACAGCTTCACGCGCTACCATCACGGTGACGGATGGCACGACCACGGAGACGAGCGCTGCCCTCACCACGGCGGACACGTGGTTTGAGTTTGGGCCAGGTAAAGACATCCAACTGAATTCGTTAAGTATGGGTGCAAATCCTACGGATTTAACCGTGTCACTCAACATCTCAGCGGGCAGCACCGTCATTGCTGTCTTTGACAATGTGCGGTGCATATTAGACTCACACCCACTAGAAATATACGAACTGCCCGCCGCTGCCGGGTACGGCTCCGAACTGACATCATTCATGTGGTTGAGTGAGGTGTGGTTTGAGGATGCGCCTGGTTCGTGGAACTATTCGCACCGAGCGCGGCCTGGTGTGGATTATGCTGTGGTGGACCGTGAGGGGACGAGGTTCCTCTGGTTGAGGAGTCCCGAAGTGCTTTCACTACGCAACCACCGCCTCATGCTGCGCGGGCAGGAGGGGCCAACGCGCCTCACAGCCGACACATCTACCACTGAAGTGTCCGCCCGCTACATGGCGAGCTTCGTGGCCGACTTCGCTATGAGGTCTACACGCGGTGGCCTCACCAATGATGAGGACATTCGGCGCAATACACGGCTGGTGGGTGACTGGCAGGAAGAGGACCGCCTCATCCGCGACAAACCCTACTCCAACTCCATCCGTGTGGAGGCCCACTAATGCGGGTGCGCCTGAACTCCATCAACTACGAAACGCTTGGGTCGGTCCAACAGTTCAAGCTTGAGGCGTTTGCGCCTGTAGTCAGACAGAGTGGTGAGCAGCGCCTTGAGAGTTTGCTGCCCCGCTCGTCCTTCGTGTGGCCCCCGCCCACGCACGGTGTAGGTCTGCCCCAACTATTAGCAGACGACATTGATGACCCATCTCGCACCAAGCGGACGAAGGTGGCGAAAATGGATACACGGTTCATTCCCCCTACACTCCCCCGTCTACACGAAGACAGCACAGAACCGACCGAGAGTGGCGACACCATCTACGCAGGCCCGCAGCCCTCCGTGGAGTTCAAGGGTGCGCTCTGGGGGCTGTTCGAGGGCAAGGTGGACGCTACGGGACGGGGCCGCATCTATGCCCGCAAGTACACTGCCTCATCCACGTCATGGACCGGTGGGGGCACGGTGTACTCTTCTTCCACCGCTCCTGTAGTTGCCCTAGACCTCGCCGTCATCGGCAACTACATTGTTGCGCTGTTTGTGGATGGTGATGACCACCTTGTGTACCGGTCCACGGACGGCATTTCGTGGAGTGCCTCATCCACCCAAATCACAGGCAACTTGTTGGTGGATACTGTGGTGGAAGGCGAGACCATCCGCGCGGGCAAACTGGTCTCCTTCACCGGCTCAACCATCTACGCCTTCATCTGGGACGAGGACTCCCAGACGGTGGACGTGTTCAAGAGCACCAACTCTGCGGATGACTGGGCCAGTGACCTTGCGGATGCGGTGTTCAGTGGGTCAGGCATACTGGGAAGGGCGATGTACTTTGACCTGAATGGGGATGTAGCACCATGTTTCGCCACGGCTGAGGCAGTGTGGGCGTATGATACGAGTACTCAAACTATTCAGGCTCTTGTGCCCATGTCGAGTAGCGCCAACAACGCCCTTGCCATGACGGTGTGGGAGAACCCGTTCCGCAATGGCATTGCGTCTATTTATGTCAGTCTTGCAGATGGGACATATCTAGAAATCACCCTCATCAACTCCACCAACACTCTCACGGTCAACAAGAGCGGCCCCAACATAGATGGAGGATTAGACTCTGACATGGAGGGGTTTGGGACGTGGATGGTGCCTGCGTTTGGGTGGTTGTTTGTGGCTAGTGGAGGGAGTAACGCCAATCAGAAAGCAACCATTTGGGCGACTGATGGTAGAGGGTTTGTGGACCCCGAAAATCCTGGGTCTGGCTGGCACTTCATGCGCCAGCACGGTACGGCAAATGAAGAGATACCGTGGATTGCGGTGTCCAACCGGGACGACGAAACGATGCGGCTGCACTACCAGGCGCGGGATGACGCGACGACCTCTGCGCCTACCGTGCAGGCGTCTGCCATTGTGAGCACGGGTTCCGGTGTGTCCAGCACGTCTGATGCGTTTACTTGTGGTGGCAGCAACCGCATGTTGATTGTGTTTGTCATCACGAATGACGATAGCTCCAATACTCCTAGCGATGTCACATACAACGGTGTTTCTATGACACGGCAGGACACTCAAAACCAATCCACTACTGTCGGCACCGCTAATATCCACACATATGCTCTCGTAGCTCCTGCAAGCGGCTCTAACACCCTTGCCGTTACTTGGCCTGCTCCTCAAACCCATGTGGCTGTTATTGCAATCTGCGTGCAGGATGCCGAGCAGTCCCTAACTGGTATCACTTACGCAGAAACGAGCAGTGCTGGGGCTACGACGCTTAGTGTCTCACCCGGCAGCGTCACAGGCGCATTGCTCCTTTCGGGCCTCTTCACTGAGTCAGGCAATTCTGCTGCCCCTGGAACGAATGAGACCGAGCTTCAAGAGGGTGGGAGTAATTCCGATATCCATCACGCCGCTTATAGCCAGAACGGTGATGATGGGTTGGTAATGGCTCCTAGTTGGTCAGTTTCTGTGGAGTGTATTCTGGTAGCTGTGGGGGTTCCCCCTGTACCTCCTGCTTCGGGCGACACAATCTTCATCCAGAACCCGCTCTCGCACCCGCTGAGCAGCGACACCATCAAGTACCAAGCGTCAGGTGTCATGGACCGGCCCCGCTTCAATGCGGGTATGCCGCGTGATGATGGGGCGTGGATATCCATTTACCGGCAAGATGACGACCTCACAGCAGCCGATGAAACGGTCAATGTGGATTATGGCGTCAATGGAGCTACACCGTCCACAGACTGGGGCACGTTCACGTCTGCTACAAATGAGATTGCGGTAGGTAGTGGGGCAGGTGTGAGTGGCAAGTCCATCCAACTCCGCGAGAATTATGCACGCGGCTCCACGAACACCCTCACCCCAAAGGGCGGCGACATGGAACTGATGTACGTGAAGAAGCCACTCAAACTGACCGCCGACACAGACAACTCACAAACCCTCGACGGGTTCCGCTTCGTGGTGGACGTGAAGAAGACGGCCAGCCGTGAGCGCATCACGGAAGAAGATGTTGTGAAGAACCTCCAAACGGCTGAAGCCTCGGTGGTCAATGTGACCTTCAGTACGGGCCGCATTGCCACGGTTGCCTCCCCACGCTACGTTCGCACGGCCCTCGCAGCCTACATCCATGACGATATGAGTACGGTGGATGAGTATTCCGACACTCCCACCTCCGTCAGTCAGGTCACAGTGACGTGTACGGAAGTGGTGGTTTGATGAACGGCAAGACCTCCACCATCATCAATTCCATGTTTGCAGCCGTCATCATGGTGCTGTTAGGGGCGAGTTGGGCAGACTCTGCGCGTCAGTTTGATAGAGTGGACCGGAGCGTGGAGAAGATGCAGGACCAGTACGGTGAACTTGCCGTAATGGAGCCGCGACTGCGCTCCCTTGAAACGCTCACGAGTCAGATTCTTACCATAGTGCTTGCCTTCCAGCCCGCCATTGCCGCCAACGGCTCCAACTTGGACCCAGGCGACTACATCATCGCCAACAACACGGGTGTGTATGTGGAACTTGGGGGCGTGCCGCGTTGCAACGACGTGGTTGGGACTAGTATGGAACCTACCATTTTTGAAGGGGCTTGGGCGTGTGCAGTGGATGTGGATGTCACCACCCTCAAACAGCACGACATCATCATCTACCACTACCCCCCAACCAACTCCGTCATCCTCCACCCCATCTACATGGTGACTGAGGACGAGGAGGGGTGGTGGGCACTAGCATGGGGCTACAACAACGCCCAACCGGACTACTTCAAGGTACGGGAGGAGCATGTGTTGGGTAAGGTGGTGTTGATATGGCGGGAGTAATGGGGTATGATGGGGGGGATGGTAGATGCACGTACCACACCTTCCATTCACCATCATCAAGAAGGACAGACTGTTCAGGTTAGAACAGGCGGAGAGAGCACGTGATGAACTGGTTGCGCGAAACGCTAGCCTCCGAACCGACCTTGCCAAAATGTACCACCAAGTACGAAGGCGTACTGAACCACAATGACACGTTTGACAGGGTGAGGCATTTGGTGAAGGACGCGGTGCGGTTGGCGTATGTGTGTTATAGCGCGGTGGACATTGCGGAGGCGTACCCACTGCACAGAGCAGCGGACCAGGTGATGGCAAAGGCCGCTGCGAAGGACAAGGAACAGATTGACTGATTATTGGGTGGAGCGGTGTGAGGAACTTGTCGCGCACATCGTTCGTGAAGCGCTGGCTGATGAGGGCGCTGACTATCTACGCACTCCTTGTGCGAGGTACTGGCTGAAGGGTGAAGCGGAACGGGCTTGGTCCATGTTGAGTGATGCACCGTTCGTGCCCGCCCCCTGCACGTAAAGAACCGGCCCAGCCGTGCGGAGGTGGTACACGGACAGGGCCGGGAGGGGTAGTAACCCTTTCAAAGTTAGTGTACTACATCTCTACCCGTATGTCAAGTCTGTCCAACCCATCAGAGTTCGTGTACGGCCTGACTTTGATGAACATGCCTCCCAACGCGACAGGTGGTAGCCCATTAGCCTCCACATATGTCGCCTTGCCCCCCTCAAGATACCCACGCATGTAAGACCCCACAGCCGCCAGCACCTTACGATTACCCACCAGCCTTGGCTTGCCCTTACGTGTCGGGCTGAGGGTGTCGATGTACTCAAACTTCAACTTGTGGGTGTGGGCGGTGAGGTATAGGTCTACGTTGGGGTGGAAGGGGACCACGTTCCTTTTGAGTTTGGGGAGGGGTTCTGCGCTGCCCTCACCGTGTGAGGCGTGGATGGAGAGGGTTTGAACGTGGTGGCCGGACTTGAACTTGACGAGGGAGTAGGCAGACTTCTCTAGAAACGGGCCGCGCAGGGCCTTCGCTATGCGCGTGTCAGACGTGGACCCATCTTCAAAGTCATAGAAGTGATGGCCCTCTAGAAATCCCAGCCACTTCCCCTCTGTCCCTCGTACCAAACGTAGGAATCTCTCAATGTGTTCTTGCGCCTTCTCTTCAAGAGCCTGTTGAACAGAGTCGTACAACCGCGCAAAACGTAGCCGCTCACGATTGCTGGGAGAAGCCACATCCACCAAATCGCCAAGGCTAACAAACCAAGCGTTGCGTTCAATACCTTCATTAATGTACTCCTTAAATCGAGTTTCATCACACCCCGCCGCCCCAAGCTGCACATCTGCCACTGGGCACAACGTGAATGGTTCGGCTGGCAGGGTGAGGTCAGTTATTTCCACAGTTCCACCGTTCCCTTCTCACAATCATCCCGCGCGGAATGGTTTCCACATACCCACACAACCACTCATCCTTCTTCTCGGGATGCGGCTCAAGCACCAATGCAATCTCCACGCACTCACTGTCCTCATGCACGAGCCATCCTGCTGTGAGTTGGATGTAGGTACGGGTTCCGTAACAAGTAGTAGGTGTGGGGATGTCGATGCGCGATGTTGAGTTATGCGCCGCATCCGCCCACTCAATCACTTCAATATTGTACGGTGATTTCACTTCACACTCCCCCAACTGGTCCCGGTCTTGGCTTCAACAGGCAGATGCAACCCATCCACCACCTGAAACCCATTGTACACAATGTTTACAAGCTCGTCAACCTCCTCCACCGGTGCCTCAAAGTTGATTTCGTCATGAACGACACTCACCATGCGACTAATCATACTTTTACCCTCCAAAGTATCATTGACCCTCACCATCGCCAACTTAAGTATGCTCCCAGCAGGCCCCTGCACGAGCATGTTCGCGCACTCACGCAACCCTTCCTCCGTAATGACGGTCTTACCCCCTCGCCTCACCCACTTGTGGTTGTACCGTCTCCGTCCAAACATATCTTCAACATACTCATTCCGTTCAACTTCTTCACGCACTCGTGCAAGATAGTCCTGTCGTGCGGGGTGAGATTTTGCCAATTGTCGAAGGGCAAACCGTGCGCGAGCAGATGAAAGAGCAGGGTCGAGACTTCCCAAGCGTCCTTCTCCTGCTCCGTAATACCAGGCAAGGAAGAAAGTTTTGCCGACGTAGCGTTGAGGAGTGAACGCAACCTTCCACTCCGCGTCATCCATGTCGGGGCGGTCGGTGTGTGGGTAGAGTGCGACGGTGGGGGACCGATAGATGTCTGTTCCTGCATCAAATGCCTCCTTCAACACGGTGTCATTGGCTATGAGGGCGATGATACGGGGTTCTTCTTGCTCCACGTCCGCACTCACCCACACCCAGCTAGGGTGGGGTACGAAGCAGGACCGGATGCGTGCGCCCCACGCCTCATCGCTGTGGTGGGGGATGTTTTGCAGGTTAGGGCCGGATGAACTTAATCTGCCCGTGATAGGGGCGGACTTGGCGTCACCACCACTCTCTTCATAGTGCCCCGCTTGGTTGAAGGACGCATGAACCCGCCCATCCTGTGCCACCAGTGTGAGGTAACTTGATACGTACCCACTAAACTTCTGGTACTTGCGGAAAGCAAGAATGCTATCAATGAGGGGTGGGTTCCACAACCGCACCTCTTGCAGCGTGTCCTCATCGGTCTTCATCACCTTCTTGGATGGGGTGCGAGCCTTGATAGGTGCGCCCAACACCTCCAACCTGCGGCCTAGTTGCTCGTGCGAACTCACCTTGAACGTGGGGTGAGAGAAGAACACACCAAGCTTCCACCGTACAATGAAGTCTGCGTGGGCCGTTGCCTTCTCCAACTCGTCTAGGGTGGCTTGTGCGTGGGGCGCGTCCAGCAACACCCCAGTAGCCTCCATACGCGCCAAGATTGGAACAAGCGGACGCTCAATGTTAGTGTAGACGGACCACAGACTCACTGTGTTTGTCCGCGTATGCCATAGTCAACTCCCCAAATTTCCACGTTCACTCAACACCTCCCACAACCTGAGCGTGTGGTCAGAGTCCGCACACCCATACACATACTGTTTCGCGTAATGCTGTACTGTCTGTTCCAACGTCAACTTTGTCATGTTCACACCACCAGCTTGCGCCTTGAACGTGATGGGTTCTTCGCCCAGCCACTGGCGGGTTAAGGTTTTGAGGTCGGTGGCAGGCTCCCCCAACAGGTACGCCAACAGCCTAGTGTCGTCCCCGGCCCGTATGGTCACGCCGTGCTTCTTCATTATCTTCATTTCATACTTTGTGTTATGACAGATGATGGGTATGGCCGGGCTTTCCAGCCAGTACCTCAGCAAGTCCGGTACGGTGGTTGTGGGATAGTACACAGCCGTGTATGGCTCCACGCTCACACTGAACCCAGCCAACTCTGCCTCATCCGTCATAAACACCTTACCCCGGTGCGGGCTGGTCGTTTCAACGTCAAAGGCGATGGGTGCGCGACTGCCCACGTACTGCGCCAACTCCCACTCCGAGTGGATGAGGCGGTAGTCCTTGGCAGGGCGGGCCGCACCCACCCCCCTCACCTCATCCGTCAGCCGCCGCGCATCCCCAATCATCTGATGGAGAATGTCGGCTCTGCGTAGCGCGTAAGCTGGGTGCCACCACGGCACCACCACTACGTCTGTGCCCAGTACCGCCCCCGCCCGTGCCTTACCATGTTCAGATTTGAGCGAAGTACCGGGCACCAGTGCGCCCACCGCCGGTCGCCCCATGACCACCACGTACTTCGGTTGAACAGCTTCGACCTCCTCTCGCAGAAAGGGCAGACAGGCCGTGACCTGTTTCTTGGAAGGATTCTTGTTGTAGGGTGGATGATGGCGGACCAGATTGCTGACAAATACTTCTTCACGGCTCAGCCCCACTTCCTTGAGTAGACGGTCCAGCAGCCCCCCGACCTGCCCCACAAATGGTGCCTCGCCCACAAACATCCAATCACATGGCACTGGGCCTTCACCGGGCACGGCACGGCGGGCTGTCTTGTACAGGTCGCACGCTTGGCACTGGTCGAGGTTCATCATGGTCCTTGTCTTCCTTGTAGAAGTCTACGCAAGCCGGGCAGATGGCGTGATTGTGTTGGGTGGTGAAGGTGGGTTCGTGGGTGGTCTTCTCACGCAGCGCCACTACCCCACTGTCTCCCCGCACTCCACGCACACCTCCTCAAACCCGGTCCACTCCCTGCACTCACTACACATCTCTTCCACCTCCCAGTTCTCAGCCGCTCCACAGCACACTGATATGGTGGTGAGGTAAGTGTGGCTGCACCCGTTCATGTCAAATTCACTCTGCACCATCATTCACCCTCCAACAACTTCATGCCCAACATCCCAATAGCCGTCACCGCTCCGCCCGCAATGGTTTCTACATGAACCGGTGTGAACATCACTACAACTATGGCTATGGTGCCGATGGAAAGGATGGCGGCGAGGACTTGAGGACGGATTTTCATGATACCTCCTTGTGTGGTGGTGGGCAGTTTATTGTGATGCCCAGCACGGTGCCGCTTGACGCGCTCCTTCCCCCCACTGCCCATGTCCTACGGCAGTTCACTCGGAGTGGTTACCGAGCCTTACCGTGCTCACTGCGCAAGTGTTTCTCTTGCTGGCTGTCAGGTCTGGACAAGTGTACTATGTACGCCTACCATGTGTGAACGGTGTGGGTACGGGGCGTCGCCGTTACGTCCTAGTTGAATGAAAACGCCTCTACACTGCATCCACACTTGAACCCCTTCGGCGGCTCACTCAGCGCGAACACATTCTGCAAGTTCGTGTACCCGTTTTTGTGGTTGATGCGGCCCACAAACTCCGCCCCGTTCAGCGCTTCTGCAATCTCCTCCAGCATGATGCTGTCATAAGATGCTGGCGTGCTGAACGCAATCGGGTCAGGATGCACTGTCTTCACGGTCACCCGAATCCGCTTCGCCGAATCCTCCTCACTAATCTCAAACGACCTGCCCGCCTTGCTCACCCCAGATGACGCCCCCGCAGTAAGCTGTATACGCGGTCCGGGCAGTCCCTCAAACTTCCCACATGCGAAGGTGGTGCTGGTAGCGAGGCGCGGCCTCCCATCATCCCACTCATCCACTGTACCCTCACCAGCCCTCAGGTGGTACGCACCATCCGTGATGTCTATACTAAGACTCTCACCCTCTGTCTCTGCGTCGTAAAATGCTCTAGTAGTCATGATTCTCCTTGTGATTCATTGTGCGTTGTGTCTATTCAGTTGTAGCGCCGAACCTCCTTCCTGTCAAACTGTCCAACACATCCACCACCTGCCAGAAGGATGGGTTAACTATCTCATTGGGCAGGCCCTTGGCCGTCCACAGATGCCGCCACTGGTTCTTCACGAAGTAGTCCCCGTCCCTCACTATGTGGAGCAGGTTGACTTCTTGGCTTTTCCCTTCAAACACCTTCACGTCCGCTTCCATATAGCCCATCAGGTTGAAGTAGTGGGGGAAGTGGAGGCGGAACCCACCGCGCAGTGACGGGTAGTAGTCAAAGTTCATGTAGTCCGGGTCGCCAGACGTGATTTCCTTACCCGCGCTGTTCTTGATGGCCTTCTTCCGCTCCATGACCCGTGCCGTCACCACGATGTGGCACCCAAGTTCCTCCGGGTCCAATCGCTGCATGATGGAGAACAAGTCCCGCATCAGCGCGTCCCACTTGGCAAACTTGTCCGTGCTCCCCTCATTCTGCCGGGCGAACACCTCCTCATACAACAGGTCAAACTCACTCATCCCGTCCACGGCCAGCAGGTCTAGGTGCGTGCCCTGCCTTGCAGCCTTGAGGAAGCTGTCCATCACGTCGCTAAACTGGTTCAGCCAGTCCATGTTGTCCAGAGAAGGGTTGGCGAAGCGCAAACTTACTTCCCTACCCCCCTTACCCTTCACCGTGGTGAACTGGTCCGGCACGCGCAGGGCAGGATTGGACTCACGACCGAACTGGATGAGGCGTGCATTGACAGGTGTGCCCTCCCTCACCACTGGCTCACCCGTCATGATATCAATCATACCTGACACGGGGAAGGTGGTCTTGCCCGCCCCCGGAGGCCCATACATCAGCATCGCGTAGTAGTCCCGGTCCCACTTACCCATCATTCACCTCCACATGATGTTCCTCAGCATACATCTCCATCACCCACCCCAACCATGTCTGCACCTGATACTCACCCCGCCGTTCTGCCTGCATCTCATGAAAGGACAGGTCTTGCATGATGAGGGCGTACATCGCCTGCACACCATGCTCAAACCCCCTCCACGCCATGTAGTCCACTTCATGGTGCTGTTCGTAGGGGTTGGTAGGGTGTATCATGTTCTATTCTCCAAAAGCACATACCAACCGTTGGTCACCCAATGAGAGTCTATCACCTTCCACCCAGCAGGTATAATGATGGGGGCAGTAAGGCCGACCTTAACAGTTTGGAGTCCGTTATTCATTTTCACAGTGGTTCCTCCATCATGCCTAACCCCAACATCTTATTCACCTCAGCATCAGTCGGCTCATCTTGTTGAAGCTCCTCCAACCACACGAAGTCCATGTACCCGTCCTCAAACGCCACCATGTACCCGTCCAAGTTTACATCATGAGGGTACGGCCCACTCACCACAGTCACAGGAAACCCATCATACGTCCAGATGGACTCACCAGGATGGAACGTCATGGCATCACCTCCTTCATCTCCTCCATCATACCCCGCTCATCTCCGCCTGTCAACACTGTCATACACAACCCCTTAAACTCACACCCCTTACACCAGAACCCCCGGTTCATGTACATCTTACTCCCCACATCCACCGCTCCCTGCACAAGCTCCTCCCTTGCGGCAGCAATGGCATTGGTTGTGAACACCCAAGGTATGTGGTCCCCCGCCTTCTTTGTGGTGGTGGGCAGGCACACGTACCTGAACCGCACCAGCATGTCAGGGTGTTCCTTCATCAGCCCAATCGCATAGAACTGGTGTTGGGCGTTGAAGAGTAGGTAGTCTAGCGGGTCGTTCTCTGTTGTCTTGAACTCCACGATGTCCAGCACACCGTCCTCTACCAACCACAGGTCCGGCTTCATCCGTACAGTGACGGCGTTGCAATGGGCAGTGTGTACTGCGCCCCCAGTCACTGGTGGTGCGCCAAGGCACGCCGGGCAGTTGGGGTCACGATAAGTCCACTCCATCAACTCCTCAACGTGCCATGTCCTCTCCCACACCCACTCTGGCACCTTACTCAGCGCCCTCAACACACCGGGCAGGTACTTGGTCACTTGTGTCCGCGCGTCATCTCTATGAGCAAACTCCTTAAACATCAGCACCTCGGCTATATTTTCCAAGGTGCCCCACAACGAGCGGTCTTTACTAAGAACGTACTCAATCACCCCATGCACCACACTCCCACTCACCATGTTGGCATTGGGTGGCACGCGCAGCTTGTCCACGTACCGGTACTGGTAGAACTTTGGACACTTCCGGTAGTCTATGATGGAGGTGACGCTGACCGTCTTCACGGCTCCACCCGCCTATACTTGTCTTTACCCACTTGGATGATGTGGTAACCGTCAGGTATAGAGCTAGGGCCAGTACGGATGTAGTGAACCATTGTGTAATCATCACCGGCGAGGACTCGCGGTGGGGTGGGTTGACTGCCCCCCCACCACTCCGCAATGGCCTCCATGACACCACCCTCCAACACCACACTCACTCCATCACCCCCATCAATCTCGTAACGATTCATGCCGAGATGACGGATTCTATTGGACCAGTCATCACCCACCAATCACCCCCCTTGCCAAGCCCAGTCTAGCCACCAAGTCCGAGTGTTCCTTGTTGTGGGCCGGACCATGCAGATGTGGTAAGTCCCCAAATGACTGGTTGAACAGTTTCATCGTTCCGCACTTCCTGCACACCCCACGTATCAGCTTGCCGTCAGTCGGAAGAACCCATAGGTGGATGCAATTCATTATCTTCCTCCACTAAGTGCTCATACCCCATCATGTCTTGCACAATCAACCCCGCAGTTTCAATAAGGTCATCTAAGTCACTGCCTATAAAACAGGCAGTCTCCGTCCACCCATCCGGGCTGTGGTCATCATTGTAGTACACCTCATGCAGCCCCCACCACTCCTCGTCACCGTCCTTGGCAGGATGTTGGATGACCCGATAGTTCCACATCACTCACACCTACTCCACCCGCACTCAAGATTGTAGCACGTCTCACACCCTTCCTGATACACCAACGTATCCTCCGCACACTTGGGGCACATGGTGCCGATAGGAGCGTTGATTAATTGTGCGGTGTAATCATCAACCCGTGACGGAATAGCCGTCACGTACCCCCCCAATACCTGAGCAATCGCATCCGGCACGGACTTGTTCTGCACTCCATTATACCACGTGGGTACGTCACTTATCCCGCGAAGCTGCTTGATGATGGTGGGTAGACCTGCGCCGTGTTGGAGGAGGATGGAGGTGAGCCGTGCTATGGCTTCCAAGTACGCCTCCTCCGTCGAGCCAGACTTGCCCAGCGTAGTGAGCACTTCAATGGGCCGTCCATCCACAGCATTCACCGTCACGTACAACGTGCCCTGCGCCACCTTCACCCGGTGGGTGTGGCCGGGGATGATGTCAGGCCGCTCAATGGTGTCATCACCCACTATGGACTCGATGTCGTCTGCGGTGAGAGGGGGGTCATCTAGAATTGGGACTGTACCAAGATGTTGGAAAGGGCCATCATCCACAGCGTAACTAATCTCAGCCAACACCTCCTTCTCTCTACTCCCCTGCCGGTACACCGTGATGCCCTTACACCCCGCTTCCCATGCTGCGATGTACGCTGCTGCCACGTCCTCCCGCGTGGCGCTATTGGGTAGATTAACCGTCTTACTCACCCCACTATCGCCAAACTCCTGCCATGCCGCCTGATGCCTCACGTGCCACTCCCACCCAATCTCCGTGGCTGTCATCGCACCATCTGGCGCACCATACTCAAATGCCTCGCCCCCCAACACGTTCTGCTTGACATAAGACCTGAATGGGTATGGCTCAATGCCCGCACTACATCCCGCAATCATACTTATCGTGCCGGTGGGCGCGATGCTCGTTGTGCAGGCATTGCGACGTTCTGCAAGGAAGTTCACCAAACGGTCTGAGGGGCCTAGGGCAGGGTACCAACCTCGTTCCTTGCCAAGTTCGTAAGAGGTGTCATGGCTCACATTTGCCAAGAACTCGGCAACACGCTTTCCTAACGCGACCGCCTCCTCAGTGTCATACTGTACGCCCAGCGCGTGCAGCATGTCGGCCCAGCCCATGACACCCAACCCAATCTTGCGAGTGGCCTTGGTCACCTCCTCAATTTCGGGCGTGGCGTACTTGTTTATGTCTATCACGTTGTCGAGGAAGCGCACGGCGGTGCGGATGGTGGCCTCAAGACGGACCCAATCGACTTCCCACGTTGTAGTGGAACTACGAGAGTCACTGTTTGCTCTGAACTCCGTCGTCCGCACGAAGTTCGCCAAGTTGATGGAACCCAACGTACACGACTCAAATGGCAGCAATGGCTGCTCGCCGCACGGGTTGGTGGCCTCGAAATCGCCGAGGTGTGGGGTAGGGTTGTGCCGGTTGGCAGTATCGAGGAAGAACAGGCCCGGTTCACCGTTGGCCCAAGCGTGGTCTACAATGGCATCCCACAACCTTCGCGCATAGAGCGGGTTTACACCAGGACCACCATTACCATCAAGCACACCTGCCATGAAGTCATCCGTCACCCCCACACTCACATTGAAGTTGGCAAGTGTGCCCTCCACTTCCTTACACATCACAAAGTCCATGATGTCAGGGTGGTCCCACTTCATCACGGCCATGTTGGCTCCGTCCCGCTTGCCGCCCTGCGTTATCATGGTGGACACGGCACTCAGCACCTTCAACACTGCTATCGGCCCACATGCCTTACCATGAGTGGTTGCGATGGGCGCACCTGCCTCACGGAGTGAGGACAATGAAACACCAGTCCCACCACCAAACTTCTGTACTAGTGCCGTTTGCTTGATGCACTCTGTAATCCCCTCCATACTATCTTCCAACGGCAACACGAAACACGCGCTGAGCGTACCCTGCCCAGTGCCCGCGTTCATCAGGGTGGGGGAGTTGGGAAGGAAGTCCAACTGGCTCATCGTCGAGTAAAACGCATCATACCATTTCCAATAGTCTGCTTCACCTGCAGCCACGGCACCGGCCACCCTCCTCCACATTCCATAAACGTCCTCAACCATCTCACCACGTTCGTTCTTCGCCAAGTACCGTTGTTCTAGGATGTGCTGTGCCACACTGTTCAACGACCATTCTCCCTTCTGTATCTCATCTCCGCTCCATACCTTCGGCGCACTTTCCTAGCAGACTTCACATAAATCTGTCTGACACGTTCTCCTGTTACTCCCAACCCCACACCAATCCAGAACAGTGTTGTTCTTTTACCAACGGCTGGGTGGCGCTTCTCAACAACTTGTAATTCCCTGTCTGTGAGTGCTCCAAGACATTCTTTTACTAAGTCCAAGTCAGCGTTTTGTCCTATTTCAGCACCAGCAAGTGAAGTAATGTTCATCCTAACGCCTTACCCCTTCCTTCAACCATGCGTTTGGTGGCTCCAGCTTGTTTCCATTCTTCATCCGACGCCACCAATGCACCCCCCACACTCCCAAACGCCTCCACCAACTTGTCCGCACTCACCGCGCCCACGCCCGGTATGGCCCTGAGCAGCGCCCCCTTCAACACCTTCCGGTCCGTTCCAGCAATCCCCTTCAGCACATTGTTCGACCCTGACAACATCTTCCTGTACGACGCCAAGTACTTTGGCACACTCAGGTCACCCCACGGCCCATCCCACAACCACACCACCCCCAACATCTCCCACCTTACCACATCCTGATAGAACTCCGCAATGATGGTGGAGGCATCCTTACGCAACCTCTTCACAAGCTGCTTGGGCACATCCTCCTCCCACACCATGTTGCCCCGGCACATAACCACCGTTACATCAAACATCCGTAGCATGAGGGCGACTTGACGGTGGAGGCGGCGCGTCACTTGACTGGTCAACAAGTCCGACGGCATCTTGGACTCCACGCCCACGATTTTGTCACCCGCCACAAACACCATGTCACAGGGCAGTGTGGGGAGAGGGCGGACGCACCGCACAGTACCACCATTCACGCCGCGCAGTTCTTGGTGATGGAGATAGAGGGCACTGGTAGACCCCATCACAATTCCGTCATGAACCAACTGGTTGTTTATGATTTCCATCAATGCACTTCTTCCCTTATGTTTTCCTACAACCCACAATAAAGTGAAGCTAAGCTTCCCTCCGAGTTCGTGGAGCATTGAACGCGTCCCTTATCGTCGAGTACCACGTCAGCAACTCTGAGAGCCTGAACGATACTGCATCCCCACCCTCACGAAATAGCACATCTAGCCGCTCAGGGTCTATCACCCCGCCGTAAATCTTACTCACCTCGTCGCACCACGCCATCAGTTCTTCGTCGGTCATCATCAAACTCCTCATCTCCCTCAGTCGCCAACACAGTATACCACATCGGGCCGTATTCTGTAAGTTGTTCTTCAAAGTCTATCACCCTCACCAAGAACCATTCATTCCCCATAGGGTAGTGGTCGTAATGGCCGGGTTGGGTGCCGAATGAGGGCAACCCCATCACCCTAATCATGCTCCACCTCCTCAAAATACCTGTTCTCAAATCAGGACAATAATACGGTCAAGACACGAATACACCCCCCCTATATATACTAAATTAGCCCTTGTCCTGACCGTATCTTTCCACCACCCTCACCACCCTCTGTCTGCTATCATCGGGGTGAATGCCCTTTTCCAGCACCCCACCCACCACCAACCCATTCACCCTTCGTTCCACTGCCTTCTCACTGATGGACAGGGCATTTGCCAGTTCCTTCTTCAAGTCAATGAACAGCACCCCCCCACCCACCATGCTCGTCACCAACGACACTGGTATCACCGGCCCCCCATCATCCACGACGGAGAACAGTGTGGTGACGGGGGACTGGATGAGGATGAACGGGCCGGGCTTGTCCCCATCCTCATTGTTCCGCACCTTCTCAAACGTCAGCTTGCGGCCTTCTTTGGTTGGTGCTAGGCGCAGGATGGTGTCTGGGCGGTCTGTCAGTACTGTCGTGCCCCGCGCCTCCGTCTTGTCTCCCTTACTCATGATGGTGGGCTTGCGCTCATGGTGTGTGAACACTGCCGCGAAGTTGTACTGCCCCTGCAACCTCCTCACCCCACTGTACAACCGATTCATGTCCGTACTGGAGTTTTCATCTCCGCCGAAGAACGGGCGCAGTGGGTCGATAATGACGACCTCGATATCGTGTTCCTCTATCACGTTGCTCAACTGCCTTATGGCGGACTTCTCATCCAACTTCAACCCGTAGTCCGTGCCCACGTACAGGTTGGGTGAGAGGTGTGGGAGCTTGGCGAGGCGCTGCTGGAAGCGCCGCTCACCTATCTCCCCCTGCAACAACAACACCCGCACCGGGTGGTCTACACTGAACCTACCCAACCACGGCCCCCCATTGGCAAGCTCATTGCTCAACTGCTGGACAAAGTACGTCTTGCCCGCCTCAGTAGGCCCAGTAATCAACATCAGACCCTGCGCGTCCAGCACGTCTTCCCCTATCACTGTATGTTGGGGGAACTCCGCATTGAGGAAGTCCTCGGCCCGCGTGACTTCAAGCATGGTGTGATACCTTCCTTCCAAGTTCGATGTGTGGACGCTGGCGCTGCCATTAGTTGACATCTAGTTCCTCTCCGCTATCACCCATTTCCACTGCGCGATGGAGTCCATGCGGTACTCTCTTGTATTGGTGTGGATGTACGTCTCCGTGCCCAACACTATCCCGCACATAGAACAACACACACTGATTTCACTCCCCCCTCCTAAACCCACAAGCACCTCCCCCACCCCAATCTCCTCTTTGACCTGTGGCGACCACACAGGGTACTTGATGGTCATGTTGGCGTCATCACCAAACTTCCACCTCAACTGGTCTAGGTACAAGTCGATGCCGCACTCAGGGCAGGGCAATGGAGCGTACGTATGTTCAAATGGTAAAAACATTATCTTCCCTCCGTGTGCTCGTGTGGCTCCGCTTGGCGCACCTCAGCGGCCTTGACGCGGGCCGCGTGGACCCGCTCCGAGGGTATTGGTAGCCCCCTGAGGCCGTCTGGATACCCCACGCAGCGGTCACCTACTGCTGCCTCGCACTCCGGGCACAGCACCGCCAGAGTATGCATCGTGTCCTCCTAGTTCACTCCCACATCTTCAACAACTTCCGATGTGCGTCCTTGAACACCTTTCCATGCCCATGCCCCCACACATGGCTCAGTTCATGTATCACCGTCCCCACGTTCATCCCTATCGGATACAACAGGATGGTACGGGTACGGTGGAAGTACGTACCATGCCTACGCTTGGTCCTCCGCTTCGATGTCTCCACCCGCACACGAAGCGGCCATCCCAAGTCCTTCAATGCCCCAGTCACAATGGACTGGGCCACAGACTGGTCCACACCGATGTCGTACAGGTATGTGGGCCGCGCATCGCCAATCAGCCGGTTAGTCATGACCTACACCTCCACCGTCTGCACCTTGCGCCCGCAGTAACACTTCTTCCGTGCAGCAGTTTCATCGTCCTGATACCACCACACGTTCCAACACGTATCGCACACCTTGTCCCCGGTGTACACATACCCCGGTACCCGATACGTCCCATCCGCCAGCGTCACCATCCCCATTGGGGATACCTCAACCACCTCTGGTCTGGCCATGACTCACCTCCTATTGATTCTGAGAATCAAACGCGCCCTCCATCATGGTGCTGGTTACCGTGTCAGGTAGCTTGTCTCCAACTCTCATTGTACCACACCCTGTCAAGCCCCGCCGAATGCGTCAGGTCCGGGCCGTGTTGTTACGGATTCCGTTGGTCCGCACTGCCCTTGACATAATCCACCTCCCTATGATACAATAAGACATGACCACTGATAATGTATCCATCTACAAGCACAACGGCATCTCTGCCGCCTACACCCACATCGATGATGCAGCCCTCCCTTCCGCCATCGCCTCCTGCACCCAAACCCAGCGCCTCCTTCTATCCTTCCTACCCTACGCAGGTACTAAGGCTGAGCTTGCTGCGCGGGTCGGTGTAAAGGTTGACACCATCACCCACGACTGGCTACGCCAAACCACCTTCCACAACGCTTACTACACGCTCAAAGCCAACGCAGACAACGGCGCTGTGGACCGGGCCATCTCCCGCATGAAAGCTGCCCTGCCCGCCGCCGTAGAACGTGACACCGAGCTTGCAGTAGACGCCAACTCTGACAATCCGCGCCTCCTCTCCCAACAACTCCGTGTGCGTGAGACGATATACAAAGCGACCGGCGTGACTGGCTCTGATGCTGCCCCCTCCACCTTCAACATAGGGGACGTGTTGGTGCAGATTGCTGCCAACATTGACAACCCTGCGGGGCTGGGTGGTATCACGCCCAGCTAGGCGTGTTCGTGGTTGTAAACATAGATGTGGCAGTGGCCGGGTCCGGAGGGTGGGCGGTAGTTGCCATAGACCACGCGGACGCGCATGGCGTCGGTGCGGCGCTCCACCCATGACACTACGTCCGCGTATTGCCCGTCTTGGAACGCCCAACCCGCGTAGCTTGGCCCGCCCTCAGCCGCACCCCATCCCGACATGAAGCGGTCCGTCATCAACACGATACCCCGATGCGTCTGTTTTTGTTCTTCAGTCCGGTCGTCTACCAGTATCATACCGCCCTCCATTCTCTGCTCTCCAAGCGGGCCACCGAGTCTGGGTCGGCGATGTAGGAGTGACCCCACTCCTTGGCCTCTCCGGCAGAGAGGCCCAACGCCTTCAGGTTGCGGTGAGCAATTTGCACGTCGTGGTTGCCGCACACCGTGACCCACCGCGCTACATCGGCCCAGCGGATGAGGTAGCGACTCGGGTGACCACACCGTTCAATCTCGCAGTAGCTATTCATCTATAGCACCTCCTTCGTACCGCCGCAGGGCGGCGTCCTCTTTCGCGTCGGCCAGAATCTCGTCGCAGCAGCACACCGCGTCGTGCTGCCAGTGGTCTTCGTGGGCGGGGCACAGCCGGAAGTGCTCCACGCCATCGATGTGCGCCCAGTCACGGCTCGACATACCCGGCGGGTAGTTCATGCCCCCTCCTCCAATCTGTGGGCGCGTGTCTGCACCCACTCGCACTCCGGGTCGTGCTCGCCAGCTATGGCATCCCACATCGCATCGTCGCCCACCGTTGGGACATCAACCGGGGTCGTGAGACTGTAGCAGTAGATGCACTCTACGTCGGCCTCCGTGGTGTGTGTCTGCATGCTGTTCCTCCTCCTCACCAAGCCATTGACCATGTCTAACCGCTTCATAGATACCTTTCGTTGACGATTTCCAACAGTGTTGGCTCAGTATCCCTAAGTCGTTGGGCAAACTCAGGGTCATACGCCCTCTTGTAGGTGTGGAAGTCACCAAGCTTATCGCCCTCTAACCGTATGACGGTCTTGGTCTTGCACCACCGTTTGACTTGCTGCTCCTCCTCGTAGTCTTCCAGCATGAGGGTGATGTAGTAGTCGGCATCCATGTCCAATGAGCCATATTCACTTACGCGTGGTGGTTGTGCCTTGCACCACACCTCGAATGCTTGCCCCTTTGCTTGCCCCTTCCGGTACATGATGCGATTGTTCCCACCGTGACCATCGTTGGACACATCAGCAATGTACTCACCATCTACCCAGAGTTGGGCAGCAAATGCCGTTGTCTCCTCTGACAAATACCTAGCGACCTTGACCCTCTTTAGCTCTACCTTCGTTGTTACCATGTTCCTCCTCCTCACTTTTTCGCCGCTTCCGGCGTGTCTGCTACCACCACAATAAACGCCTTGACTGCAGACCAACGCATCACCAACTGTTCGGCATAGGCTACCCCCTTTGTGTATGTCTTGAATCGCATCGCGTTGTAAACCCAGTCGTGGTCGCCACTTGTCTTGATGCCCACCTTGTACATCGTCCGCCTACCTTTCCCGCGTCGTAGCGCGTTGTTGTGCGCTTCAAGCATTGGCCTTGAAGAAGGCCCGTGCAAACCCCTCTGGTGTGATGCTACGGAGTGCTTGTCTTTCAGGTGATGGCGGCAACCGCCACAGCTTGGAACCCTCTGTAGGTTCTACAGGTGTCTTGTCTGGGATGATGTGTTTGCCCCACATGCAAGTACGTTTGGTGTAAGGGTCTCCGTACTCATAGGGCTGGAACGTGTATCGCCACTGACCAATGAAACTGGGAAGCCTCCCCACAGGGTTCTCCAACGCCCACCATACTGGCTGCGCGGTACGGATGATTTCGCAACAAGCTAACGCAATTTCTACGGCTTCCTCAAGTAGGTGGGGGGATTTACTTGCCCACCACCTAGCCCCACTTCCAGCGAACTCTGTGCAGGGGGGTGCTGCAAGGATACCGTGAACGTTGGCGGGGGGCGTATATCTACGCACATCATGCCCATTTTTGATGTCGATAATATGGACATCGTAGCCCGCGTCGGCGTAAGGGGTTGACCAAGAACCAGTCCCCCCACAAAGGTCAAGAATAATTGGTGAAGACATTTGCCCATCCTTCCTTAGCGTTTCCATGCTGGTGGTGGCCTAGAGTACCCTCTGCGTCGCCCCACAGAGTCCCCCGTCTTCGTCCCTGCCGCTACTGTGGTCGCCAGTACACGGCCAGCAGAGGGTGCGGCGGCAGGAGCTACACATCTCCTCGCCTACGCCGTCGACTGCCTCGGCCCCACAGTCCCAGCAATTCTCGCCGTCATCCGCGCCACACTCCGGGCACGTCTCCCAAGCGTGCCCACTAGCAGGGCCGGGGATGCCGTCCCACTCGTGGCCGCACTCCTCGCACTCAAACCGTGTCGTTGCCGTCGTCATGGTCTCCCTCCTTGCCGCGTTGATTCCGAGAATCAACGGCTTGTCTGCTGCAAGCGGCCACATACTCGCCCTCGCTGCTGTAGACTTTGAACTCGCGTTGTCCCGGACGAAGGCTAGATGCTCCCGCGTTCATGGCTTTCTCCTACCCTCACACTGTGCGCTCGTTCGTAAAGAGCATCTGTGCTCGCTTGTTCGTGTACGCAACGATGTGAAAGCCGTGGTCGGGGCAGACTACTTCGTGAGAAACCCCACGACGCATGGTCGGCCCCAACTCACATGTAAGAATCCACTGGCAACCTGTGAAGCGGCATCGATGGCTGTACTCGTACATCCTTCACCTCCTATGTCTCTCAAGCTGTCTTCAACCCACAGCACCCGCACCTCAACCCCCACGGCTTCACTACCACCGGCTTACTTATCAGCCCACACCATGCACAATACATCATGACACCTTGACCACGATGCCGTCCTTGACCGTGGCCGATGCGTACCATGTGTGCGGCGCGGGGTAGTGCGGACCTTCAAGCGTGATGCGCCCGTCCCGCTGAGCCGGGAACATGCCGCCCGGTTGGAACGTGTCCACCTGCACCCCCGCCGCTACGTCAGCCTTCAGCGCCTTCTTGGACCGGTAGTTTGTGACTGTGTACATGCTTCACTCTCTCCCTCTTTGTGCTCTTCGAAATCTGCTAACTGGTGCGGTTAAGTCCGTGGTGCGGGATAAATTCGTAGCGCTTGGAGCCGTCCAGACTCTCAAGCTGGTAGATGTCGGGCATCCAATCCTTGACCGCTTCAACCCCCAAGACTCGCAGCGTTAGGAAGCCCACCTTGACCGTAGCCCCAACGCTCCAATCTTGCTTAGTGCGCGTGATTGCCACGTTCTTTACTCCTTCCTGCGTACCAGCGTGGCTCGCCGTGTTACTGGTTTATCTGCTTGGCGGTCGCTATGGCGTCATCGATATGTCGCCGTGCGCTTCGTAAGAAGTCGACGGCGACGGGTATTCCGGGCCGGTTATCCACCCCGGCGAGTTGCAGGTACATTATCAGTGCCTTGGTTGCGGAATTTATCTGAATCTCGATGTTGCCTACCTTGCCTTTGTATGCCATGTTGCACCTACCTTCTGATGTTGCGGACCATGCATGGTCCGCAGTTCTGCCCGACTCGGTTATGGGTGAGGGCAGTCGCCCCTCGGATATACCAGACTCGCTGGCCGTGGTCGCATGTCATGTCGCCGCCTCCTTGTGGTGCTCGTGGTGGCTACTTTCCCCCGCCCATGCTTGGGCAGACGGTCGTATGGGCCTCGCGCATTGCCCAGACCTCGTAGTCGCAATTGCCTTCGTCGCTGAAGTCCCCCCCGCAGTATCGGCACGAAGCCAAATCTTCGGCAACTACGCGCTGGCATGCTTCTGGCAAATCCTCCAAATTGATAGTCTTACCCGCCGTGTCTCGTGTGATACGGTGCGTTGTCTCACCGTACATGCCTACACCTTGCGGATGGTACGGTGCGGCACTCATGGCCGTGTAGGTGTACCAGAGTGTCCCGTCTAGGTCATACGGCGCATATACCACGGTGTAGCGGTCGGCGCTGCGCCCGCCGTTGTCATAGATGCCCAACACGCCGTCGGGGTAATTTGCCCGTGATTTCTTGTACTTGGTCATGTCGCCCTACTTTCTCGCGCCCTTGGGCGCGTGTCCTAGTTGGTTGGCGCGGCGCTCCCATCCTCCACTGCCGCACAGTGGATACCTACTGGGCCGGTGTCGGCTCTGTACGCCAACACCTCCCAGTAGCTACACACTACGCACTTCACCTTGAGGCTACGATAGCTTGCCATGATGCACCCCCACCCCTTGTATTGGGCTGGCCTTGGAACCAGCCTTGGGGTTTACGGCCCCACGCGGGGCCGTCCTCACCTAGCGCCGGCACCAAGAACAGATGGTAAGTGCCGTGTCCTTGGGATTGATGTAAAGGTTCTTGTAGTCCCGAATCTTCCCGCACTGGTCGCAGTGCCAAGCGTCGCTACTTGCGTGCTTCCAGATTACCTTTGCCATTGTCTTAGCCCTCCGTTGTGTTTCTGGCGCTTCGATGGTGACGGGAATCGCTACCACCGTAACGCGAATGGGGGATAGATATCTCGCAATCGCAATTCTCACATTTACCATCCGTGGGTGAAGGTTGCTTTCGTGGCCTCGTACACAGACGGCGGTACGTCCGCCGCGTGTGCTTTTATGTACGCTTGGACCTCAGCAAGCAGGGGCTTGAGCCGCTTGGACTTGAACCCATACGCGCCGAAGAACCGGACCGCGCTGAATCCACGCGCCATCTTCATCCCGGTCTTGGCCTCTAGGCTGAGCGCCGACCAGCCCAGCATGAAGCGATACCAGCCAATCTCTGACGGCGTGTCGAGAATAGTCCCCCAGCTAGTCGTCTTCATTGATGCCCTCCCTTGTTGTCTCGTTGATTCTCAGAATCAATGGCTAGACCTAGCTGACCGGGGCCATAGCCTTGGCCTCGTGGGTGTAGGCGCAGAGGGGTACGAAGCCCTCGCCCACTTGCTTGGCGCTTACGGTGGCCTTGGTTTCGCACCGGTAGCACTCGAAGCGCACCGTGGTGGGCGGCTTCGGGTTGGGCTTGTCCTCTTGGAGCTTCACGGCTGCGCCGAAGTTCGGGTGGAGTTCTTCCGCACACCATGTGCGGAGGGCGTCGGAAGGCGTCGTGGTGACGCCTATACGCTTGTCCCGGCTCCCTTCGTCAAGCAGGGGGGTGAGCTTGACCAGCGCGGCAAAGGTCGCATTGTGGAACGTCCCTTGGCGGGACGTATCCTTGATGCTGTTGGTCTCGGCCGTCAGGTGCAAGTATTCATGTACCATGGTCCCCACCACCTCGACGGGCGGGCGGTTGATGTGGTACGGGGAGACCGCTATCTGGTGCAAGCGGTCGCCGTTGTCCATCCACCGACGAGGGGCGAAGTGCCCCAACACCGTTGAGGCCCGCGCCGCTGACGCCAAAGCCTCGACGTTGACCACCACCCGACCCGTCGGGGCCGTGATGGTGACACCGCCCACCACTTGGCCCACAAGTGCCGCGTCCACGGCGTCCCGCACGGCCTCGGCGACGCGCTGTATCTCGCGCTGCACCGTCGCCATATCTACCGGCTGGACCGGCTCCACCACTGCCACCGTTGCCTTGCTCTTCGCTGCCATGATGCACTCTCCACCCCTTAGATTGTGCGCGGCCTTGCCACCGCGCTTGGGGTTTACGCTCCCGACGCGTTGATTCTGAGAATCAACGAGCCGGGAGTGACTCACCTAAGCTCTACACGGTGCGGCAACCCATCGTTGCATATGTTCCCTAGGCGGTCTCGCAGACTCCACCGCCCACCACCGAACCGGACTATCCAAACGTGGTTCCCACAGTGCCGACACTCCATCTTTGCCATTGTCTGCCTACTTTCCCGCGCCTATGGCGCGACCGCTACCGCAGTGGGAACGTTACCAGTGGTTCCGCCTTGACGTTGAGGTGTTCGGGAGATTCGGACCGAATCTCCAACACGTCGAGTACGATGTATTCGCCGCCGTGCGAGGCCCAAGGCTCGTGGTTGGCGGCCCAGTGCTTACCGCCGGGAACTTTGACGGCCATAGTTGTGTGGCCGTGGTATTCATTGGCGCGTCGAAACGCCTTGACGATGATAGGCTTTCCCCCGTTTCCGTAGTCCGTACCGTTGTGGGTTGCTTCACCGCCTACAATCTTTCCGTTGACTTTGCGTATGCTCCAAAACATACTTCACTCTCTCTCTTTGTGCTCTTCAAGTAGCCGGACTATATCGCGGTAGTTGAGTGCCGCGTTGCTATGGTGCCGTTCGTCGCTTTCCTTGACGGCCATACGGCTGATGCGTTCGTGCGTCTCAGCCCATGATTCCAATCGGCTAATAGCTTCATCAATTCCCATCATGATGTACTCGCTTTCTGCTAACGGGTGCGCCAAACAACCCATACGGTAGCTTGCATTGTGTATGTACTCACACCTCGTTTCCGCGCTGCTTTGGCATACGCTTTCTGCATTTCTAACACTTTGGGCTTACTTCCCAAAGCCTTAGCTATACCCTCAGCGTCAAGCTTGACGCCATAATAAACACTAGCAGCGTGACGGTCTATGACCGCTTTGCCCGCGCGATTGTGTGGATGTAAAATAGCTTCATAGAAGGCGCGCACTTTCAATCCGCCCAATACCTTACACGGTTTCTCACCATGCAATATTCGGAGCGCTTTATCTCTGTTCGCGCCAAACTGTCGCGAAGTGTTACCGTCGCGCGTCAATTCGTACGCGGCAGCAATGTTTAAATCCCATCGCAACCGTGGGGATAGTGCCGCCAATATACCCGCGCCACTTTGAACGTTTCCAGCGCCAACACTCAACGCGACCTCGTGCGCCACATGATACCAAGTAGTGCCTTCTTCGATTTGTTCCGGACTTGCTTTGTCGAAGCAAGCAAGAATATTCTCAACACACATAGATTCCCTCCGTGGCTGCTAGACCTTGTACGTCTCTGGTGTCTCAATGGTAACAGGAATCGCCACTACGGTAATGCGGACGGGGCAAAGTGCCTTTGCGATTGCCAGCTTGATGTTTGCCATCTTTACCATCCTATATTGCGACCAATAAATGCAACTTTCGATTCGCCATCATCATATAACCGGACTTCCAATTGCCCGTCGGCTTTATTGAAAAGCCGGCGCGCTTCGACCTTGCTAATCTTCGCATAGAAAACACCGTCAGTACCTATGACATCTACGAAGACTTCGCGAGCATCTTTGATGGCTCGTTCCGCGCCACAGTATCCGCAATCGCAACGGTACTCGTTAGTGTCGCCACTTCTGGTTTCGGCATAGTACATAGTATACCCCTTTGTCCTTATTGGGAACGCGGGTTGAACGTGTCCGCGTTAGGCACGATTGGAACGTGCTAATTTACGCCTTATGTGACACCGCCTTCACTTTGCCACTGTGGAGAAATGGGCGGGATAGATTCGCGCGTCTGGAAGTCCACGATTCGGGAACGCTGGAGTGCTGCACAACAATGGACGTTGTGTACATCTCTCGGCGGGATTCTGCGCGTATGCGCCGTTCCCAATGAATCGTTGCGCTCGCCGACTTCGCCATCTCGTTGACCCCTTCCTTCTTGGTTTCTACATCACCTATAGTAAATCAGAACACTATCGGCTGTCTATAGGTTTTGACGTCGGATTTTGTAGCTGAAATTTGGAGACTTTGTCGGATTCTTTCACAAAGTCGTTCTAATTCAGGGCCTTAGATAGGACCTCAAACATGCTCAAAACGTGACCCACTGCGCCACACCGGAGACCCCTTGACGCGCCAAGCGCGCTTTCAAAGTCCAGCCTTGAGCGACCAGGGTAGAGCCAGGGCGGAGTACTAACTTTTCGTAAGGTGCTCCGAAGCTGTGCGCCAACGTGGAATTCTGCCGTATTGAACGCCATGCCTTGGGCACAGCGCCATGCCTTGGGTCATGCCTTGGCTGCGCAACGCGCGTCGGACGCCCCATGCCCGGCCAATGCGCATTCGACGCCGCTCTGTATAGGGTGGGTATAGTTTCTCCTCGCAAATATTACACAAAATTGAGATATCAGTGTGAATGTTGTCACAATGTGAAGGTGGTACAGGCGCGTTATTGGAGAAAGGAGGCGATTTGTTTAATAAGGACTTGACATATGTGAGGTGATTATGGTAAACTAAGACCAGTGAAGGGGGTGATATGGGCAAAATGGATGGTAAAACTGTGTGGGGCGGGGGATGTGGGTGCGTTACGTGTAGGGATAAAGTGGTTACTGTAGTTAAGAAGGGGAAGAAAGGCAAGTAATGTGGCGGTGCCCCGTACACGGTAACGTGAAAGACATAATGAGTCCCCGCACAGGTGTGGTGCATTGTATGAGGTGCGTGAAGAACCTAATCGCACTGACCGACCTACCCAAATTGAGTGGGGTGGAACATGAGTAGTGTGGAGAGCAAGGTCATATCTGACAGGGTGTACGACCCATTGACACGCTCCCTAGTCCTCACCTTCCAGAACGGTAAGAAGTTCAAGTACAACGGCGTGCCGAGTGAAATCAATGATGCGTTTGAAGGTGCGCCCAGTGCAGGTGGGTTCTTCCACGCACAGATAAAGTCTATGTATGGTGCGGAGGAGGTGACATGATACACATCTTTCACTCCTTCAAGTACGTGATGAGGAAGAGGGATAGCCTTGACGACGACTGAGCATAGTATACAGGACCAGATGAAGTGGTTGGTAGGGCCTGGGCGGCGCTACTTCATTGAGTCCCAGTTCAAAGTGATAGACAAGAACGGTAAGCTGTCCCCGCTCAAGTTCTGGCCGCTTCAGGAACAGTACTGGAACGGGCGGTCACTACGAGACCGCTACCTGAAGTTCAGGCAGGGGGGCATCAGCACGATAGCCCATGCTGACGTGATAAGCGAATGTATGCTCGTGCCGGGTCTTGCAGCCCTCATCCTCGTCCAAAAGCCAGAAGACAAGTCCATCCCCGTACATCGTGACCGAGCAGACCTCTTCATCAAATCAGTAAGCCCAGAGTTCACCCCCAAGCTCAAGGTGAACAGCCTCCACCACATCCAGTTCGAGTTCAATGATGGGCAGACGAGCAGTGTATACTTCGGTTCATCTGGAAGTAAGGGCATTGGGCGGGGTGAAACGTTGCAGCGCGTCATACGTGAAGAACTTGGTGAGTGGGAAGAGGACGAAGAACGCTCCACTCACCGCATGATGCAGGGTATGCCGTTCAACAGCCGTGTCATTGACATCGGCACGCCCAATGGTATGGACACTTGGTTCTACCAGATGTGGGAATCTGCCAAAAAGGGTGATGAAGCTTTCACTGCTCACCTCTTCCCCTGGTTCCTTGATGCTGGATACATCCTCCTCCCTGACTCCTTCCTTGTCAAAGGGACGGAGTTGGGCGGGGACTTGGTGTACACGGATGTGGAGGAAGGGCTAGTCAACCAGCACGGTCTGAGTGAAGACCAGATACGATGGAGACGCTACCGCATACGAATGGCGGGTAGTGTAGAGAACTTCTGGCAGGAGTACCTTGAAGATGATGTTTCGTGTTGGCTCATGTCTGGTACACCCGTCATGGACGGGGCTGTACTTAGTAGAGCGGCTGCTCATGCTCGGCCTCCCATATCTGTAAAGGGCAACCTCAAGGTGTGGGCGCACCCTGAAGCTGGCGAAGGATACGTCATCATGGGTGACCCGGCTGAGGGCCTCACTACCGGACACAGGTCTGCCGCCATTGTGAGGCGGGTACGGGGGTGGGAGCATGTTGCAACGTTATCCGGTCAGATACCTCCTGGTGAGTTTGGCGGGGAGATGGTGGAAGTGGCACGTAGATACAACAATGCTCTGGTCGGCTGGGAACGGAACAATCATGGGTGGGGAGTGAGGGAGAGGGTGGTCAACCACCTGCGCTACCCCAACGTGTACAAGTATGTGGGGGAGTTCAAGGAGGAGGGGGACGACCGGTTCGGCTTTCCGACCAACAGGTGGACCAAACCTGGCCTTGTGAGCCGTATGAGCGAGTTCATGGGCACGGGCTGGTGGGACAGCCCCGACGTCGACCTCATCAACGAGTACCGCAAGTTGCAAGATGACGGGAAGGGTGCATACGACACGAGTGTGCTGGACTTGGCGATGGCTGACATGTTGTGTTTAGAGGCGCGGGGTCAGGCCGAAAGACGAACACGGCCCCGCCCCAAGACCATCACCACCCTGCCAGGATTCCTCCAATGATGGTCCAAAATAATACGGTCAAGACAACCCTGTATTTACTATATATAGAGCAAGTGTCTTGATGTCCTGACCGTATTTTTTGTCCTGATTATTGGTCACAGTCTTAAATAAGTTTGAGGGGGATGCATGGCTAAAATCACATTGAAAGAAGACCGGTTGCTGGAGCGAGTGGAACAACGACGTTTGCTCCTCACGGGCCGAGCCGCTGCCATACAGCAAGCCTACGAGATGTACTTCCAGCACGACAAGTGGAGGCGGGAAGGCGATGAGACCATTGCTGTGAGCGATGTGAGGGCGTCTGCCGACCTTGGCATCCACATCATTGCTCGCAACCCCCACTTGGACCGACTGCCCCGCACAGTGGAGACATCCGTCATACAGTCTTCCAAGGACAAGGGGGAGCGGTTCCTGAAGGGGCTGTGGCGAGAGGTGGATTTTGGGCGGAGTGGGTATACTCGGCGCGGTCGTTCCATCCACCAGCGCGAACTAGCTTCATGGTCCATCGTAACGGGGTGGATTGTGCAGTACACGGCGCTCATCCCTGACTCAAAGGGCTTCCCTCTGCCCATTGCAGACTTACTTGACCCTGCGGGTGTGTACCCGTGGTGGGAAGGGCCGCGTGGTGAGTTGAGTGGGCTAGCCCACGAATACACCACATCCTTCCGCCACCTCAAGGCTATGGCTGAGGCAGCGCGGGTGACGTTGGACGAGACGGACATTGATGATGAGCAGATTGTGACGGTGTTGGATTACTGGGAAGCACGGCACAACCGGTCCAATCGTGACCAGCCTGACATCCTCAATTCGTGGTTCTGGCATCTTGGTGAAGGGCCGTCTGCCAGCGAGTGGTTCAAGGCACGAGATATGTTCAACCACGCCCCAGGTAGCACAGACACCCTGCTCAAGTCCAACGGCTTCACTGAACTGCCCTACATCATCTACCGACCTGACGCAGTACCCATCAGTGGCGCGTATGAGAAGGACTTTAACGAAATCATACGGAAGACGACTGGTGGGCTGGTCGGCCCGATGAGGGAAGAGTGGTTGGCGCTGAACAAGTGGCTGAGCACTGCCATGCAGGACATCAAGGAAGTCATGAAGGATAACATGACCATCTTTGACCAGAGTCCTGGCGGGCAGGATTTGATGGAGCCGAGTGACCGGGGGGGTATTGTTCCTGCGGACACGGATAGAGCGGTGTCTCACCCGCTGGCTCGCAGCCCACTTGTATCTGCCACCAGTGTCATTGTGGATGAGATTCGGCGGAAGATAGAGAGGTTGGGCTTTCCCGAAACGCTGTTCGGAGCGACCTCACGTGGGCTGACAGGTGTGGCCATTGACCGACTCAATGAAGGTGCGCGGAGTCGGGTGGAACCCCACAAAATCTCAATGGAAAACCTGTACTCTGATACTGGGCGCGTGTGGATTACGGAGTATCTGCGGCGGTGGGAAGGTAAGTCCAAGCATGGCCGGGTCAAGTTGGAGGGGTTTGATGGAAGGGCGGCTGTAGCTGGTGGGTTGTTTGAGGAAGATTTCACTCCTGCCGATGTGCCCCCCACCAATTATGTCAAGTCCATCATCAAGTTGGCTCTGCCTGAAGACGAAATGATGAAGTCCAACATTGTATCCCGCCTCAACCCTGACTTCCGTATGAGCCAGCAGCACCTCATGGAGAACACGATGGACGTGCAGGACGTGTTCATGGAGATGGAGAGGGTGGGGGAGGACCGGGTGTTGACGAGTGAGGTATGGACGAATGTGCAGATGTTCAACAAACTCATTGATGAGTCGGAGAGGTTGCTGGCAAGTGGTGATGCGAAGGACCAATTCACGGCCCAAGCCTTCCAACACTTTGCCCGACAAATAGCCCAGTCCATCACGCCTCAACAGGGTAGGGGCATTGAGCAACGCCCACGTGAGGGCGAACCGGGCGTTGGTGGGGTGCAGGGGGGTAGTGTGAGTGGGAATCCTGCTCTCAGCCCAGCCAATGCACCTAACCGACCTGTTGGGGTGGAAGCGCCTGCTGGTGGTGGGCTTGAGGCGCAAGCACGGAGGAACGCATAATGCAAGAACCATTTGAGCCAAACCAAGAGCCTATCTTCGAGTCTCTTGGACACCACTGGAAGTTAAACACGGGCGCACTTGTTAAGAAGTTGTTCGGAGTTGACCGGAGAACGCTTGGAATTGGCGGAGATATTAAGAACCTTGAGCTAATTGTTGGTTTAAGGGACGTTTTAAGGGGCGTTATAAAGCACCGGGAAGGAGTTAAGGAAAGCCAAGCTGAAAAAGCACTTATCCTTGAACTTGTGCGGGGTGAACTTCTTACGCAGGCAGAGATGTTTGTGGGGAAGCCCCTCACAAGCAATGAAGTTATTCAGGTTGGGCTGCTTGCGCGAAAGTTCGCTACTGGAGAGTCAACACGGTTCTTCACTATCGCAGGAGGCCCTCCTGCATGGTTTGAGAATTGGCTGGACACTGACCCACTGTCGCGGGTAGGGGTGCAGGAAGTTGGGTTGGAGCCGCTGCCTGGAGTGTTGCAGCAGCAGGAGCAGCCGCGACAAGAATATATACGATTTGTAGGGGAACTTGAACGATGGGTTGCGGAACAAGTCGGCCCAAGTCCAATGGATGAAGATATTATTGAGGCTCTTCGTACCTACATTGCGGGAGCAACAGGAATGACCGAGGACCAAGTGCCCGTTGAGTATATTGACGGGTTGTGGATGGATTCGATTAATGGGTTGATGGAGACTCCTGGTATGTTTGTGCTTGACCCTGATTTGCTGCGTCGGTTCTTTGTTCGTAAGTTTGGTAAGCAAAGTCTTGGGGACGATGGGTTGGATGCTGCTGTGGATGCTGAGTTTGAAGAAGTGTTCAACTTGATTGAGTATGATTTTGAAGAGCAAACCCTTCCTGATTTGGTGGAGGGGTTTGTGGGTGGTGAAATCCATACAAGAGGGGACATCATCTTCAAGTTGAGGGAGTTGAAGGGGATACAGCTAGATACGAACGACCCGAAGGTGGCTACATGGCTGGATGGGTTGGTGAAAAGAATCAATCTGGCTGCAGAGGATGAGGCTAATGCTCAGGTTTCGCAGGCCACGCAACTTACTGAGGAGGGCAAAGTAGAAGCTCAAATCATACGCAATCGAACAATCGATGCTTTGGTAAATACTGAGTTGGAGAAGTACAGTACGGCTAAGGATGTGGACGTTGCTGTAAATGACACCATTGGGCGGGCGCATCCTGATGTGAGGGCGCTGGAGTATGGTAATTGGTTGAAAAGCATTTCTATGAATGATGCGGACCGCTCTCTTCTTAGCACATCCGAGGGGCAGGCAGGGTTTGAACAGGCGTGGATTGAGTCAGGGAGCGATTTGCCGCTGGGGGACTGGTTGACGGCTACTGGGGCCAGAGCACTTCCAACAATCCTAACTGACTTGCAACGTCCTTTCGTTGGGTTGCAGGATGCAGAGAATCGGTTTGAGGCGTTTGTGGTGGCAGCGAGAGAAGCTGGTATGTGGAACACGCCAGAGCAGCGTGCGGCTGGACGAAATGTGTTTGACCAGATGGAAGCGCAACTTATGAGTGACCCCACCATCGACCCCCAAACCCTCATCGATGAGTTTGTGGGGAAGATTCCTTCCCTTGACACGTTGGAAGTGGAGGAGTTTATGGGGCATGCAAGGGCGGCTGCTGGGCCACCACCTGGGGGGGTTGATGTACAAGCCACTGCTGACGTTGCTTTGAAGGGGTTAGCAGAGCGGATTGGGACGGGCACGTTGAGTACAAGGTTCGCAGCAAAGCAAAAAGTAAACGCTGCTAAAAACTTGATAAGAAATATCCAAGCTGAGTTGGATATTGCTCAGCAACTTGGTGAAGACACGACAGAGATTGAGGAGAGAATGTTGGCGGCGCAAAACACCTTGACAGAAGCACAGTCCAAGGTCACTACGACTTCCAAACAAGACAGGGCAGCGGGCATCGACCTGGAGATTGCTATGATGTTGCGAGACAACCCGCGCATTGCGAGGGCATTCGCAACGGGCGACCCTCAAATACTCAAGGCAGTGTTGGGGCCGTTGGGTATAGAGCCAGGGTCGATTGGGGATGAATTGTTGAAGAAACAGGAGGTCAACCCACCCTCTTCAGCCACTGGTGAAACGGCTCAATCTGTGCTGGCGATAGGGATGGAACAGGAGCCACTCCAATTCCTCAATATCAAACGAGATGAACAGGGACAGCAAATTTTTAAGACTGATGCCCAAGGTCAACCCATCCTTGATGAAGATGGTCAAAAGATACCTGTGACGGAGCTTGTACCTTTACCTCCCCCACCTAAGCCGGAACAGATTGAAGTAACGACGGCGGCAAAAGCTTTGCAGGAAGAGGACGATTTGCTCGTATCCCACGTATACGAGCCGCCTGAACCTGTTGTTGAGACTGAACCTGAACCTGTTGATGAGCCTAAGCTGCCGATAGTGACGTCAAATAAGCGCACCATAGGAAGGAGCAGGGTATAATTTAATGGCAAAGCCTTGGAAGCACTTTTCAAGACAAACCCCAATACGAGCAGAGTCTCCTCTTGACGAGGAAGATGCACAAGTCACTCTTCCTCCTGAAGAGGTAACAGTGGAGGAAGAACCCAACGCATTCCTCAAGTTTTTGGGGGAAGCTGGCGAGTTCCTTGACATAACTCGTCATACTACGGCGGGACTAGTTGTGGGGGATATTACAGCCAGGACTCGGCTGTTTAAGGAAGGTGACATTGCAGGGGGGCTGGGGTTTGGTGGGGCGCTAGGCGAAGAGACACGAGAACTGCGAGAAGAGGTGTTGGGGCCGACTGAGCAGGAAGGAATATGGGACCATCTTCGCGCGGCGTACAGGTTTGATAAGGCGCGTACAGAAGCCTTCCGCTTTGAGAAGGCGCTGTCAGCAGTGTACGACCCCCTCAACTTCATTCCGTTGGGGTTGTTCCTTAAGGTAGGTAAAGCGACACGGGCTGCTACCTTAGCTCGTGGGGGCGTAGTGACGCGGCTGAGAGCCGCAAAGACCACACTCAAACCCGCACCCCTTCGCCCCAAGTCCTCCTACGCCAACATCCCTTCAGCCGATGCCATTCGTAATGAAGGATGGAAGTTGAATCGGGCGAGGAAACTCGTCCAGTCTGTGTTCAAGTCTCCATTTGGTCGGGTTCCGCTGTTGAGAACAGGGCTGAGACTGCTCAACCCATCAGGAACAGTAGACATACAAGCAGCGAACCGTGCAGCCTCAGACATCCTCCAAGGCTTGACTCCTGTCTCAGAGGACGCAGTGCATCTGGGCAAGAAGAACTTCATTGACTGGATGAGGACGGAGGACATATCGGACGCTGTGGTGACAGCGGACATTGTGCCGTTGCGGATGCAAGGGGTTCCATTCACTACTGTTGAGAAGCAAGGGAACTTACTTGTGAAGGTGAAGGAGGTAGCAACAGGCAAAGAGGTAGAGAAGCCGCTGTTGGATGTGATGGAGCGGTTTGGATTGTATGAGTTGGATGATGCACAGAAGGCTGTTGTCCAACAGGCTGATGACCTCATCGACGCTTACTTCGCCAAGGCCATTGATGAAGGGTTGAACATTAAGGAGTTGATGGGGTTCGCGCCAGGTGAGCACTACTTTCCTCGCATTGCTCAAGTCATCCGTGAAGTGAAGCAGGCTGTATCGCCAGGTGGTCGAGTGGGCGCAAGAGCAGCCCTCACCAAGACCCGTCTCCACGAAACGGTGGAGGAAGCTCTTCAGAATGGGGTGGAGTATTTTGGGTCGGGTTCTTCCACACCTATCGCTGACATGGTGGAAACGTACATGAGGTCTACCATGAAGATGGTGGCGGATAAGAGGTTGGCGGATTCTATGAAGCCTCTCGCCACCACTCTTAGTCAACGGATGGTCAATGCTCCATTTGGGCGGTCTGCTCTTGCTCAGGTGAGGGATGCGAACCGAGTCGTGATGAGCGGGCAGCGGGTGACGGAGGCTATCCGTAAAGCAATATTAAATAAAAAGTTGACTGGTGGGCAGTTGGCAATGGTGCGGCGGTTTAGCCCTGAAGTGGCAGAGAAGGTGAGGATTGCGCTGAGAAAGAAGAAGTTAGAGAACCGCATTGCGGGGTTAGAGGATGCTGACAACTTGGCGCAAGATTTGCTCAAGCA
>Ga0080013_1000975_pt1 | contig 38948 bp, 62 predicted proteins | sample ETNvirenome_6_85_FD_69236 | JGI IMG/M metagenome (GOLD analysis project Ga0080013, IMG submission 69236) | Marine viral communities from the Pacific Ocean - ETNP_6_85 (SPADES assembly) (version 2) | ecosystem: Environmental > Aquatic > Marine > Oceanic | place: Pacific Ocean | collected 2013-06-19 | reverse complement strand
CCCATCTGCAATGCTCAGGGCTGGTGTTACCAGAAGCCCTGTGTTTATTATCAAAAACCTTCTTAGGGACTCCCTTTCTGCATGGATTACCAGTGGATTCAAGGGGACAGATCCAATAACCGCAGTATTGAGGACGCTAAAGAACTTTAGCGAGGGTGGGTATACTGAAGAGGCTTTGCTCAAGAAGGGCACTCCCGCATGGAAGGGCCTTAAGGCTGCCGGTGTTGCTTCTGGTTTCGGATTTGGCAGGGATGTTAAGGACTTCGGCAAGGAGATGCACAAGAGATTGCGAGAGATCGGGATCAACCCCGGTGCAAACAATCATATTGCTGCTCCTTTCAAGTGGATGTGGAATCTTGCCGGTGACGTATCAACTAAGTCTGATGCTGCATCAAGGATGTCTGTATACGAGGATGTTCTAGAGAGAACAGGGAATGAAGCAGAGGCCGTCTTCCAAGCCCTTGAGGTAATCAACTTCAGCAGGCGTGGCAACAGTGTGCTTGCGAAGATCATGACTGCTGGATTTCCGTTCATGAATGCCCGCTACCAGGGAATGGATGTACTGTACCGATCTGCCCGAGGTCGCCATGCTGCTGATCGAAGCTTGGCTGGGGCTCAAATAATCTCAAAGATGTTAAGCAGAGCATCGATGCTATTGTCGATGAATCTTATTTATTACATGATGGTACGAGATGAAGAGTGGTATACAGGTCTTTCTGATTATGTGAAGTACAACAACTATGTAATTAAACACCCGCTTTCTGACAAGCCATTCCTTTTCCCGATTCCATTTGAGCTTGGAATACTTTTGAAGATGATTCCTGAGTTGATTCTTGCCTCTACCTATGGTGATAGGGAATGGGAAGAGGCTTGGTCTGCAACCAGGGATGCTGTAAGTGCAACATTCGGTGGTACTGTAATGGGTGTTGTTCCGAACCCTGCGGATATGCAATGGGTCAAGCCAATCAATGAAATTAGATCGAACTACTCTGTCATGACAGGAAGGGAACTATTCCCAAAGCAATATGACACAATGGACCCCAGGCAAATGACCCGTAGGAACACTACGGAGGTAGCCAAGCTGATCTCCGAAGCCTTCGGAGGACATGGTGGGAAGTGGGCAAGTCCTATTGCTATCGAGAAGTTGATCGGTGGTTACACTGGTACTGTGGGCATGTGGACACTTCATGCTGTCAATGCGGCGTACATGTCTAATGCTGACCCTTCAGAGAGGCGCGAGGAGAAGAGGTGGGATCAGAATGATTTCATTGGCTCATTGCTTGGAGCGCCGGTAAAGGACGGCGTAAGCCTTGGCCGAGGTTATGTTGAAAGACTAAACCAGTTGAAGGAAGAATCTTATAGGGTTTACGGTAGGTTTGAGGATCTGCTTGAAGAAGGCAGGAAGAAGGAAGCCCGTGAGTACTATGAGGAAAACAAGAAAGCTTATCTTGATAGGCTGAGCATTGATCGTGCGCTTACGGCTGTAAACAATCTTAAGGAAATGCAGGATCAGATCAGGCGCATGGAAGGTTCACGGGCGTGGAAGGCTCAGAGGATAGAGGTTCTACAAATGGAGATTAATAGAATTGCGCGACCGTTCTCACAAAAGAATCTACGCCAAAGAAGTATATAAAGAAGGTAATTAAATGACGCTTGGAAGAAAGCAAGAGATCTTCACAAGGGGACTATCTCTCCTGTTGCAGTACGCGAACTTTATTGGGTACGAGATTAGGATGGGTGAAGTCCTCAGGTCAAAGCAGGAAGCAACTCGCAAGGGCTTCCCTAATAGCAATCATACGAGAAAGCTTGCGGCGGATCTTAACCTCTTTAAGGACGGTAAGTATCTCAGCAAGACATCGGACCATCTACGTTTAGGGGAATTCTGGGAATCCCTCACTGGAGAATACGATGGTGAGAATCTGGTGTTCGCATGGGGCGGGCGCTTTAAGGATGGAAATCATTACTCCATCCAGAATGGAAAGGTAAAATAATGACTGACTTTTTTCTTACTAACTATGAACAGATTGTTGACATCGTTGCCAAGGTGATTGCTGTGGCTGCTGCTATTGCAGCGGTTACGCCTTCGCGTGTAGACAATGATATCCTTACTAAAATCCTACAGTTTACTAATCTACTTGGACTTAATGTCCTCAAGGCAAAGAACAGGGATGATTAGCTGATGTCTCAGAAGTGGTTTAAAGCTGCATCCGATATCCATGGAAATGGTGCTTTTGCACTAGACAAAATCCCCAAGGGTGTGTCCGTTGGCAATGTTACCAATGGGCTAAAGGGTGGAGGCTTGCTAGGTGAAATACGCACTGACCTTGGCAAGTATGTCAATCATCAGACAGATGCAAATAGCTCGATGAAGAGAGTCCCATCAACCACTGACACCTACTTCCTTCAAGCGAATAAGGACATCGAGCCGGGTGTTGAAGTAACGATGGACTACAACAAGGGTCCTTGGTTTGTGGCTAAGCCACACCAAGTAGATCCCTTGAACTACAAGTCCTGGGGGTGACATGGCTACTCTTCAATTGATTGGCGCAGGTATTCTGGTAATCGGAATGCTTGTTGGGATTATAGTTTGGGCATCTCGTACCGCAGGCAGAGCTTCGGCTGAAGCTAGGGCTCTCGGAGAAGGCGAGAACAGAAGGGAGGCGTTCGACAATGAGAATTCACGTCCTGTGTCTGTTGGCAGGGATCTCATTAAGCGGCTGCGCAACATGGGCCGGTAAGCCGCCCCCGTGTCCATCTCCATCTGAGTATGCAATTAAAGATGTGATAGAGATGGTCGAAGAGAACATCAAAGATCCAAACAAGTACTCTCATATTCTGTACTTCATTGGATCTGTAGAAAGATTTTGTGCTGCACTATCCGAGATGCGAGATGGGTAATAATGTGAATGGATATTCACGAATTAATATCGAAGCTTGGCTTCCCTATAGCTTCTGCTGTAGCCGGTGGGTTTGCACTCTGGGCAATCATGCGTTGGGTGATGGTGAACCTGCATCGGGAGATATCAGAACTACACGCTAAGCTGGACAATCAAGCGTCCTATATTGTCAAACTAATTGACAGAATACGTATGCTGGAAGATGACATAGTCCGGACGCATGTTCTTGTTGCAACAATACACGAACTGCGTGTCCCTCTTGAGAGGATCGGGAGGGCAAAGAAGGACGATGAGTAGATTGGAATTCACTTGGCTGCTAAGAACAAACTTCCCACTATAAAATCCATGTCAAACAAGTTTGGCAAGCCCCCTGCATATAAGACGATGCGAGAGGACAAGGATCTAACGGCATGGTTGCAAAAAATATTTGCCCTTAAAAAAGACGGAGAGCTTTATATATCTAATAGAAAGCTAGCCGAGGAAGTATCTTCATATCTTGGATCACCAGTGAGTCACCATGTAATAAACAAAGAGTATCATGAATGGCTTCTAAGAAACAAAGTAAGCTGAAAACAATTGATGAACTAAAGGCAGTATCTGACGATGAAGAACGTGATCGTGCTGCTGTAAGAAATCAGATAGAATTAGATAAGGTTAGAAGATCGGGTAAGGAATGGCGTAGGATCGCCGTTCAAGCGAAGAAAGATCTAGAGCTAGCAGAAGACAGGGTAGATGTTCTCCTGTCACTGGATAGCCAGCGTTCCCCGATCAAGTTTAAGGCGAGAAAGAGACAGGCTAAGTCTCAGAGTATGCCAATCCTCATTGCGAGCGACTGGCACGTCGAGGAGGAAGTCGGGGATGAGACTTCCGCAGGCACTAAGTACAACCTAGACATAGCTGAAGAGAGAATCTTTAACTTCGGAAGAAACTCTCTGGCTTTGGTCAATGCATCCAGAGCCCACACTCAGATCAATGAGTGTGTCCTCCTCCTCCTGGGTGACCACTACACTGGTCATATACATGAGGAGTTGAGGGAAACAACTGCATTATCTCCAGTAGAATCAATCATATGGCTGAGGGAGAGGATCTCATCTCTCATCCATTTCATAAAAGACAACGGCGATTTCGATAAGATTACTATTGTATGCAAGATAGGTAATCATAGTCGAACTACGCTTAAGCCAAGGATTGCTACGGCTCATAAGCATTCACTTGAGTGGTTGTTGTATCACGTCTTAGCTCTTGAATTCAAGGACGATAAGCAGATTGAATGGGTTATAGAGAAGACTTATCACACTATGCTAGACGTGTATGGATTCAAGCTTAGAGTTCATCATGGTGATTGGAGTGGTAGATACCAGGGTGGCATAGGTGGGTTGGCCGTTCCGCTTTCAAAGTCACACTTGAAGTGGAATCAGGACCCTGCACTCAGGGCAGACAGGGATATCATGGGCCATTGGCACTCCTGGGATGCGTCTACTGGACGCATCATCGTAAACGGATCTTTGATAGGACCCAATAAGTTTGGGATCAAAGTGATGTCTCACGAAAGGCCATTGCAGGGATTCAGCTTGATATCTGAAAAGTTCTGCGATGAAACTATTAGGGCTCCCGTATTCGTGGAATAGAAAGAAACTTTTGTGGCAAGACTAAGGAAGAAGGAAGACAGGCTTAAGCAAATATATCGATGGCTTGACGATAAGTATCCTACGCCTTATCCGACCAAGCTGAAACTCGTAAGAGGTTCAAAGCCAAGGAGTGATTCTGGTTATGTAATGCTTAGCAAGAGAAAGTTAATAGTATACATTGATGTCAAGTATCCATTACACTTCTGCATTGACACGCTACTACATGAGTACGGCCATGCAATTTCTTGGCGTCACGTATCGATGGATGCCTATATTCCAGATCACTCTGACGAATGGGGCGTATGCTTTGCCCGCATATATAGGGATTTTGTAGATGAAGGGGGAGATAAGGAGAGTGGGAATTACTGATGGATTAGGTGCGCTCAATTCTCTATTGGAAATAAGAAGAGCTATCAGTGATGCGGTAGATCATGCATCTAAACCTGTCATGGAACAGGTCTTTGAGGAAGACGTACTTTTATACCTCCGTAAATCTTTGTATGACATAGGCGTCGGCATCGACGTTCAGATAAATAGTATCAGGATTCATTCTTATGAATCGAATGACCGTGAGACATACCAGGGGAAAGAGGATACTTAAGAAGAAGCAGCGATACGTATTCCATTAAGTCCATTCGGACCATCTCGCTCCCTCCTGGGCGTGACAAAAGGCTCCCGGCCTTGGAACATTTCTCATGGGTAACAACTGGGAGTGCGAAGCTATACCTCTTGTCATCCTCTTCGTCTTCCCAAGACCAGTGAAGCCTGCCCCCACTCTCGATGTCTTCTCCGCAGATATCGCAGACAACTACAGCAGTCCAGCTACTGCCCAACTTACATACTTCAAATGCCAACCTACTTCTCCGTGTCGGAGGATGCATCTCGATACTCTGAAGGTGCGCCTACCATCTCCCATGCAATAGCTGCGTACCCGGCAACATCTACCAGTGAATCGAAGTGTCCCGGCGTAGAGATAAGTCTAGCAATTTTAACTAGCATCATCATTACTGCTACATCAATGGGGCCGATCTCAAATTCACCCGCCTTGCCACGCTCCATAAGGTACACAGTCCACAACCAAGCTATCCTTTGATGGTTTTCCTTGGGGCTACCGTATACATCTCTCCTGTCCCCGCCTACAATTTCTAGTGCTTTAGACAGAAGTTCTTCGTGTGCTGATTCTTTCATTTGTATTCCCCAGCAAGGCTCATGCATGAGCCAATTCTTCCAGTGCTTCCTACGCATACACAACCATCAAGGCAATCCCTGTTGTCTATGCACTTAACTGACGGACAGTAGTAACACTCTGCATTTACTGCTTCATGGCATGTCACTGCCATCACCGTCAGTAGTATTATAAGTCCTATCGTTTGATAGTGTCCTTCCATAAATCACCCCTTCTAAACTAGTTTCATGCGTTGATATTCACGGATCAATTCTCTGAACTGATCTCTCGCCTCCTCATCCCTGGATAAATCCGCCCTGCTCTCGATATCGAGGACATGCTTGAGCGCCCTAACTGCATTCTCTTCGTCAATGACCCCAGCTATATAGGGAAGCTCAGCCTCTGCCTTCGATATGATCCATCTCTGAAACGATTCCTCTCTACACATCTGCCCCGCAACGGCAACAGCCTTGTTTGAAACCCTGATTTCCTCAGGGATAACGGGTTGTTCATCGTCTCCTATCTCAACGAGGGCACACCGAAACCTAGTGGTCAGGTGAAGATTCCATAGGTGACGCCTATCCTCTTCGTCTAGGTGTATAAACAAAACGAGTTCATCACCATCAGCTTTCTTTCTTAGTGCGATCATCTTAGCTTCAAAGGAAATGATCGCGTCTCTAACTTCCATCCTTATCCTCCCATTTGGAGAAGTTGTTTGATGCCCACCCCATCCCATCCACACCATTCAGAGCCCACCACTCTGATTCGTCCCCTCTGGTGTGGCAATCCCCATGACACTTCCAACACAGAGGTACAGTGAACTGATCACCAACCTTCTGTCCGAACCCACGATGCTCAGAATGTCTCATGTGATGAGCCTGTGAAGGAGGGGGTGCCATGCATATCAAGCACGGCTCCCCCCTTACGGACTTAAGGTACCCGCTAGAACGGTACTTCTTCTGCTGCATCCTTGGGGTCCTCGACTTCCATTGAGACGAAGATGTAGGGGTTACCCTTCTTGGATACCCGCTCCCAAGCCGCTGTCCGGAGGGGCACTTCGTCCAAGGTAGGATCTTCCTTGAATCTCTTGACGATCTCATGGGCAAGGGCCTTGGGGATAGCACCTGTCCCCGTCTTAAGGGGGTGCTTGTCAGTCTCCTTGTACTTATTCTCGTACAACCAGAGGCGACCCTTGTCTTCGTTAGCTACTCGACTTGCCATTTCCATTCCCTTCTGCGAGTTCATCTCGCTTTGTTTTGAACAACTCAACTACATCAGCGTATGCCTCAGGATTTTCTTCCTTAAGCTTCTTCATGGCCTCCGCGTTAGCACTCCACACGTCAACCAATTCCTTGCCGCCCTCTACGGCCTCAACCAGAAGGGCGCGAGTTGCTATGACGACTGCATGCTCTCCGGATTTCTTTGCGTCCTTCTTCTTTGGAGACTTCTTCTTCGGGGCAGGCTTCTCTTCCTGGGGAGGCAAGTCCTCTCCCCTAAACACATGCATGCCGAGCCCGAACAAGGCCATGCACTTTGTCAGACATCTCATCTTGGAATCTGAGATCTGCCTTGAAGAGGGATTCTTGATGGCGTTGTGCCTGAAGTCCATAACCGGCAGCCACATACTCCTGTGGACACCACGTATAGAGATGATGCACTCTACTGAAGTAGTCTCATCAGGATAGAAGTGGCAGTCACTCGCGACCTCGCTACCAATGAACCTGAACTGTGCCCCTGGGTAGTTGTTCATAAGCACGGTCCACGCCGATGCCCATGACAGATAGCTAAGTCCACCACGATCTTCGGTGAAATCACTCACGTCAATCTGGGAAAGGTTGTCCCAGATGTCTTTAAAGATCTCCTCCTCTTTGTCTTTATCCTCTATCGTCATTGTATTCCTTCCATTGTTTACAGAATTGATTCACTCCGCAGTAGTTCCCTTCACACCGAGTCCTCTTATCATCTGACTCGATGATCGTCCCCTTGATTGCATTCTCAAGAACATAATCTAGGGCCTTGTCCTTAGTTTCAAACCGGGACTTGGGATTCTTCCTTGGTTCCCCATTGAGCTTGAACTCATGAACAGCAAAGCGTCTCTCCCACATGTCTGAAGCCTGACACTCAGGAATATTTTCCTTTGCCGTTCCGTAGTTCTCATCCCAGAACCAGTGAAGGGCAACCCTTTCAGTCAGGTATTCTGACCTAGTCTCCTTATCCCACAGAGGGATAGGTATCCTGACGATAGGTGCCTTGGGATAGTTGGGATTGCGTGATACGGATGCCCTAGACCAGTCCCTGGCGAAGGCAACAACCTCCAACTCCTTAACAACCACACCCTTCGCACGCTCAACCATCTCTGCGTAGCAGTTCAACTGCTGCTGATGCTCAAGCTTCCCCTCGGAAGAGGACATGATCGAGTAGGCAGAGGTTGTCTTGTAATCAGTAAGCCTCCATCCACCATCTACGGGTGTCTGAAGATCTATCTGACCAGAGATCTTTACCCCATCAACCTCGCAGAATACTCTCTCCTCGGCGATCTCATTGTCAGCAGCCCCCTCACTTAAGATCAAGTGAGTAGCTACACCAATCAATGACATAACCTTGTCTGAGATATCCTCAGTTATATTGCTGTAGTTTTCTTTCCTGAGTTGCTCGACCCTCGGAGGGTTGAGCAATCCCGTTACCGTGAAGCGTGCGCCGCCGGAGTCATGAGGATTCTTATTCAGGAAATTTTCTAGGGATTTGGGAAGGTCGAACTTGTTTGTATATTTCATTTGTTGTCCGCAAGCACCTTTCGGTGTAAGAGTTAGAAGTTATCACAATTAATATGCCCATGTCAAGTGACTGTTGTGCTATAGTATTTTCATGGACGACGAAATAGACCTGACGATACTGGGTGAGCCAGCAAGTAAGGCCAACCAGAGACGGGTAATCCTTGTGGGAAAATACCCACGCGTAATCAAGAGCAAGAAAGCAATTGACTATCTAAGATCGTTCGCCACACAGTGTCCTGTGTTGGACAACCTGTTGGTAGATGACCTTGAAATGGAGGTGGAGATTTGGTTCGCGAGTCGAAGGCCCGATCTAGACGGAGCAGTAAGCCTAATAATGGACGCTCTTCAGGATCGAGTAATAAAAAACGACAGACAAATAAAAGTGATCAAGGCGTACTGGAATCTGGATCGGGAGAACCCACGATCCCGAATAAGACTCCGACAAGTTCCCTTGTCAAATTCTACAGAGCGATCCTGATCCAAGCCGTTCATGACTTCGGCAATGAACACACCCTGAGGCCACACCAGAGGGGGGAGGATTGGGAATCCTTCTTTGACAGCAAGAAGTTTGAAGAGTTCTGCATGTTCTCTGACTTCAACCCAGACTGGATGATGAAGATCTTCAAGTCTATATCAAGTACGGAACCTCACATACGGCCAGAGATAACGCGCGGCGTTGTAAGGCTACTTAAGAATATGTCTATGCCTGATCATACAACTTGACAAGGGATCTCGGATCGTTGATTCCCTGTATGTTGTAGAAGGATACTAGTACGCCCAATGCTTTCTTGATCTGATCAATCTTGTTGGCAAATAGAGACGCTGACTTCGCAGGGTCCTCTGTGGAAACAAGAAATGAGATCAAACTATTAACGCATTCACTGTCAAGCTTGGACATTAACCTTCTGTAAGCAGAGGAGAATGCCATCACTCTTGATGCTATCGAGTCACCTATCTTTGAGAAGGGTGTGCAGTGAAGAGACTCTGGGTCTGATGCTTGTATGTAGCACCCGCTACGTGACATTGCGTGAAGGAAAATCTGAGCAGCCTCATGCTCTGCTGCGTTTATCTTTCCTACTATATAGAGATGATCAAAGCCAGTCTGATTCCTGATGCGAGACCTTTTAACTAGGCCCCTGTAATCAACCGGCTCATCTTCTACAATCCTCTTGGCTCCATACTCCTCGTTGACTGTTTCAAAAGTCTTCAAAGTCGAAGTTTTGCCAAGATGTTTTCTTTTCTTTCCCACGGGTCATCTCTCCGAATGTGTTCGTTTCCCTGTCGAAACTCAGAAGTGCTGACCCGGTATCGCCAAGCCATGGGAACCTAGACTTCCAACAGGTGACAATGCTGACGCCCTTGCTATCCCCCCTGGATAACGTGAGTCCGCTGTCCGCAAGGTTGAAGAAGGCTGCACTACCACTGATGGAGTATCCCCCAGGAGTGGGTGTCTTTCCGCCCTCCCGAAACATCTTCGCCGGATGAGCGACAAGCCATACGGCTAGGTCATGTTCAGTTGCAAACCTCTTGAGCTTAACAAGCATTTGATTGATCGAGTGTGACGTGTTGTCTTCAGCAGTCTTACTTGCACTCAGGAAATTGTAAGGGTCGATGACCACACCTCTAACACCAAGCCTCAGCACTGATGCGTATACCCTGTCGAGTACAGTCTCGATTGAAGTGTCATCGTCATCGATGAAGATGAAGTGTTGATCCACCCATCTCATTGCCTTGTCCAGTTCTTCCTTGGACATCTTCTCTGGCCCGCTGAATGCCTTGCCAGTGAACGCTGAGCATAGCTGAGATATGTGAATCTCTGTCGGAACCTCGGCACTGAAGATACAGAAGCGCCAGTCATGGTGAGACGCAAGCTTGGACATGGCCCATGTCAGGAAGGTTGACTTACCTGACCCAGGTATTCCTGTGACAATCGTAAGTGTCTGCGTTCCCACCTTGTAGATCTGGTCAAGGTCATACACGTCTAGGCCAGTAGTCTTTGCGAATCCATTCTCATGTAGGTCCGACACGGCCTCCATGAAATCCGTCGCAGACCTAAGACCACTGATCGGCCATGGCGTAGCAGATTCAAGCGCATGGATAAGACCTTCCTTGCCATGCTTAAGCAGCACATCGTTAGGATCTTTACAATCCTCTGGGAACCTGACTCTCCAGCACTTGGCCTTACCCAGTCGCCTTGCAATTTCTTCTGCAAGGAAGTTACCGGGGTCATCTGCATCCGTAGCCAGGATAATTCTATCCGCCTTGGATATCCTCTCCCGTGCATTCCATAGGTACTGGAACTTTTGTCCATAGTTCTGAGACTTTGAGCTTGGTGCGCCATTCGGTACGGAGCAGGCAAAGATACCCGCTTCCTCAAATGACATGGCATCTATCTCTCCCTCGCAGAGGATGAGATCTCCACCGGCAAAATTCTCCAGCCTCCAAAGCGTGCGTGCTGCACCCGATTGGCTAAACGATTTGTCTGGAGTCCTCCACTTTACAGCCTCTACCTTCAACTCTCCATAGGTGGCTCCGGTAACATACGGGAACCCAACAACGTCAGCGTTCCTGCCTTTACCGTCCCCGTTCATCCACCTCGTTGATCCAATAACTCCACAGTTAGAAAGAGTCTCCTCTGATATACCCCTCTTATCAACGAACCAATCGATGTTCGCCTGGGATATCTCTGAGAAATCCTCGGAGACTACTTCGTTCTTGGGTTCATGAGTGATGATGGGTGTCGATTCAAGTTTGATCGAACCCTCTACCCCACAGTGATGACATCGAAAGAGAGCCACATCATCCTTGAAGCGGACAGAAAGGCTCTTGTCATTTCGATGTTTCTGCCGGTCATCCCGGCACATGGGGCAGAATGCTTTGGTCTGTCTCGTTACTCCCTGCGAAAGCAGGGGAAGAACCACAGACTCTTTGATGATGTCTTGGTATTCCATCCCAACTCCTTGTAGCGAAATGAGTTTGCCTTAGGCAACGCATTTCGTCAACGGTTATCTACATAAAAAAGTGGGAGAGGGTAGATAACTACCCCCTCCCACGGCTACTAAGGAGTGACCTGAGAACAACAGATCAACTACATACTACTACCTCTTCAGATCACTCGCCACTCCAGATTAAAGTTTCTTTCCTTTGGCACGATTCACTCCATGATCACGTTACTAATACCTTCTTTGGTTCAATCTCCCTCAACGGTACTATCCAAGGGACACGTTTCAATCCGTGATTACGGAACTCTCACGATCATCCGTTTCATTCAAACCCCATGTTACTATCTGTATGATCTATTCAATCGCCCGATACGGAGCTATCTCTTGTCTTGTGTTTCTCTCGCGGCTGTCAGGTACTCTCCGCTTCCACGGATAGTACCCACCAAGACCTCCCAGTACATGGTGGGTACACATTCGACTCAAACGGTACACTATCGGGTGACGATTCATTCCCAAACGGCGGCACTCTCACGTTCTACGATTCATTCTTAGGTGGCGGTACTCTCATCAAGGACGATTCACTCCCGCATAACGATACTGTCCAGCTATATGGTTCATTCTGTATTGACGTTACTGTCCTGGGAGATGATTCACTCGGGCACCACGGTACGTTCGACTTGAACGGTTGGAGCCTCTTCAATCACCTTCTTCTTCCTGACCCTTCTCTTCCAGTTACCACAGGGAGAAGGTTCATCCTGATGTTCAAACCAACTCTTACTACACACCTTGCACTTAAGGTTCGGTTCAAACTGATGACCCATTGCATGGGTTAACTTCTTCCCCTTCCAACGTGTACCCGACACTACAGGGGCCAGTTGGGGGGAGCAACGAAGTGTGTGTGTCCACCATGCTCGATGATGTAAGGACGGGGAGGCTTCTTCTCAAAGAAGTCCTCATAAATTACATGGTGATAGTGAGAGAGGAACAACTTAACTGCATAGCGCCTAGCCCTAAGGTCGATGCGACCAGCAGGCAGCTTGCCTGATTCAAGGCAAGCCTTAAGATCAGCATCACTGATCTTCTTACTTGCAAGAGAATGAGCAGCCTGATCAGCAAACTGACCTGACTCATTCCTCTCTACTTCAAGTGCCTTCCTCTCTTCATATACCTTGCCATACACATCCTTGTCACTGTTGCGATGCTTCACAAAGCTATCGCCAATGATCCAGCAAAGACGCTTCAGCTTGGCATTCCAAGGACGCTTCTCCCCCTTACCCCACGTAACCGTGGGATCGAGGCCAGCGAAGCGCCATACTGCACCCGCAGTCTCAGCCCTCTGAGGATCGACGTGAGACAGAAGTCCAGCGGCGATCACAGGTCCGATACCATGGATGCTCTGTGCCCATACTCCCGGTGCCTTGCTCTTAGCGTATGCACCGAGAGCCTTCTTGACATCGTTCTCAAGAGTATGGAACTGGTCAAACAACCAAGTGACCAGAGCGTGAGGCTCTTCAGCCTCATCCTGCGTGCGACCCTGACTGGCTGCACGCTTACGGGTATCCTGAACCTGATAGTACAGGTCAACAAGATACCTAGCCTCCCCCCTGGAGAGGAGGCGGGCACCATCCCTAAGATCCCTGTTGAGCTTAGTGATGAGTTCCCAATTCGCTTCCTGATTTTCCATTTAATTTACCTTTCATTTAATGATGGAAAAAAGAAGTCGGAGCCGGGACTTACATTTAATTACCCGGAACTTTCGGCACCAGATATGTCTGCTGGCCGTAGCCAGTTTGCCTACTTGTACCACTGCTGCACGGCTTCACGTTTTTAGAATCCACCGTGTTCTCAGCCGGGGGCTTCATCCATTTGGACATATTCCCCCGTGTGTGTGCGTTACCCCCTCTGGTTGGCTGAGGTTGTTCCGCCACTCCGCTAAGCAGTATCCCCGTCGGGATACCGCACCTTAGCTATTTAGTTTTTCGTCCTGCATTTTAATGACTAAGGACTTAGCCATCTCAAGGGCGTGATGCATCTCTGACTTCTCATCATTTGCATGAGCCCAGATAAAATCAAATGCCATGTCGATAGCTTCATCGTAACTACCACCCTGATCGAGACACTTGGTGGCAATCTCTTCTGCCTCGACCATCATCTTCTTAACAGCAGCCATTTGAAATCCCCTTTCTAGGATTCATATGCAGTGAGTATCGATATCAAGTAGATTTAACAAACATCTCCAGTGCCCATGCCACAATCCCAGATACCACAACTACAGCAGCTATCGAGGTAGCTATTCTTGTCTTCATTCTTTGGAAGTCACCATTCAACTCAGCGATATTCTCTACCATAGAGTCTATGATCATCCGGCTATTCCTAAGATCGTGGCGTATCTCCTGAACCTCCCTGGTCAAAGTTCCCCACTCACGTTCTGTAGGCATTTCAATTCTCACTCTATCAACTCAACCTACTTAATACCTTCATACCCTTCTTTACGCAGGGCATCCTTGATAATCACTCTGACTTGTTCACTCAATGAGTAATCATTTTTCTTTGATAAATCTTCAATGGCACTCATGAATTCCCTGCGTCCCCTTCGGGGAATGGAAATCGTAAGAACTCTTTTGACCAACGTGCCATCCTGGGTAGGTTGTTCCACCTAGTAATCCTTTCAAGTAAAAACATTATTATATCATAAAAATTCGTTTGTGTCAATTCCTTCTTCAATTTTGTACCAATATCCGTAGACACATCGAGTACCTTCGCGTGTCGGATCGAATGCGTCATGCACAACACCGTCGATCACGGCACACCAGTGCTTAGATACTGCACATATGAGCCTTCCCCCGGGCAGTTCCTCCTCCTTGAGGTGGACAGTACACCCTGTACCTATGCCCATTGTCGGTATCCAATCCCACCCACGTAGGTCATTCATATATCTCTTGGAGGTAGCCTTGGTCAGACCTGTACGGGCAGAGCTACGCTTCCTGCCGCCCCTGGGACGCTCTTTCTTGGTCAGTAGGTTCAGGTCATTGTACACATCTAAATAGTCTCGTTCTGTGGCGATTGAGATAGCTCTGGTGACACAATCTCCGGGTGCCTCAGCCTTGAAGTACTTACTTCGACCACCGTCCGTAATCTTTACCCTCACAGTTCCTCCGTTATCCTTTTGTAGTTACTCATCATCACCCCTATCATACACTTATTACTACACCAGTACAACCTGTCAGTTTCATCTCCATCTGGGTGGAAAAACCCCCACTCATCCTTGATGCCACTCATACCTACGATGACATTGCATGCCCCACACTCAGGGCAATCATTGCATTGCTCTATTCTTTCCAACTGATCAGATCCGTGATAGCCGCCTCGACTATCGACATGATCTACATAACCTGAGATCACTTCGTACTCACCCTGATCATTGCAAGTATCGCAGGCGAATTTTGAATTGGGTTTCAATTTTCCCTCCTAGAAATGTGGATCGTAAAACTTATCTCTCTCACCGAGCCTAAGGCTGGTGCCGTTCATGTCATCACCCTTCTGAACCCACCTACCATTCTTGCGTAGGGTGAAGGTATTGGTAGGTCCCTTGGTGTTGGGTTCAAACACCCATTCTTGACACTCAGTTTGTGCGGGTCCAAGTCCAGAGTCATTGGCTACGTAGGTAGCTATGTCGGCCTGGATTATGATTGTCTTCTTACTCTTCGACACTTCGATGACCGTACAGGGTTCACGATCAGAGTGGAAGAGGATCGTTGCACCCATTCCAACTTCGGGTTCGGGTTGCCCGATCACCATTCTCTTGATTATAGAATTCATACCTACTCCTATTTGATTGTGAAACTAAGCCCATCTTCCTTAACACCATTGAGTATCGGCCCGATGTATTGATGACCGATAACGATTGCTCCGCACCACTCGCTACGCCCTGCATGGGACAGTTTGTTATCTGCCCATTCGGATGCCTCATCTGTAACAGTGGTGAGTAGAACTATGCTTCCATGATCTTCAACAATAAAGTCTGTCATGCCCCCATCCTCATCTCTGCCGCATGGATTGCACGATCCAATGCCTCTTCCTCGGCTAGCTTGTCGATCTCCTTCATGATCTCATCACTTACCTGATCCCAGATAGGTACAAGCATCACGCGACTCCCATCGCAACCATCGCAAGTGACATCAAACCTTCCACTGAAATAATCCTCTTCAAATTCAGGCCCAAGTTCTGCCATCTCGCATGACGTTATCCCGTTGCTATCGATACCTGGGTTAACGTACTTACCTTTGCCACCGCATCCAGTACATACCTCGTACACTGCATCGACCCATACTTCACCATCACGCTCATGGTATGGAACTTCCGGATCATGCTCATCGTAAGGTACTAAGTCAGGTTCACGATAGACCATGACCTTCATCTTCTTATGGTCTTCGTTTCGCCTTCTCTCTCTTGCTCCGTGTGCAAGCCTATCCCGATAGTCCATCACTCCTCCTTCTTCATAGTCACGTTACTATCAGTCTCGATCCACACCCTGGCCCCACAAGATAGTGGTTTGTCAGGTGAGTAGATGACTCTGCATGGTCCGTCTATGTCCACGGAGAATGCGTAGTCATTAGTCTTGTAGGTCTTGACCGTCAGCACGGGTTCATGCTCACCGTTCTTCACGTTACTACGTATGACGTGCTGATTTACATGGACGATTGTCTTCACACCTGCTCACCTTCCTGAATCCCCGTCGCTTCTTCGACGGTGGTGTCGAGTCCGTTGGTAACCTGATCAGTTACTTCGGGTTCCTTGTGGTAGCTATCACTTACCAACCCCTCTGCGATCATGCGAAGACTAGCAAGCTCTTCTGCAATGGAGTCGAGCGCACGAAGAGGGGCAAGAAATTCAATAAACCTTCCACTGTGATTATTAAGACCAATTTGAACAGAGAGTAGCCCTCCCTCAATGGCTCCCTCGATCCGGCCAAGCTTCTTGTCCAAGATGTCTTCAATCATATCAGTATCGATACTAACTTCAGCACTGACCTCCGGGTTGCATTCAACATTAATGTCAGGGTTGCAGTCGATGCTTGTCTCGCAGTAGATATCACCGTGAAACTCAGCCGAGTCAGCAGTCACATTTTCTACTGACACATCGACCTTGTCCGATGACGTTGCAACCTTACCACCCTGTCCCAGTGTATAGATCAGCCGGTCGAACTGATCTTCCCAGAATTTTCCAAGCCTAGAATCCTTCATGTCATTCCCCTTTGTTATGGATTCAGCACACCTCCTGTACGAATCCGGTTCTGTCTCGGTATGCGGTGCCCTTTGCACGCAACCCGATGACATGCCCCCCGATGGGGTCCATGAACCTGAAGTCATGTTTGTCCCCATCGAGTACATCATACCCCTCCCACTCAGCAGGAAGGGCATGATCAATGTTAGGTTTAGTTCCCTTACGCAACGGCTTGGCCCTGAATACTACGGCCACATTCCCACCCCCCTTGAGTACCTCAAGAGCCTCATCCTTATTCCCTGCACCAAGGCTAAAGGTTAGGTGATAGTTGCTTGGTTTAGATCGGAGCCATCTCATGTACCTGGGAAACACCTTGGTGTAGTCATAGTGTAGAATCTCAGGGAATTCAGAGTGTGTCTTCATGGCTAGGCCGAGGTCACTGGTACCATCCAGCCTAGCGACAGGCTTCTTACCCTTACCGTTGGATCTCACGATAAGGTTTCCTAACTCTCTCTTCAGTATCTCCATGAAGAGCGGGCGATCATCGAAGTACAATGCTGTCTTCTTTATCCTTGCAGCTTGGACGTTTGCAAACTTGCCCATCCCTGCATGGTCGAGACAGTCCTTTATGCACTTGTTCTTCTCGGCCAAGGGACACACAGTAATGTCCCTACCCACAGCTTCAGCCGCTGAGCTAGCACTAGCTAGGTGAAGTATCACACCCTCATACCCTAGTTCATCGAGTAGCTTGGCTGTCTTGGGGTTGCTTTCAAAGTTAGATAGTAGTGTCATTCCACCTCCTTGTTCATCCCCCTGATAACCTGTAGTGCCTTAGTGTCCACTAGTTCTTCGCACCTCACGCAGAATGTTCCGAAACCATGTTCGCTGAAGATATTAAATTGTGCGTCCTTCCCAGAATCTCCGCAGCTTTTGCATACGGGTGCCATCACTCCACCTCCTTCACTTCCATCCTTGCCTTCGATTCAAGGTGCTTAAACATATTAGTCTTAAACTTTGCCTTGGTGAGGGGGCTGGCGTTAGTGTGCAGTCCAATGTGGCGCTTCACATCACAAGGTAATACGAACAACTCGTCTCCCTCGTCATCGATCAGTCCAGCTTCGCACCTAAGTAATGCTCCGTAAACCTGCTGAGAGATATGCACACGCTCAGCAAACTCTTCCCAGTTCTTATCTGTGATTCTATTCATGCCGATGACTATCGTTTCCCAGATGAGAGCATTGGTGACCGGGTTCAGTTGGCGTTCGCCTTCCTCACCCTCCCAGCAGTACTCTCTCCAGTCCTTGATGTCCCCAACACCCCAGTCGAGTGACATGGTTCCTCCTCCAGTTGTTAATCATCATCCTCATCAGAAATGTGTATACTAATGTTATCGTATATATCTTGACACATTGCGAAGTAGGCTTGAGACTCTACAGTTTCACGCTCCCCTATCTGATCTAGGTCTGCATCATCATTGCGGCTAGCAAGGCATACAAACTTTGCTTTGTACGTGTGGATGATCCACTCATGCCCATCCACCCACTCATGCATGACATCATGCATGACATCATGTAGATCCCCGTCACGTTTATTAGCATCCTCGACTATCTCTTTTGCGAGGCTTCTAACTTCCTCGTAATATTCATTCCTGATATCGTTCAAGCTATGGTTGTCTAGATCATCCCAGCATTTACGTGACATCCATCCTCCTTTGCCTTTCCCTGCGGTACACGGATAGTTCATCCATGTAATACCCTTGGTTGCCTTCGGGATCGTCGCCATTGCGTGGGTGCCATGCCTCTACTGCCTTCATGCAGTCGAGTATTGCGTAGTGAAGCTCACTCCCGGTCATTTGACCGGCTCGCTTCTCCACTCTCTCCCAATTCAGTTGCTTCAGCATTCAAAATCCTATCATCAGCATCAGGCCACACTTAACGGTGGGCTTATTGCATTCCTCGCACCATCCACGGTCCTGATCCGGCTCCACGTCCGAGGTGTAGTCACACCCTTCGGTCATGCAGATACCTGGGATAACGGAGTCGAATGCGAAGGCTTCTAGGAATTCAGATTCCTTCATGCCCTCAGCATCGAGCAGGCTTTGTACCTTGCTCACCCCAGAACCTTGACGATCTTCCGATCCTTCACCACTACGGAGGCGTACCAACGGTGAGGCTTGGGGTAGTGCGGACCCTCGCAGCAATGGTAACCATCGTTGATGCTGGGGCCAAAAGGTCCCGGCTGGAAGCAGGCTACCGGCCCATTGCCGACAGCCTCCTTCAAAGCCTTCTTGGTCTTGAAGTTTTTAGTTGCGTACATGCGTACTCCTTCTGTTAGTCACTCATGCTAGCTACGTCATTCAGAAATTGCAACACTTCAGATGGCGTGCAATGTCCGCGAACGTCATCATGCGGGAACCAGCATTTCACATTGCAGAAGTCTCCGTCTGGATTCCTGCAAGCAATCTCAGCGTCGATGGAGAATCCTTCAACGTCATCCTTGCTACGGAAAGGTTCATGCAACGCATCACCTCTCCTACCGCAGTAGTTTCCGTACCCCCATTGCACGGATGCGGTGTAACCGTTATCGAAGGTGATCTGGAATCCCGGCCTGAAATTTACAGCCGAGAACATCGCCACCTTCGGGCGTTTTTCAGTCATGAATAGTATCTGTCTCCCTTCATCTCCAGGGAGCCGGGATTCTCCTCTACAACAGCGAAGAATCTGGTTTCCCCGTCAGGTTCCGGCAGGAAATCATCATCCAGCCCTCTGGCTTCAAGCCATTCGGTCTGTCTAAGGCAATGTTCACCATATGCCTTGCGTTCCTGCTTATTTTGCTCATCCGCCAGCAGTTTTACCTGCTCCAAGGCAGCTTCAGCCGCAATCTCTGCGGGATAGTGCTGGTATGCCACCAATGTGGTGTCTTCACCCCACCATCCACCTTCTTCAGGCCCCCCGTAGTATGGGTCTGACCTGTAGAGTGAGACGTAGCTGCCTTTGGCGGGCTGAGCTTCATCGCATACTGCGAAGAATGCTTCAGTCAGCATTCAGCCCCCTATCGTTGGCGCTTTGCCCACCTGTCGAAATTGGCATCCAAGTCAGCCTCAGATACCCCAAGCTTGAGAGCTTCAAGTGCCAGACGTACATCGTCCGACATTCTTGCGCTCTCGATAGTCACCTTCGGCCCCGAGAATTCAGGAGCAGGCTTCGACCGCTTCTGATTCCGGGTGAACCTAGGGTGCTTGTCAAGCATTTGCTTGAACGTCATGGTACTCATTGGTACCCCCTCATGTGGTGAAAAAGCCCCGTTCGGATTACCCCTGCTGGTGGGGCTAGGCCAGCCTTGATCCCGCCGATGGCCCGAGGGCGATGGGCGGGGCTACTTGGTGAAGACGTTGAGCCCCACCTTGATGCCGGTCGAGCCGATGGGCTGCGGACCGGCAGAGGTAGCCACGATCTGGGTCTTGCCGCTCTTGGACGGACCCATGCGCTTCGTGAGATCGAGCTTCAGGGTGAGGATGTCACCCTTCAGGTCAGCCTCTACGTTCTCGCCTAGTGAGAACTTCATGCTTATATACCCTTCATGTCATGCACCATTTAAGGGTGGTGCTTTCCCTGGAAATTGAGTCGCCCCACTACGGAGTCGAACCGTAGGTTTCCGCTCAAGCCTGCTCAACTGGCATCGTTGATCCGCCAGCCAGTAGCTAAGCTAGCCATGCTTAGCTTTAGCTTAGGCCCGGGATGGCTAGTCCTATGTGCCGAACTTGTATCTTTCGCCGTACACATATTTTGCGGTGTCTTTGCCCATTAGACGATGAGGCATAAAATGTATCGGGGTTAGTGCCGTGAGGTTCCACCCTTAACCCTAGTCTCGCGACACTCATTACCTGGGCTTCTTTCGGATGACCCCAGTATGCAAGGTGCGCCCCACCGGGATTGGCTACCCGGACTTCTCGCCCCCGCCCTCGCGCCCTTACTATCGGGAGCAAGTGTAGTCAGTACTCACCTTTGACAGGCAGGTGGTGACTAATCCCATCGCGGTTTAACACCAGATCCCGTTCTAGAATGATCTGGCATATGCCCGTCTGGCGGCGTCCTTATTAGACCATGGAGCGCATAAATCTAGCCCCTACAGCGGGGCTCTCTGAAATTGTTTTTAGTGCAGGCTACTGGATCTTTCCCACATCGGGGGCAGATCCACTTCTGCCTTTCGTATCGTTCTTGCATATGCTATTAACTCCGTATGTCTAGCAGTAGTGCAAAGAAGAAGAATCTGTCTACAAAAGAGCAAGCTTTTGCAGAAGCCATCGTAAGTGGCCGATATCCCACAACAGTTGAGGCTTATCGTAGTGTATACACCGTAGGGGAAAACACCCAGCCTAAGACCGTAAGGGATGCAGCGTCTAGAGTGCGGCTACGCCCCGGCGTCGATGCGGCCATCAATAGGATGAAGGCACGGCATGAAACGGAGCGTGCGAAGTCTGTTGTCGGCACACGCAACTACGTACTGCGGTCACTCCGAGAGGAAGCAGAAGGAGAGACCGAAGGTGCCACTGCTAGCTCCAGACTGAAAGCTATGGAGCTATTGGGTAAGAGCATCGGGCTGTTCTCTGATGTAGTCGAGACGAAAGCCCGGGAGCCAGAGAGCCAAGAAGAGATTGTGGCTACGCTGGAAGCGATTCTAAGGGGTGATAACGAAGGCTAGACGCAGGAGTGCCCGGGGAAACGGCAATCAAGCCTTCCCCAGGCACCCTACGTTTCTAACCTATGTAGTCGCCGTTTTTATTGCGGCGTATTACCCCCAACCTAGGCGCTTGGTAACTGCTACCAGTCGCAAGGGTATGCTTCTCTATTGGCCCAGCCCGCTTGAACCCCTTCAACCAGAAGGGATCTGAGGCTAGGTTGCTGTCAATGCGCTCGCGGAATTCTACTTTCCGACCGGAGTCCAGAGTCAAGTCTGACACTGGGCTAGGAATCGGGGAATGCTCGGGCAAGGATGCACGATACCGCTTCCACTTTTCCATAAGACGGTGATGCTTCCGTAGGGCACGCCTCCGGTCCTTTGCGTTCATGCGCAGAAGAGTCTGCACCTCACGCTCGGCTCCATCGGTTGCAGCTTTAACCTTTCGGCCTAGGCTGCCATCCCTGCGGCTGGCTTGGCCTGAGCGGATTAGTTCATTCCGCTTAGACTTCAGCGTCACCGGCTTCCGTTCGGAACGTTCCGCGCGCTTTGCGCGCTCACGTTCCACCATAGTTCGACTCTACTTTCGTGGCCCTATACCTAGGGCATAGTGTCTATGTATCTAACTTGTATATCAACCGTATTTCTACGGTATGAAGGCAGTCTAGCAAACGAGGGTAGGTTGTAAACCTTAAATCGACACAGAAACCATGTATTTTTAACTCAATGGTACGACCTATGGTTTTCTAGGGTGTTCCTGGGGTGACCCTGTCGTCCACGTTTCGTGGGGGTTTCACTACACCGGACCGCCCCTCCCCGAGGGGACTGTCGTCGGGGGGATTTCACCACACTCGATCCGCGTCCCCGGAGGGACCACGGTTGGGGGGAATTGGCCCCGGAGGTAATTCACCCCTACTCGCAAATGTGTCGGGGGGACCCCCCCCTGAGACCGGGCCGTGGTCGCGGGCCGCATAACACTGTATTCCAGCCGAACGATTTGGGTCCCATACCCCACCCCCCTATACTTTTGTATTACACAATAAATATTATGTGTGGGATTTTTTTTGCATTTGATCTTGGATTTTGTGTATTATAATTTTATGAGTATTGATGGAGAGATTAGGAAGAACTTCAGATGGGAGCAGGGAGTGCAGTACACGTTAGATATTGGTGTAAGCCGGGAGCAGTTTAAGAAGGATCTTGAGGCTATGGAGAGGGACATGAGGAACCGGAGGCCTGTTCGATATATGGCTAATCGGATTAAGAGTGTATTTGACGATCCGTCAGATACGGGAACTGATGTATCCCACGCAGTTAAGTATCCCATGCAGACCGTGTACCCCTACGATAGAGATGAGGAATAGACGCTTGACAAGCTGTCAAGGGGGGGGTAGTGTTATAATGTCATACGTTTATTTAGCCAGATAGCTTTCTTATCCCCTTTCTAGGAGCTATCTGGACGAGGGCATCTCCTGTCGGTGAGCAGTGGGATGCCCTCTTACTATGTAGTTAACTTCAATTCTTATTATGTATTTAACTTAAGTATCAGGGTGTACGCATCACCCTTCGGGTGATGCATTAGTTAACTTATATTATGTAGTTAACTACATAGAGGGGTTGTGGTTGCCCGAAGTCTCAGACGATTCTACGTCTTCGATAACTGAAGCTCTAGAGAGCGAAGGTATTTCTTACGACGAACTGTTGAACAAGCTTCCTTATCTTGAATCTGAAGAGAGGGAGATGGTTCTCAATCTTTTAAAGAAGTTTGCGTCGGTTCAGGACAGAAATACCAAGCAGAGTTCATTTCTTAAGTTTGTCAAGGATGTGTGGCCTGCATTCATAGAGGGTACGCATCACAAGAAGATGGCAGAGGCTTTCGAGAGGGTGGCTGCTGGTGAGTTAAAGAGGCTTATTATTAATATGCCTCCCAGGCATACGAAGTCTGAGTTTGCCTCATATCTTCTTCCAGCTTGGTTCCTTGGACAGAAGTCAACAAGGAAGATTATTCAAACTTCCCATACGTCCGAGTTGGCCGTAAGTTTTGGGCGTAAGGTAAGAAATCTTGTGGGGTCAGAACCCTACAAGAAGATATTCCCTGGGGTCTCTTTGCGGCAGGACTCCAAGGCAGCAGGGCGGTGGAATACTTCCGAAGAGGGGGAGTACTTCGCAATCGGTGTGGGGGGTGCTGTAACTGGAAAGGGTGCTGACCTCCTGATTATCGATGATCCTCATTCTGAGCAAGAAGGTCAGAGCGGGGACCCTGCGATATTCGACCGGGTATACGAATGGTATACATCCGGTCCAAGACAGAGGCTTCAGCCCGGTGGATCGATTGTGATCGTTATGACAAGGTGGTCACAACGAGATCTTACCGGGGCAATCCTACAAGCTTCTGCTGAACGAGTTGGGTCAGATGAGTGGGAGGTGATTGAGTTCCCTGCGATTCTTCCATCGGGCAGATCTCTCTGGCCCGGGTACTGGAAGCTAGAGGAACTTGAAAAGATTAAAGCTGAACTGCCTGCCTCAAAATGGTCAGCGCAGTATCAGCAAGATCCCACAGCCGATGAATCAGCCATCATCAAAAGGGGATGGTGGAGAGAATGGGAAAGAAGTGATCCTCCCCCGTGTGAGTTCATCATACAAAGTTGGGACACGGCTTTCCTGAAAACAGAAAGGGCGGATTACTCAGCCTGCACGACATGGGGAATTTTCTCCCATGAAGCCGGTAAAGGTGGTGCTGAGGTTCCTAATATTATCTTGCTTGATGCGTTCCAGAAACGCATGGAATTCCCCGAGCTAAAAAAAGTTGCCATGAATGAGTGGACTAAGTGGGAACCGGATGCCTGCATCATAGAATCTAAAGCAGCAGGCACTCCCCTTATCTTTGAACTCAGGCAAATAGGCATCCCCGTATCTGAATACTCTCCCTCCAGGGGCAACGATAAAGTTGCGAGAGTGAATTCAGTTTCAGATCTCTTCTCCTCCGGTGTCGTATGGGTACCGCGTAAGAGATTTGCAGAAGAAGTAATCGAACAGTTCGCAGGGTTTCCCGGCGCGGCTGCTCATGACGACCTAGTAGATTCTAGTACTCAAGCCCTGATTCGTTTCAGGCAGGGAGGATTCATCCCGCTTCAGTCTGATGAAGTAGATGAGTTCCAGCCCAAACGAAAAGCGGAGTACTACTAATGGGTAAGAAGAAGAGGCTCGATCCCGATAAAGCCACATCGATATTTGAAAGGATCGTTCGTCGCTTGTCAGATCCTGACGAAGCTGATTATCAATCCCATAATCTATTGAATCATATGGGAAGAGTTCGCTTCGCTGAATCGGAAAGTGGAACCGTTAGTGACTTGAGTAAAGAGCATTATGTGAAGGGTCAGTACCAATTTAAATATTTTGATGAGGATAATCCTGAAGGACAGCAAGCGTTCAGAACTGCTTTAAACAGGGCGGAAAAAGTCTACTCCAAAATTGGAGACAACAAGGTTCCCGGTTGGGTGCATGAGGCAATGGAGCATAATGATCCGGATCTCTTAACGAATGCTCAATCCGATGAACTCTATCTTGCAAATCTTGATCAAATCAAGGGAAGCGACAAATACTTAAAGCGGATTTTGCAAGATAACGATCCACGTGCTGGGGCTCATGTTTACGAAAAATATCACCACACCACTCCCGGTATTGTTAATAGTAGTCCACGTCTTCAGGGGATATTCGGAGTTCTTGATGATGGCAAGGGTGGGCTCATTGATACATACAAAATTCCCGAATCTCCATTCTACCGAGGAGCCGGTGGATATGGACGTTCGGCTCTTGAATTTAATTCTGGCGGATTTGTTCGACCCAACCCGGGTAGGAAGCTTATTTAATGGCGATTGAACCTGCACTAGAACCGAATACTCTTCCGATCACTGAAGCGGAAGAAGCACCTATCGATATTGAAATTGTCGATCCCGATGTAACCACCATTGAAGATGGTGAGGGCGGGATGATGATTCAGTTTGGTGAAGGCGAGCTTCCTGAATCTGAGTTTGGATCGAATCTCGCTGAGTTTATGGACGACAGTGAACTCGCCAGAGTTTCTTCGGACTTGCGTGCCGCATATGAAGCGGACAAGAATTCACGTAAGGACTGGGAAGAGACGTACACCAAGGGCTTGGATCAACTTGGATTGAACATTGAAGATCGGACAAGTCCCTGGCCCGGTGCTTGTGGGGTAAATCACCCCCTTCTTTCCGAATCAGTGGTGCGTTTCCAGTCGCAGGCGATGAGTGAAATCTTTCCGGCATCGGGTCCGGTGAAGACAAAGATAATTGGGAAGGTAACTGAAGAGAAAACAGAGCAGGCAACGCGCGTCAGCGACCACATGAATTTCCTCCTAACGGAGAGGATGACCGAGTATCGCAACGAGACTGAAAAATTGCTCTTTAGTCTTCCTCTGGCGGGATCTGCTTTCCGCAAGATTTACTATGACCCTAACATGGGTCGCCCGTGTTCGATGTTTATTCCTTCTGAGGACATGGTGGTGTCCTACGGCGCAGCCGACTTGGTGACCGCAGAACGGGTCACGCACGTTATGCGCGTAGATGGCAATTCTGTCCGAAAGATGCAGGTGTCTGGGTTCTACCGCGACGTAGAGATTGGTCACGGTGCGCCGATCCCTGGAGATATTCAGGAAAAGTACGATAAGCTCACGGGCGAAGATCCCTCGCGCATCGACAGCAGGCACACCATTTTGGAGATGCACGCCGCAGTGGATCTCCCGGGCTATGAAGATGAAATTGATGGGGAGCCTACGGGTGTTGCGCTTCCCTATGTAATCACCATAGATAAAAGCTCTTCTCAAATCCTTTCGATCCGTCGAAACTGGAACGAGGATGATGAGAAGAAGCTTAAGCGCGAACACTTCGTTCATTACGAATATGTTCCGGGCCTAGGGTTCTACGGTTTCGGTCTAATCCACCTTATCGGAGGAATTTCAAAATCAGCAACCTCACTCCTTCGACAACTTGTAGATGCCGGAACTCTGTCAAATCTTCCCGGCGGTCTGAAGGCCAGGGGGCTTCGGATCAAGGGGGACGATTCTCCGATCATGCCCGGGGAGTTTCGGGATGTCGATGTTCCCGGCGGAGCGATCAGGGACAACATCACATTCCTACCGTACAAGGAACCCTCCAACGTACTCTACCAGTTGCTTGGCAATATTGTGGAGGAGGGGAGACGATTCGCTTCGCTGACAGACGTGAATATCAGCGATATGAAGCAGGAAGCTCCTGTAGGGACGACGCTGGCACTTCTGGAACGATCCATGAAGGTGATGTCGGCGATTCAAGCTCGACTTCATGCAGCAATGAAGCGGGAGTTCCGTGTACTTGCCAACATCGTACACATCGAAACACCGGATGATTACGAGTACGATCTTGGTGGCGAGGAATCCGCCAAGCGAGAGGACTTTGATCAGACTATTGACGTGATCCCGGTTAGCGATCCCAACTCATCTACGATGGCGCAGCGGATCATGCAGTACCAGAGCGCGTTGCAACTCTCTGCACAGGCACCTCAGATGTACGATCTGAGAAAGCTCCATCGTCAGATGCTGGATGTTCTTGGTATTCAGGATGCAGATGACATTATCCCCATGGAAGATGATGTTAAGCCTACAAATCCTGTTTCTGAAAATATGGAAATGCTAAATGGGAAGCCTGCCAAGGCTTTTATTTTCCAAGATCACGAAGCTCATATCCAGACCCACATGTCTGCGATGCAAGATCCGAAAATTGGACAGATGCTCCAGCAGAGTCCCAACATCCAGGGAATCCAGGGTGCATACATGGCTCATGTTACTGAGCATCTTGCGTTCCAGTACAGGGCTGATATCGAAGAGCAGCTTGGATTCCAGCTTCCGCCTCCCGATGAGCGGCTTCCGGAAGAAGTTGAAGTCAATCTTTCGCGTCTCGTTTCCCAGGCTGCGGGTCAGTTGTTGCAGAAGGAGCAGGCCGAGATTCAAGCCCAGCAAGCGCAGCAGCAGGCTCAAGATCCTGTACTCCAGATGCAGCAGCAGGAGCTTCAGATCAAGGCTCAAGATGTGCAGCAGAAGGGTGAACTTGGTCAAGCCAAGTTACAAGCGGAGATGCAGAAGGCCCAGATGCGTAATGAAGCCGAGATGCATCGCATGATGTCGAAGACTGAGCAAGATCAGCAGAAGATGATGATGGATATGATGAAGCAGAAGGCTCAGCTTGAAGCGGATATGATTCGCACTGTTGCTCAGATCCAGGGAGATTTGTCCAAGCAGTCTATCTCCGACAAGTCTGAGCTTGAGCGTGCTGAGCTACGAGAAGAGTCCGCTATTTATCGTGAGCGTGAGGACTCTCGGAGTCGGGAACGTGTTGAGGGTGCAAGGATCGGGTCAAGTGCGACCTACGATATGCTTAAGCTTGAGCAGGACAAGTTGCTTAAGGTTGCCGAGATGGAGCTTGAAAGGGCAATTGCTGACGCAAATGTTTCGGCTAAGAATCGCAAAGAAATTGACGATAGTTTGAATAAATATCTAGATATGATCAATCAAGTAGTTAATGTTGAGAAGGATCGTCAGAGCCGTGAGTACATCGAGGGTGCAAAGCTTGGTGCCCAATCTATGGTTCAGGCTCGTAAGGATGACCTTGAGAAGGAAAAGCTTGATCGAAGCGTAGAGATTGCTGAGATCGAAACACACGATGAGGAAGACGAGGGGGAATAATTGTCTGATTCATGGTCGGAGTCCTACAAGAAAAGGATTCGCGAGCTTCTAAACGACTACGCAGATACTGTTTCTGGAGGATCTGCAAATGATTTCGCTGAATACAGAAGGCTTTGTGGAGTTATTGAGGGTCTTGCTATCGCTGAAAGGGAGTTTCTAGATCTCATTTCCAGAATGGAAATTGTAGAAAATGGATAAGTACTACTCATTTTCAGAAGAGATAGACGAGATTGTAAAAGAGTACGAGAAGTTTAAAGCTAAACCTGATTCATATCCCGATTGGATCGGCTGGAATCCGGACACAATGCTCTTGGAAGAGGATGGTGGAGAGGATCTAGACTGGAAGATTCTCCCAGTATATGGGTCAAAGGAAATAATTGAGGGCCGTTACGGAATCGAATGGGGCGTAATGGCAGGTATGCTGTGGAGTTGCTGGGCAAATCTTTGGGATTTGGTATTTAAACATTTTGACTTTGACGATGTCGATGTAGTAGCGTTTAGCAAATTGAACCCTGGTCAGAGGCTTGAGTCTCATACTCACGATGAGTATGGAGATAATTTAATTTTTCACATGGGGATCGAAATACCCTTCGGGGATGTAGGTATAGAGTCTTCATGTGGCTGGCATCAGTGGAAACAGCCAGGGGAGTGGATCGTTTTTGATCCCTCCGAAGCTCATAGTGCTTGGAATATGACCGATAAGGAACGAGTTGTTCTTTACGTAAACTTCAAGCCGTGAATCGCCCGCAGTGGGCGCAAGCGTTCCTGGGTCGCTTAAACCCAGAGCAATGGATAGGTAATGGCTAAAACAACTTCTTTGGAGGAAAAGAGATCTTCTCGTACAGCGACACAACTTCCCGAGCCTACGGGCTGGAAGGTTCTTATCGCTTTGCCTGAAGTGGAAGAGCAGACCGAGGCGGGCATCTATAAGCCCGACAAGGCTTTGGAGATCGAGGCAGTTTCGACTGTTCTCGGTTGCGTTCTAAAGATGGGTCCTCTTGCCTACAAGGATGAGAAAAAATTCCCTACCGGCCCCTGGTGTGAAGTGGGCGACTGGGTTTTGATGCGGGCATTCTCCGGAACCCGAATCAAGATTCATGGAAAGGAATTTCGTCTTATCAATGATGACACCGTGGAGGCCGTTGTTGACGACCCCCGTGGTGTTGAGAGGGCATAACTATGTCAGAAGATCTCAGTTTTAATGCCGATGACAATATCAATGTGGATGTTGTCGATGATCGACCGGAGGGGGATCGAGTCCCTGTAAGAGCCAGTTCTGAGGAAATGGATCTCGATGCCGAGATCGAGGGTGTTGATAACCGTGTAAAGAAGCGGATCAACCGTCTTAAGTACGAGTATCATGAGGAACGTAGGGCTAAAGACTCTGCTGACCGAATGAGAAATGAAGCTGTGGCTCATCTCCAGCGTATGCATGGAGAGAATTCCCAGTTGAGAAACCTTCTTCAGAGAGGTGAGGGCGTACTCCTAGAGGAGATGCGGGCTCGATCTGAGGGGGATGCTGAAAAGGCAAAGGCTGCTTACAAGCAGGCTTACGAAGAGGGAGATTCCGACGCTATCGCTGAAGCTCAGCAGAAGATGGTGCAAGCTACTCATGACGTTCAAATGGCGTCATCGATGGCACCTGGGTCTATTTCAAACAATGTACCCAGAACACCTCCTCCGAACTTCATGCGGCAAAACCCGCAAGCACAGCAGCGGCAAAATCAGGCACCTAGTCCTGACCCGCAAGCTGTTGAGTGGATGGGACGGAATCCCTGGTTCGGCAAAGATGAAGAGATGACCTCATTTGCATATGGGGTTCACGAAAAACTCGTTTTGAAGGATGGACTTAATCCTAAATCTGACGAGTACTATGCGCGCATTGATGAACGAGTTCGGGAAGTATTTCCCGAGAAGTTTGGTGGGAATGAAAGTCGAGGCGAGACTGCTGTGACCCATCGAACTAACACGGTTGTAGCCCCTGCATCGCGCAGCACGGGATCGCGACCGCGCACAGTACAGCTTACCGCCACCCAGGTCGCTCTCGCCAAGAGGCTGGGTATTACACCACAACAATACGGCGCACAATTGCTCAAGGAGCAAAAATAAATGACTGAAGAAAACCGCGCGAACCGCGAAAGCGAAGTTCGTGCAAATGAAGCGGATCGCGAAGAGGAAAAGAGGGAAGAGCCTTGGACTCCTCCGTCTCTTCTGCCTACGCCTAAAGCTCAAGATGGGTACGTATTCCGATGGATTCGTACTCGTATGCTTGGGACTGAAGACAATATGAATGTGTCTAAGGCGTTTCGGGAAGGTTGGGAGCCTGTAAAGGCTGAAGATCATCCTGAGTTGATGGGTATGAATGACTTTCGATCTCAGTTCTCCGAGAACTTTGAACAGGGTGGACTTCTGCTCTGTAAGATGTCTCAGGAGAAGATGAATCAAAAGCGAGAATATCTTAATCAAAAGGCAGATAGTCAGATGGAGGCTGTCGATAACAGCTTCATGCGAGAGAATAATCCTCGTATGCCCCTCTTGAAGCCTGAGCGATCTACTAAAGTAACTTTTGGTGGTGGTGAGCGGTAAGAGGTTTATCGTGGGCTATCACCAGAAAGATTAGGAGATAGCCAAATGGCTTATGGACTTCGTCCCGTTCAAGGAAACGGGACAGGCTATGGGTACAGTACTGGCGGGTTCAGCGAGTTTGAGATGGCTGACGATTACTCAGGAAATGTATTTTCTGGTGATTTTGTCGAGCTTCTTACTACTGGTTATGTTCAGCGCCAGAATACGACTACTGGAGAATCGCCTATTATTGCAAAACCGACCTTGGGAGTTGCAGTAGGTTTTAGATGGGTTGATTCTACGGGTAGTCCCAATTGGGGTCAGTATTATCCCGGTGGCACTGCTACAGAGATTAGAATTTCTGTTTGCAGTGATCCTAAACAGATTTACATGATCCAGGGTGATGAGGTGATGGACGTTAGTGATACTGGTAAATGTTTCTCTGTTGCGGGTTTTGCCGCATCAGCGGGCAGTACCGCTACTGGGAATTCGGGGATTTACCTCGATTCATCTACTGCAACAGCGAGCGCCCTAACGCTGCGATGTCTCGCTATCCCCAAGGACGGGGCTAATGAGAACAGTGCAACACCGAATGTTATCGTTCAGCTTCTGGAAAATGTGGCCCAGTTCGATAGCACTGCGGGCATCTAGGGAAAGGAGGTAATTAAATCATGGCAATTTCACGAGCGCAAATGATGAAGGAACTCCTTCCCGGGCTTAATGCCCTTTTTGGGTTGGAGTATGAGAGTTACGAGAACGAGAGTGAAGAGATCTATGAGACGGAATCTTCGGAGCGAGCTTTTGAAGAAGAAGTGAAGCTCTCTGGTTTTGGATCGGCCCCGGTTAAGTCTGAGGGTTCTTCCATTACTTACGATGCGGCTCAGGAAGCATTCACTGCTCGATACACGCACGAAACTGTTGCGATGGGTTTCTCGGTTACCGAGGAAGCGATTGAGGACAATCTGTATGACAGCCTTTCGGCTCGATACACGAAGGCCCTTGCTCGCTCGATGTCCTACACCAAGCAGGTGAAGGCAGCATCGCCCCTGAACAATGGGTTCAGCGGTGGATCGTTCGATAGTGGAGATGGTGTTGATCTGTTCAGCGATTCGCACCCGCTTGTTAATGGCGGTACGAACAGAAACCAGCCTTCGACGCAGTCGGATCTGAACGAGACGAGCCTTGAGCAGGCTACGATTGATATTGCTGCTTGGACGGACGAACGCGGTCTTCTGATCGCTGCCCGCCCTCGCAAGCTGATCATTCCGCCTGCAAATATGTTTGTTGCCACTCGTATTCTGGACACTGAACAGCGTCCCGGTACGGCTGACAACGACATCAATGCTCTGAAGAACAATGGGACCATTCCGGAGGGTTATCGTGTTAACCACTTCCTGACGGACACGGACTGTTGGTACCTGATCACGGATGTGCCGAATGGCATGAAGCACTTCGACCGTGTTCCGCTTAGTACGGGCATGGACGGAGACTTCGACACCGGCAATGTTCGATACAAGGCCCGGGAACGCTATAGCTACGGCGTTAGCGATCCTCTCGGGATCTACGGAAGTTCTGGCGCAAGCTAGTCTTCATTGGGGGAGGGTCAATAGTTGGCCCTCCCCCTTTTATTTCCAACCAAACCCGGCAGACTTAATAAGACAGCACGCGGACTGTCGGGGTAAGTTGCGTGCAACGAGGTAATTAAAATGGCGACTACTACTTTTAGTGGTGTGGCTCGGTCTTATGGTGGTCGAAACAAGGGTGTTGTTTCTCCCGGCGTTTTGACGATGTCTGTTAATGTTTCTGGCGACTCTGCGCAGACCTCTGGTGGAGATGCTGCTCGGATGCGAATTGGGTCCAGTGCTACTGCTGGCGAATTGTTTGTTCTTCCTAAGGGGGCAATTCCGATTCAGGTAGTTTGTACAGTAGCTGGAACGGCTAGTGATACTGTCGATATTGGTACATCCGCTGATCCCGATGGTTTTTTCGTGGGGGCTCCTACCCATACGAAAGGGACTATCACTGGGGCGGCTGGAGCATTGGTTACTGCTGCCGGAATCACAACTGATCAGCAGGTATATATCGACGCTAGTGCGGGCAGTCCGACTGGTACGGTCACTTTTATCTTCACGTACACTGTTGTTGATAACGGTCGTTCCGGAGAGTCACAGCCTGAACTGAGCTAATTACTCCGGGGGCACCTTCGGGTGCCCCCCCTTTCCACCTCTCGGCAAATTCGACCGATTATCTATGATGGGGAATCTGAATGAGTTCAAATAACTTATGGAAAAATCTTTCCGTCAAGCGTCACCTTGGTTCCGATGCGGCGGTCATTCAGGTTACGACTACTCGTACCTCCCTTGTGGGGATACACGTCGCTCCCCATGCAACTAATGATACTCAGATCGCAATGTTCGACTGGGACGGAACTGGTAGTACTCCTACTGGACTTGCTTCAGATAAGTTAGATTTCTGTTTTAACAGTGGTGATAGTGGTGCAAATATGCCTAAGGGTGGAATCTGGGTTCCTATGCCATCGGATACTGCAATTTTATTTGAAGATGGGATTTACATTAAATTAGAGGGTGCTGCGGGTGATTACGATTCGGCGACTGCCGTAACTGTTTTTTATATGGCCTAAATAAATGAGATATATAAAAGCTAAGTATTGCGAAGACTACAATCCAGGGCAGCAGGTTCACACGGGTAGTGGTGAACTCGTAGGCTTTATGTATGGAACATACGATGGTGCAAACAAGCCAGTTTGCTTTGGGCTGTATGACGGTACAAGTTCTTCCGGAACTCTTTTGATTAAAATAAATTCAGGATATTCTGGAACAGTGCAGCAGGGAACTCCTTCACAAGTAGTTTTCCCAGATAATACTTCGATTAAATTCTCCACTGGTCTTTTCTTTGAAGCCATTTTGGATAGTGGTGCAAATGTTGCCCCCAACACCTTTACTGCCTTTCTGTCAACATAGATTGGGAATATAAAATGAGTTCATTTTCAAATATACAAACATACTATGTTGAGGATGATTTTTCCGGAAAGTGCATAGTGAAGGGTCCTTGCAGATTTTTAGGCATCAGTGTTGGAAGGGGGAACTCTGCCGATACGACATCTATAAATATTTATGATCAGGGCGGTACAGTTGGTAGTGCAGCTACTCCTTCTGCTGGGAATCTTGTTATCACTCTTGATTTTGCGAATGAAGGTGCCAGAGACTCTACTCCCTATTACATGGCTCTTCCCAGTAATTCTTCCGTTAAAATGGAAGACGGGATTGTTATTTCAAGAATTAATGGTGTTACTAATGACAGCATGACTGTTTTATACCAACAGTGATATGTCTATAAGTGCTTACGGTACAGCGTTGTGGACTATTGTTCCGATTGCGGCAACTGCAATAGGTTCTTTGTTTTTCATGATATACGCTCACGCAGGTGAACCAACTCATCCCAAGTCTGCACATGAAGATGATGTGACAGAAATTCAAGTCCGCGTTGCTGGTATAGCTACTGATGTTGAGAACAATAAGTTCGTGCTGGAAGAAGTGAAGGGCGACTTAAAAGCTATGCAAGTAGAGCAGCGGGCTTCAACTGAGACGATACTCAGGGCTATACGCGACAGCAGGTAGAGGTAAGTTTAGTGGCAACTTCAGGAACTACAGCATTTAGCCCGGATATCGGAGAGATTGTCGAGGAAGCCTTTGAGAGGGCTGGCCTTGAAATGAAGTCCGGTTACGACCTGCGTACTGCCAGACGCTCTATTAACCTGATGATGCTTGAGTGGCAGAACAGGGGCATTAATCTTTGGACGGTTAAGTCTTTTACCAAAAACATGGATGAAGGTACTTCTGAATATACGCTGGACCCAAGCACTATTGCTGTTCTTGAGATGTGGCTTAGAACGGATAGCGGGAATGTTTCGAGTCAGGCCGATTACCACCTAAATCGTATTTCCAGGGATACATATGCTGGCATCCCCAATAAGCTTACAAAGGCTAGACCTCTTCAGGTTTTCATAGATAGGCAGCAATCTTCTACGTTAGCAACCGTTTGGCCTGTTCCCGACGAAAGCAGCAAGTATGTACTCCATTACTATGTAATGAGACGCATCGAAGATACGGGTTCTGGCAGTTCTTATGGCCCGGATGTTCCGGATAGATTCTGGCCCGCCTTGGCGGCAGGGCTAGCTTATCAAGTTTCATTGAAAAAGGGTGTTGAGGGTCAACGAGTCTCTGCACTAAAGGAACTATACGAAGAGGAGTTCGACAGGGCTGCTGGAGAAGATCGTGAGAAAGCTCCTCTTCGCTTTGTCCCTGGTGGATATTACAGGTGAGCGATTACGCTCTTGGCAAGAAGGCTATCGCCGTATGCGACAGATGTGGCTTTCAATATAAGCTTCACCAGCTAAAGCCTCAGTACACTGATCTTAAGGACACTGGACTTCTTGTATGTCTATCATGCATGGATGAGGAAAATCCTCAGCTTCAACTTGGGCGTTGGCCTGTTGATGATCCCCAGGCCGTTAAAGATCCCAGGCCAGATACTGGTCTGGAAGAAGAAAGGCTTATCACAGGTCTTGGCCTACGATGGGATTTCGTAAAGGGGCTGCCTGGTGTTTTTTCCCCGCAAGGAAACTCTACAGGGTATAACGGATGGGGTCAGCAGAAGGGGATGGCTGACGGTGCAATAGTTGCGTGGACTCCCTCTAACACTATTTTGGTCGCTGCCCCAGAAGATGGTAAGAAAAATGTTATAATCGATCGATATGGTTCGTGGTCTAAAGTTCATGATGATAGCGACAAGGGTATTCTGTTCCTAGATCTGAACACTATGGAAACTACTTATTGGGGAGGCAGCGATTATGGTGGTTCTTACTTTCCAGGGGCAGATTGGCCCTATCTCCGAATGCGAATAAAGAGAAATGCGGAATTCACAAATAATGGCGTAGGTGAGCCTACTATGGAGTGGACCGGTCAGCTTCAATGCCAGTTCTTTAGTACTGGCTCTGAGTCCGGTTACACCAGACCGATATCAAGCGCATCATTGAGTGTACCTGAGCCAGACTGGTCTAGCGGTGAGTATCAAGTAGTGACATGGGATATGAGCAACCCTAATGGCGTTGATGATTTTGCATCAGTATGGGCTGGAATTGCTCCTGATGGAGGCGGTGAAGATGACGAATCAACCGGAAATTTGGTGGGTTTGAGAATCTCTTTAATGAAGTTGCAAGGAAGCGGAGCCGAGTGGACTGGTGGTGAGTTTGAGATTGATTACATCAGGGTTGAAAAGGAGTAGGTATGCCTAATGTTAACGGTAAAGAATTTGATTACGGAACCGCTGGTGTGAAAGCTGCCAAGAAGGAAGCTGCCAAAACCGGCAAGAAGATTACATATAACTATGGTGGAGGAGGCGTTGTGCCTAAAACTAAGCTTAAAGAAGAATCAAAAAAAGCTAGTAAATCTTTAAAGAAAATGGATTCAAAGGCTAAAGGTTCTTTGTCGGGACTTGAGTCGGGACTTAAGTCTGGTCTGTCAGGAATTGGATCGGGACTTGAGTCTGGCCTTAAGGGCTATGGCAAAGCCGTCGAAGATGACATGAAGAAGGCTGGTAAGGCCCTCAAGGGTGCTTCCGGAGAGCCTAAGAAGTATAAGGGTGGCGGCGTGGTTCGTGGCGCAGGTGCAGCAACCCGTGGCATTGGATTCTACAAGGGCTAGTTAGATGGATTATACGGCTCTGGTTACAGCGATACAAGATTACGCCCAGAATGATGAGACTACTTTTGTAAATCATCTCAACGATTTCATCATCACGGCAGAGGATCGCATCTTTACTCGCGTTCAGATGCCAGCTTTTTTCAAGAGTGATGTTGATCGGGTGTGTGTTGATGGAACCGCTGAATATACGCTTGATCCTGGGGTCATAGATATATTCTCTGTAAGGGTTAGTGAGGGTACTACTTCACAGTCCACTGCTGGAGTTCAGTTTGGCCCCGTTAGATATTTGCTTCGCAAAGATTATGACTTCATGCTTGAAGCTTTCCCTGGCTCTTCCTCTGGTAAGACTGCAACGATTACTGGAATTACAAAAGCGAATCCTGCTGTAGTTTCGGCGACTAACACATTCTCAAATGATGATCTTGTCTATATTGATGGTGTAAGCAACATGCTTGTGGATGCTGTTAGTGTTGTTAATGGTAAGTTTTTCAGAGTATCGAGCGTAGATTCGTCATCATTTCAATTAACAGAGAGTGGCACTGTTCTTGATACAAGTAGTGTTAATGATGCTGGAAGTGGCGGTAGTGCCACTAGCGGTTTTACTACCGGGGTTCCTGAATATTACTCAGTCTCAAGTTCCGGGGTTAGTGGTAGTGATCCGACTATGACTATTAGGCTTGCACCGGCACCAGATGCCGCGTATCCGATCACCGTAGATTACTACGGAAAAACCACTGCGGATTCGATCACTAGTGGAGTCATATCTGGTGCAACTAGCGGTAATAAGACGTGGCTAAGCGTAACTGCCCCCGAGACTCTTCTGTACGGGGCACTCGTAGAGGCTTATACGTATATGAAGGGATCTCCGGATCTAGTCACGAATTACGAGAATCACTTCAATCAAAGTGTTGATTCTCTCAAGGCCCTTGTTGAGGGTAGAACTCTTATCGATGCTTATCGATCTGGTCAAAAGCAAACTAGGATTGAATAATGGCTTACACAGACTTTCTTAACATTCTGAAGATGTCTAACGGTGGAAATGAAAATACGTGGGGCACCGAGACCAATAAGAACTGGGATAGGGTTGTTGCAAGCATCTCCGGTTACAATGAACTTACCATTACTACTGAACATATATCCACAGTTACTCCGTATGATCTGACTACCGCAGAAGGCGCAGATCCTAGTGCAACCGAAGATTCTGGTAATGGATACTATAAGGTTATCTTTTTTAAGGGGAGTCCTTCTGCAAGGTCATACATAAAGATCGGACCCACTAATAGTGGGAAATATTACCTAGTAGTTAATGGCACTGGTCAGACGCTTAGGGTTTATCAGGATGGGGTTACTAGAGATTCTAAGGCTATTACTACTGTAAGTGCGGCCAATCCGGCAGTTGTTACTGCGGCTTCTCACCCGTTTGAGAATGGAGATAGCGTTTTCATAACTGGAGTCACTGGAGGTGGTAGTACCGCTGCAACTGTAAATGATAAATATTTCACTGCAACGAAATTGGATGCAAATACCTTTTCAATTGATGCAAATACAAGCGGTGGAAGCGTTTCGGACACCGATACAGGAACTGCGTATGGGGAACCTGCCGTTTACGTAGATGTTCTGAACGGATTTTCAAGCATCCTATTGGCAGCAGGTAATTCAAACGGACTTTCCGGCTCAAACACTAATGGTGTATTCCGCATTCTTGATGACATGGAGTTTGATTTCATCAAGACAACTAGCGGAATTGTTGCGGGTAATGTCACGAATACTCACGTTCCCTACGCGAAGGCGCTTAGCGGTTACGATGGTGGATTGGTTGGCAAGAGTACTTTTACCTTTACCGAAGGTACTGACACTCTTACTGTTAGTAAGATCGGTGCTTTTGAAGCCGCTGGTGCGATTAACTTCGCCAGCCAAAACATGACTAATGTCGATATCGATAGTGGAACTATCAACGCGACTACGTTAGCGTTATCAACAATTGACACTTGCACGATCAATAACACGAATCAGAGTGGAGGATATAATGTAGCAGTAGGTACTAATGCCCTTGACTCCCTAACTGTTAGCTCTGGTTACAATACTGGAATCGGAAATTCTGCTGGAACCGCTCTCGATAATAATGCAGCAAATAATGTTCTTATAGGAAACCTTGCCGGGAACACGATGTCCGGTGCGGATGTATTTTACAATGTTGCAGTCGGATCTGAGGCAGGACAAATGGCTGGCGAGGGAAATGTTGCCGTGGGGCATGAGGCACTTTCCAATGTTGGCGCAGCAACCGGTCAGGCAGACGACCAAAATACAGCTATCGGCTACAAGTCAATGGGGGATTGCAACAACGGCACTAACTACAATGTAGCGGTTGGCGCTGAATCCAATTTCGGAGGACAGGGATCGAGCGCGGCAAACGGGTCTGTGGCGATTGGTCGCCAAGCGTTATATGTGGAGCAAACTCACGGCAGTGACCCGAACGTGGCAGTGGGACTTCTCGCTGGCCGCCAAGTCGGATCTGGCGGCGGGAATGTATTTGTGGGCCAACACGCCGCTAGGTACAGTGTCTCTGGTATTACAAATAATGTAGCTATCGGAAGCAAAGCTCTTTTCGGGAAAGA
>Ga0080013_1000973_pt1 | contig 39040 bp, 34 predicted proteins | sample ETNvirenome_6_85_FD_69236 | JGI IMG/M metagenome (GOLD analysis project Ga0080013, IMG submission 69236) | Marine viral communities from the Pacific Ocean - ETNP_6_85 (SPADES assembly) (version 2) | ecosystem: Environmental > Aquatic > Marine > Oceanic | place: Pacific Ocean | collected 2013-06-19 | reverse complement strand
TTCAAAGATTGACAAGGGAACTGTGGACCTAAAATTCTTTGTTAGTGGTAATTTGATTGGGCAACTACAAGATGAGAGAAAAAATGGAGAATTAGTCCAGATAGGACCAGAGGGTTCCACGGGCTCCGGTTCGGTTGCAGGCGTGGTATTATATAAAGAGGGATTTGTATTATTAACAGGAAGCTGGGACTTGGCAAGCGGACCTTACGCTGGTTTTGCTGGAGAAAAATATACTGGCGCACCTGTTTTAAAGCCAAAGTGGATTTATTTTGGAGCCGGAGCAAATGATGGTTTGGCGATATCAAATGTTGTGACATCCAGTTTTGGTCTTAAATTTAAAGGTACAACGGAGACACAGACGATTACAATGTTAGCTCATGCTCAAAAGGGCGAACTTAATCACTCAAATAACCCAACTTATAAAACATATGGTCAAGGACAACAACCAATGACGGCATCAAACGCCTATGTTGAACCAAATGACTTGACAATTAAAAATGTTGTCTCTTCCTCATACTCGGATCCCTACGCGGATTTCAAGAAGACAACATACATATCCTCAGTCGCAATCTACGACGAGAACAAAAACTTGATTGGCATTGCGAAACTTGCAACACCAGTTAAAAAAACTGAGGATTTAGAGTATACTATAAAGATGAAGTTAGATATCTGATATGAAAATACTGGGACTTGACATAAGTTCCTCCAAGATAGGCATCGCACTTTTAAACAAAGACGACATTGTTATCAGTGAAGTTCTGAAGTTTAAATCAAATATGTCCTTGGAAGAACGCGCTGAAATTTTTGAACAGCGAATGCGACAAATTAATGAACAACATGTTGTTTACGATGTTTTCGTGGAGCAACCTGCCATGATGTTTAAGGGCGGCAAAACAACCGCGTTTACAATGGCGACACTACAACGCTTCAATGGAATGTGCTGCTATGTTGTGAATATCGTCTTTGAGATGGAGGCAGAATTAATCAATCCGATCTCTGCACGCTCCAAGCTTGGTATTAAAGTGCCGAGAGGCATTCCAGCGAAAGAAAAGAAAAACTTTATTATCGAGCGAATGTCTGAAAAGTTTGGAGAGGACTTCTCCTATAACATGACACGCCATGGTAATCCCCAGCCTGGAACCGATGATCGGGCTGATGCACTTGTTGTTGCACTTTCTGGTCCACTTTTACTTGACGAAGGTTGAAACTTATGTTATAGTATAGCTATGCAGAAGAAGTTTAAGATTATATCCGCGATTCTTGGTGATAGCTATCGGTCAAACGATGAATATCTTTTCGCCTGTCCATATTGCAAGCACCACAAGAAAAAGCTGTCAGTCAACGTTGAGAAAAATGTATACAAATGCTGGATCTGTGAAACGCTTGGTCGCGACCTCCGTCGCCTCGTCCGTCGATTTGGTGATTTTAGCCAACTTCAAGAGTGGGACACGCTTACAAACCGTGTCAACATCACTGACTTTGATGATATCTTTGCGGAGTATGATAAACCAGAGATACTACCAGAAAGATTAGATATGCCAACAGGATTTGCTTCACTAAATAATAAACCTTCATTATCAGCCACACCAGCACTAAATTATCTTAAGCGCCGTGGCGTTGGAGAGGGCGACATGCTGTATTGGAAAATGGGCTATTGCATGGAGGGTCGTTATGCCAAAAGGGTTATTGTTCCCTCCTTTGATATCAATGGCGATTTAAATTACTTTATAGCCAGAGCTTTTTCTTCTGATCCGCGCAAGTATCTCAATCCCCCTTGCTCCAAGGATGTGATATTTAACGAACTTTATTTAGAATGGGACACAGACCTTGTAATTACCGAGGGCGTTTTTGATGCGATTGTAGCAGGTCCAAATGCGGTACCCATTCTTGGCTCAACACTCCGTCCAAATTCCAAGTTATTTATGAAGATTGTCCAGAATGACACACCAGTTTTTTTGGCACTTGACCCAGATGCAATTAAAAAAGAACAAAGAATTATAAAAATGTTCTTGAATTATGGCGTAGAATTGTATACAATAGATACTAGTGGCTATGAAGATGTAGCTGAGATGGGACGAGAAGAGTTTCTGAAAAGAAAAGAAAATGCTATTGCAGTAGTAGAAAACGATTACCTGTTAGAACAGGCAATCGCAAATATTTAACGGAGTTGTATGTATAAGCTTGCACACATTGCGGACACGCACATCAAAAATTTGAAGTATCATTACGAGTATCGTATTATCTTCAAAGAACTATACGAGAAGTTGGCAGAAGAAGCTCCCGACTTCATCGTTCATTGTGGCGATCTCGCACACACAAAAACACAACTATCGCCTGAGTATTTTGAACTCGCAACAGAGTTTATGAGAAACTTGGCTGACATCGCGCCTTTGGTAATTATTCCAGGCAACCACGACGGGAACTTAAAGAATAGCAGCCGCCAAGACGCAATCACACCTATTATTCAAGCTTTAGAGCACCCAAATATCCACTTTTTTAAGAATTCAGGAGAGTTCCACGCAACAAAAGATCTGTGTTTTAATGTTCTTTCGGTTTTTGATGAGGATAATTGGAGTGATCCAACCGATACAAGCAAAATTAATATTGCTCTTTATCATGGTTCAATTTCAAATTGCAAGACTGACATTGGTTGGGTGATGGAACACGGCGAGCATGAGCTTGTTATATTTAATAAATTTGATTATGCCATGCTTGGCGACATCCATAAAGCACAAGTGCTTGACTTTGACGGACGGGTGCGTTATTGTGGTTCCACTGTGCAGCAGAACCACGGCGAAACAAACGATAAGGGCTTTGGCATCTGGGAAATAGAAGATAAAGAAACCTTTAGCTACCGCCATGTTGAACTTATCAACCCGAAGCCATTTATCACTATCGAACTCACACCAAAGGGCAAAATGCCCAAAGGCGTTGATATAACTGAAGGTGCCCGCGTTCGTCTTGTATCTAATAACAACTTGCCCCTTGATCGAATGAAGCGAGCAGTTGATATTGCAAAGCATAGATTTAATCCAGAGAGCATTACCTTCTTAAACAGGGCAACTGGTAAGCGATCCGAACTTGGTTTTTCTAAAGACGACTTTATTAAAGAAAACCTCCGCGATCTTTCTGTCCAGAAGAGACTGATTACTGAGTATCTGAAGGATTACGAAGTTGAAGGGGAGATTCTTGATCGCGTTCTTTCACTAAACGAGCGATATAACACAACGGTTGAAGAAAACGAAGAAGTCGCCCGTAATATTAACTGGGAACTCAACTCGTTTGAGTTTGATAATTTGTTCAATTATGGTGAAGATAACAAAATTAACTTTGAAAACCTCGCAGGTATTGTTGGAATCTTCGGCAAGAACTATTCAGGTAAGTCCAGCATCGTTGATGCTGCCCTTTATACGCTATTCAACAGCACTTCGAAAAATGAACGCAAAAACCTTAATGTAATTAATCAAAACAGAGAGAGAGCCTTTGGGCGGGTCAATATTAGCATTGGTGATCGCCAGTTCACTATTGAACGAGAAAGCGAAAAATATGTCAAGAAGTTAAAAGGTGAAGAGACACTCGAAGCCAAAACAAATGTTGAGTTCTTTGAGTACGATGCCGTGATGGATGAAGCTATTAGTCACAATGGCTTGTCTCGTAATGATACTGACAAGAACATTCGCAAGATGTTTGGGACACTCGACGACTTTTTGTTAACCTCAATGGCATCTCAGTTGGATTCGTTGACCTTTATTAAAGAAGGTTCGACAAAACGCAAAGAGATTCTTGCTAAGTTCCTTGACCTTGAGATCTTTGACAAGAAATTTAAGATGGCAAAGGACGATGCTGCTGATACTCGTGGCGCTCTCAAACGACTTGAAGGACGAGAGTTTGATCGGGATATAGAACAAGCCCAGGGTGAAATGCAAGAAAGTCTGGAGGCAATTGAAGAACATAAACAGCGATGTGAACAATACGAGCAGACTATCAGCGATACTAAAAAACTTTTAGATGAGATAGAAAACAAAATCACCTCCATACCAGTTGATGTAATTGATATTGAATCTGCAAGAAGCAAGCTAAAGAGCAAGCGGAACGAAGTTCACACCCTTGCTAAAAAGAATAAAGAGTTACAAAAGTCAAATACCGACAACGAAGCTCTTTCTGCCAAGCTTGCAAGCTTTTTACAACAATATGATGTTGAAAAGCTGCATGTCGAAAAGCAGAAGGTTGATAATAAAACAGGCGAATACGAAGAGCTTGTTGCTTTGTTAAAAATTAAAAATAAAGATGTTGACAATTATAAGAAAAAGGTTAAACTATTAGAGACACACGAGTACGACCCTGACTGCAAATATTGTTCTGATAACAAGTTTGTTAAAGAAGCCCACATAGCAAAAGGTGCTTTACCAAATATGCTTGCAGAGAGTGTGGAACTTCGGCAACAAACCGTCACACTTTTGGATGAGATTGATAAGCTTGATGTGGATAAGCTCAATGATTACATTGACAAATACACACAACTTGTTGGACGACAGAAGGATGTCGGTCAAGAAGTATCTGTTGCAACGGCTGAAATAGAGTCTAACTTATCAAAATTGCAGGTGTATGAGCACGAAATTGTTGGCATTGAAAAGAACATTCAACTTTACGAGGACAACAAAGAAGCAATTGAGAACCTTGAAACACTTGTTGCAAGACGAAATGAGCACGCTGTGCTCGTTAGTAGGACGCAAAAAGCGTGTGATGCTTGCAAAGAAGAATTAAACGAGCTTTATAAACTTCATGGCTCTTACGAGCAAAAATTGCAGAATCTTGCAGATCAAAAGCAAGAACTTGCCGATCTCCGTGAAGAATACTCTGCTTATGATCTGTTTATGAGATGTATGCATTCCAGCGGAATCTCTTATGATATTATCAAGAAAAAACTACCAGCAATCAACGAAGAGATTGCAAAGATTCTTGCGAATATTGTAAACTTTGAAGTGTTCTTCGAGAACGAAGGTAACAGGCTAAATGTTTATATTAAACATCCAAGCCACGAGCCACGCCCTATTGAAATGGGCTCTGGTGCTGAGAAAACCATCGCATCCATGGCTATCCGCCTTGCACTGCTACAAGTAAGCAATCTACCAACTCCAAACGTGTTTATCATGGATGAGCCCGGAACCGCACTTGACGCCGAAAACATGGATGGCTTTGTTCGTATTCTGGACATGGTTAAGAACTATTATAAGATCGTCGTCTTGATTTCGCATCTTGATACGCTAAAAGATTGTGTTGACTATGTTATCAATGTTGAAAAAGAAGATGGCTACGCAAAAGTCAATGTATGATTCTATATAGGACATGTCAGCGGTTAAAAATTTACAATGGAAGAGGGCACTATCTAAGCTAAGATATTCATACGAAGAATTGAATTATGTATCAGAGGTTTCAAGAGAGGCGGCAATAGAATTTGAATCATACTATCGTCGATTTTGTGCTGAAAATAATATTAACATTACATCACTTGAGCAAGAGAACAAATCAAGATTAGAAAATTATTACGAGCAAGCAAAAATACCAGAAAAGGATACTGACGAATTTATTTTGTCTGGCAGCATTGGTGACACTTCAATAACGCTTTTTGAAAACAACCAAGAGGAAAGCGAGGAATATCAAATGACATCAGATGAAATCGCGATCCACGACTCTTTTTTAAAATTGTTTAAAAGACTTGCCTTAAAACTTCATCCAGACAGGATAAACAAGTTTTTGCCAGATGAAGAAAAAGAGCTAAGAGCAAAACATTTTGTAGAGGCTAACGAGGCTCTCGACCAAAGAAGATACTATGCTCTGATAGACATAGCCGAAAGATATGCAGTATCAACACCTCGTAACTACAAACAACAAACACGCTGGATGAAAAGAGAAGAGGAAAAAAATCAACAGCTTATTTCTAAAAAGAAGAATAGTTATAATTACGGGTTCGCAGAAGCAGAGACCGAAGAAGAAAAACAATTATTAATTAGAAAATTTATTTATCAGCTTTTTAGAATTAACATATAAAGGAAATTATTATGAGCAAACAAGCAGTTTTAGACAAAATTATGGCAAAAGCCATTTCCAGAAAATTATTTACATTTCTTACCGCAACGGGATTAATGTTATGGAGTGATCTCTCCAGTGACACTTGGGGTATGATCGCTATGGTTTATATTGGCACACAAGGTGCTATTGACGCCATGCACACATATAGGCACGGATGATGACTTGGTTAACACTTCTCTTATATTCTAAAAAAGCATGGGTTTGGTGCAAGCACCACTGGAAAATTCTTGCAATCGCGCTTTGGACTCTTGTTGTATTCTTGATAGCCAGAAAAAATGTGAGAGCCTATAAAAAAGTCTTGGACACGACGATTGAAAATTACAAGAAAGAAGTTCAGGTTATCGAAGATTCCCACAAACAAGAGCTTCAAAAAAGAGATGAGGTAATCAAGAAGCATAACGAAGACATTAGGAAACTTGAACAGAAATACGCTGGTGACAAACATCAGCTTGATATCAAAAAACGCTCCCGGTATCTTGAACTTGTGAAAATGTATGACTCAGACCCAGAGAGTATTGGCAAAATTTTAGAAAAAGAATTCGGATTTAAATATGAAGAATAAAATTATCGCACAAATATTAACTTTTGGGTTGGTATTTCCTGCTCCCTTATTTGCCCAGGAATTAGAGGAGCCAAAGTACACACATCTTGATAGCGGAGAATTAGCCCCTTTCACTGGTACTCTGTTCAACCCTACAGCCCTTGCACAATTGATTGCAGATAGTCAATTTTCGGCAGAAGAGTGCGATCTGCAAATTGAGTACGAGGTTTCAAAAGCAAGAATTGAAATGAAACTACAACTGGACACTCTCCAGGTAAGTTACGATGCATTAGAAGAAAAACATCAACTTTTAATGGATATCAAGAATAGCGAGATAAATACCTATAGAGAGATGGCTCTTGACCAACCAAATAAAAACAATCAATGGTGGTTAGCAGGAGGAGTAGTTGTTGGTATCGGGCTATCTTTAGGAACTTTATACGCAACAACAAATATAACACAATGAGCAAATCAAAACGAGACCCAGATTACGCACTAACAATCGAACATGCTATCACAGAAAAGTATGGTGCAGAAACTGTGCAACACCCACAGCGCGACTGGAACCCACAAAAAGAGGAAGATTACCTCGAACAACTTAAGTTATTGAACGAGAAGTTGGATAAGATATCAGAAAAACTTGAAAAAGTAGAAGTAGAGGGAGTTTTACTGCCAAAAAAACTACTTAATAAAGATAGCAATAGGTCTTGTCCTATATGTAATACTTATTCTTTTGATACAAGGGATAATGTATACATGACAAAATACACTTGTTGTCGCGTGTGTTATATCACATATGTAGAAGGAAGAGAAGACCGTTGGACGACCGGATGGCGTCCGAACCAAGGAGAAAATAAATAATGGCTTCAGTTTTAGACATCGTTAGGGGAATCTCACAAGCAGCAGCAAACGCTTATGATGGCTCTCAGGACGAAAAATACTCCCTTGATGGAGAGGCGCGAAAGATCGGGCTTAAAAGAGAAGAGGGAGATCCTATTATTGATTCTCGTGTTGTTGACGGATTTAATGTTCGCATGAGCGGTCCAATTCTTACAATCTCATATCAAAGCGATATCAAACTCAAAGATGTATACGCTGGCGATATCGAAGCAGATGTGGAAGAAATGATTCAGAATGTTGCCAATTTTCTTAAGAAAGAATTCAAGAAGATTACAGGCGATGCGCTTACCCTTACCGCTGAAGGCGATGTTGATGTGCTTGTACAGAACACTTCAAAGGTTCGTGTCTTTGTGACTGGAAAACGCAATTATAAAGTCGGAAACCTTGCTGATGTTATTGAAGTTGGCTTGCCATCGGAAGAACGACTTGATAAATCCATTCGTGATTTTATCTCTCTCGGCAAACAATAAGCGATGGTTAGATGTCCTTTGAACTCACTAAGAAAGAAATAGTAAAAGAGATACTGAAAAGCGGCAAAGATCCAGTCTATTTTATTGACAACTACGCAAGAATCTCCCACCCGCTTGAGGGGTTGATTCCATTTAAGTTATATCCCTTTCAACAAGAGTTGTTAAGGGATTTTAATGATCATCGGTTCAACGTAATTCTCAAAGCACGCCAGTTGGGTATTTCAACCACGACGGCTGCTTATGTTGCATGGATGATGCTTTTTCACCGCAACAAAAACATTTTGGTTATCGCAACCAAGTTCCAGACGGCAGGAAACCTTGTAAAGAAGGTTAAACATATTATTAAAAACTTGCCTCCTTGGTTGCAGATAGCAAATATTGACATTGACAACCGAGCATCGTTCGTGTTATCAAACGGCTCCGAGATTAAAGCCTCCTCAACATCAGGAGATGCTGGTCGTTCGGAAGCACTCTCCTTGTTGGTCATCGATGAGGCTGCTCATGTTGAAGGGTTAGACGAGCTATGGACAGGTTTGTATCCCACACTATCAACAGGTGGACGATGCATTGCTCTCTCTACTCCTAATGGTGTCGGCAATTGGTTCCACCAAACATATGTCGATGCCGAGCAACAACAGAATGACTTCTTTCCAACTAATCTCCCCTGGGATGTCCACCCAGACCGCGACAGAACATGGTTTGATAAAGAAACCAGAAATATGTCTCGTCGTCAAATCGCACAGGAGTTGGAATGTAATTTCAACATGTCTGGTGAGACAGTTATCCACCCCGACGATTTAACTTGGATTGAAAGCACAATTAAAGAGCCCCTATATCGCACAGGATTTGATCGCAACTTCTGGATTTGGGAAAAAGCGGTCGATGGCTGCAATTACTTACTCTCAGCCGATGTAGCACGAGGCGATGGAAAAGATAGCTCTACGCTACATGTTATAAAACTTGAGACAATGGAGCTTGTCGCAGAATACCAAGGCAAGCCCACACCCGATGTCTACGCCGATATGCTAAACAGTATTGGTAAAGAATTTAACAATGGAATGATTGTTGTGGAAAACAACTCAGTTGGCTTTGCAGTATTATCAAAACTACAAGAACTGGGTTATAATAACATATACTTCTCTGTTAAATCAACTCACGAGTATGTAGAGCAAGTTCGCGGTGAACATATGTCCAATGCTATCGCTGGATTTTCCACTACCTCCAAGACACGTCCACTTATAATCGCAAAAATGGAAGAATTCATAAGAAATAAACTAATTACCATATATTCTTCGCGAACTCTTAACGAGTTCAAGACGTTTATTTGGAACAATGGTCGCCCCGAGGCAATGAGAAGTTACAATGATGACCTAACAATGGCTCTCGCGATTGGCTGTTGGGTAAGGGATACAGCGTTTGAAGCAGGAAAATTAGAGCAACAATACAGAGAAGCATTCGTTGATTCAATGTTTGTTGCTTCAACGAGACTAAATACACAGATCAAAGGACAAGAGGGATACAGAGCAGACGATAACACGTTAGAACAACGTCAAAAAGCAATGCAAAATATGCAACAGTTTGGCTGGCTCTTTAAAGGATAAACATGGCAGAGAATAAAAGAAACCCAAAAAATAATGAATCGGCACTCTTTAGGCAACTTACACGTTTGCTTTCTGGTCCACTTGTAAACTACAGAACACAGACTAGTCGAAAACTTTCCCGTGTTCAGTTGGACAAATTTAAGTTCCAATCTGCTTCTGGTTTAAACTTCAAGAAATCTTCTTATAATCCTTTCGAGCAGCTTTCTACAGCTATCATGGCTAACCAGTTGCGAGCAGAAAGATATCAAGACTTTGAACAAATGGAATACACTCCAGAGATTGCCTCTGCTCTCGATATCTATGCCGATGAGATGACAACCTCATCAGACCTCCAGCCACTTCTTACAATCAGATGCCATAACGAGGAGATTAAAGCAGTCCTTAGCGAGCTTTATCATACTGTACTTAACATTGATTTCAATCTTTTTGGTTGGAGTCGTTCGATGTGCAAGTACGGCGACTTCTTTTTGTACCTTGATATCGATGAAAGGCTTGGTGTCACATCGGCAATTGGGTTACCCACCCACGAAATTGAACGGCTTGAAGGTGAAGACAAAAGTAATCCTAAGTATGTACAATTCCAGTGGAATTCTGGTGGACTAACATTTGAAAATTGGCAAATGGCTCACTTCCGCATCCTTGGCAATGACAAATATGCCCCATATGGAACTTCTGTTCTTGAACCCGCACGCCGTATCTTCCGCCAGTTGATCCTTCTTGAAGACGCAATGATGTCTTACCGCATTGTTCGTGCTCCCGAGCGTCGTGTTTTCTACATCGATGTTGGAAATGTTCCGCCAAATGATGTTGAGCAGTATATGCAAAAGGTTATGACTCAGATGAAGCGTAACCAAGTTGTTGACTCCAATACCGGACGTGTTGATCTTCGCTACAATCCAATGAGCACCGAGGAAGATTATTTTATTCCTGTCCGAGGCGGAGTTTCTTCAAAAATCGAAAATTTACCCGGCGGCACATACACAGGAGATATTGACGATGTGAAATATCTCCGCGATAAATTGTTCTCCGCACTTAAGGTGCCCGCCTCATACTTAACCAATATGGAGGGAGCAGACGAGGACAAAACCACACTCGCACAAAAAGATATTCGTTTTGCAAGAACAATCCAACGTCTTCAGCGATCCATTGTTGCAGAATTAGAAAAGGTTGGAATTATCCACCTTTATACGCTTGGATATACAGGATCGGATCTTATTAGCTTTAAGTTGTCCCTCAATAACCCTTCAAAGCTCGCAGAACTTCAAGAGCTTGAACATTGGAAAACAAAGTTTGATGTTGCAGCCGCTGCTACCGATGGATTCTTTTCTCGTCGTTGGGTTGCTGACCACATCTTTAACCTTTCCGAAGAAGAATTTATCCGCAATCAGCGAGAGATGTTTTTTGATCGTCGCCTTGATGCAGAGCTTGAAGGCGTTGCTGCCGAAGTTGAAGGCGAAGCAGGTGGTGGAGCACTCGGTGGCGGAGATGAAGCTGGAGGCATGGGAGACATGGACGACGTGCTCGGCGGAGATGAAGCTGAATTGGATTCAGATGAACCCGCAGCAGATGAACCCGCAGCAGAGCCAGAAGACGATACACTTCTCGCATCCCCCGGTAAACGAGACGATCAGAGACGCATGGGCAAAAGCGGTCCAGGCAAACGACGCACTCGCTCAAAGTCACGCGGAGTAGAAATCGCAACACCCCGCACAACCTACCCAGGCGGCAAGGGCTATGAGTCTTTAGGGCACCTTGGAAATCTTTCAGGAGAGTTCAGAAAGGCTGGATTATATCAAGAAGATGAAAAACCAGCGGATAATTTAGAAGAAAGACAATTATTTGAGGTCAAACAAGAGATGAAGAAACTAATTACGGAGTTGGATAACAGCAAGTTAGGTGACACACATGGCAAAAACAAAACACAATAAAAAAAGAAATACCGCTTTTCTATATGAAGCACTCGTCAGAGAGATGACAAAGGCAGTTGTTTCTCAAGATAAAAAGCGCAAAAACAATATCATTGATATTTTGAAGGAATCGTTTTCTTCGAATAAGATTCTTGGACAAGAATTAAAGCTTTATCAAGCAATTCTTGAATCAACGGATTTAGATTCAATCACAGCAGAGAAATTACTTTACAAGATTCGTGAGGCATATGCCGCACTCGACATGCAGGAGATTTATTCTGCACAAAGCTCCGTGATTAATAGAATTAATAAAGAAATTGGTTCAGCAGTTTATAACAACTTTGTCCCAAATTATAAAAGCATCGCAACTGTATCGCAACTATTTGGTGCAGATAGCAGCGCCGCCGGGATTAAAAAAGGGGTTATCTTAGAACAAAATGTTTTAGAGACTTTAACCTCTGATACAACCGAAGAGCCAAAGGTTGAAATGAAGCCAATTGATAATATTGTGTTTAAAACTTTCACCAGCAAGTTTAATGAAGTCTATGGCAACGGCTTACTTTCAGAACAAAAAGAATTGTTAAATCGTTATATTCTTTCGTTTAGCTCTGATACCGATATGAAAATTTATCTTAACGAAGAGCTTGGCAGACTTCATGTAGCCTTGCAAGAAGCTCTAAGCACAAATGATGTCAAGTCAGATAGTGCCATGACCGAATCAACCAATTCGGTTATCAACATGATCGAGGAGTTTAGAAATACTCCCGTTGATAAAAACCTTGTCGAAAAGGTTCTTAAGATTCAGAACTTAGTTCACGAGATTTCAACATAATGAGTATTATCGTTAAGATTCCAGAACAACCAAAGAAACTTGGCATCAAAGAAGATATCAAGCTAAAAGTTCGCAAGACCATGGGAAATCAACTTGTTGTTGAAGATCATCCAGATGTGGACATTGTTATTTATCCAGACAGTAGTAAAATCTTAGCCCTCGCAAAACATCGTACTAATGAAGAGGTGTATGATACACAAGATCGTCTATTTTTGCTGTTAAGAAATGAGGGGATTATTGAACCACAATCGGTTCGCTCTGGCTATGTTTATGGATCTATGGAAGGTCAAATGTTTTTGAATGAAGATTATGACATGATCCAACTGGCACTTCTTGGAATTAATAAATTCATACTTGAAGAGCAGCCATACTTTGAACACATTGAAGAGTTTGAAAAAGCAGTTGATGATTATCTTACTGAGCCCACTGCAATAGATTCCACGCCACTCGGAGAGGTTCCGCAAGAACCAACTAAGGGCTCAATCAGACCAGGATGGATTAGAGGTCCATATGGTATGAACATGATGTACAGGACTTAAAATGGACTTGATATATTTTGTGTTAGCCGCTTACGGGCTGACACAAATGCTTGTTTACGGAAGTATTTTTAATAAGGTTCGCCCGACCACCGGATGGTTTGGCGATCTTTTTTCTTGCCCCATGTGCGTTGGCTTTTGGGTCGGCGTCCTTTTGTTTGGAATAAATGGTTGGACAGAACTATTTACATACGAGTATAACCTCGTCAACTTATTAATCTTAGGTTGGCTGTCGTCAGGAACATCATATATCTTTAATATGATATTCAGCGACAAGGGTATACAGATAGGAGTAAATAATGGATAACTGGATAAACAAATGGATGTTACAACCCGTCAGACGCTGTTGCAAGGGATCCTAACTCACGCGGGTAGCGCCCGCAATTGGATAAAAAGATGAACAAATATTTATTAACAGAATACTACGAACTTTGCCCTAACGGGATTTGTGATGACTTATTGACCGAAGAAGAAAAGCGTATGGTCCGCGAGGAGAACGCTATGTTTCTTACAGGTGTCATGCAAAGAGCAAACCACCTAAACGGAAACCGCCGCGTTTATAGCAAGCCCATCTTGGAGCGCGAAGTTGAGAACTACAAGAAGCTTGTGAAAGAAAGACGAGCACTTGGAGAATTGGATCATCCTGACTCCGCAGTTATCAACCTTGCTAATGCCTCACATCTTGTAACTGAAGTTTGGTGGGATGGCGATGCTGTTATGGGTAAGGTGCAAATTCTTAATACACCGGCTGGACAGATTCTACGTTCTCTTTGTGGGGATAACATTAAACTTGGCATCTCTTCCCGAGGCATGGGATCGGTTCATGAACAAGGCGGACAGACAATTGTTGAAGAGGACTTCCAATTGATTTGTTTTGACTTTGTATCCGAGCCCTCAACTACAGGCGCTTTTATGATGCGGGAAGGCAAACAGCCCAACATTATTACTAAGGCTGATCGTATTAACAGAGCATTGAATGACATACTGAGGGAAAAATGAAAAAATCAGAACTAAGACAAGTTCTCAAACCCCTTATCAAAGAATGCATTAAAGAGGTAATCTTTGAAGAGGGCATTTTATCTAATATTGTATCTGAAGTGGCACAAGGTCTCGGAGGACAAACAATTGTTGAAACACAACAACCAGCCCCACAACCACAGCGAGACTATGAGGAAGAGAATCGTGTTGCTAAACAAAAGCTACAAGAAACAAGAAAGCGTATGTTAGATGCTGTTGGTAAAGATGCTTATAATGGTGTTGATCTTTTTGCAGGCACCACTCCAAGTTCTACCCCCGCAGACTCAAAGAACGGCGATCCTCTTTCTGGTGTGAACCCAACTGATTCCGGCGTTGACATTAGCCAATTATTCGGCGGCGTAAATAAAAATTGGTCAGGAAAAATAAAATGAGCAGAGCATCTAATTTAACAGTAAAACCACTTAAGAACAATAGACGAGGCAAAAGGGTTAATGATACACCTGAACGCATGATTCGTCGCTTCACTCGCAAAGTGAAAAAGGCTGGCATCTTAAGCGAAGTCCGCCGTCGCCGGTATTATCGCAAACCATCAGACGAGCGTAACGAAAGAAACAATCGTATTAAAAGAGAAAAAGCAAAAAACAAGAACTTAAGAGACAAAAAGAACTAATTATAAAGAAATACTAGGAGTTTTTACAACATGCCAGAAACATTTACCGCATATAGGGCTGGAGGACGTTCCCGCACAGTTCAGAACATTGGGACAGATGCCAATGGTGCCCCGCAGCCAGAACAAATAGCATACACGATTACCGAAGCCACCGCAGCCCCTACAGCAGATACTGATGGGTTCAAAAATATTGGATTGCAAAAAACATTACACATGTTGGTCCAAAACAATGCGACAGGTGGCAACGTCAGTCTTCAGTTGTGGGGATATCACGCAGCTTTTGATGAATGGGGTACCTTAACCGTATTAGATGTTACAGATGGATCTGGCAGCGCTATATCGATAGTCGTTCCCAACAATGTAGATCTTTATAACATTTTCAACATCGAAGGTATTGAAAGAATTGCCGTCCAATGCACAGCTTATAATAATACCTCTACTGGCGATGTTCACATCTATCTAGGTGTCAACAGCATTTAAAGGAGGCTCGCGGCGAAGATGAGCGACTTTCCTTGGGCATATATAGATCAAGACTCAGCGTTAAGTGCCAGTGGACCCACTGGTTCCATACAATTCAAGACGCATGATATCGCTGGCAACACAAGCCTCACTGGTTCTGACAAATTAATATTCCATACTGCCTCAAGCTTATTAGCACTAACAGGCACCATGGAAGTGTTTGGAACCGCCAGTGCAAATCAGATAAATGTTAATGTTGTTAATAAAACAATAACCAACTTTTCTGCTAGTGGTGATACAAAGTTTGGAGCCGAAACATCCAACACACATCGGTTTACCGGATCTGTAAACATTGGCGGTGCTCTTTCTGCTTCAGGCGATATATATGCAGAGTACCCCACTGCTTTTCCTCTGCCCCATGGGGGAACACCAGCTTTTAGAATAAGCGGCGATGTAGAAATAACAGGCACGATTAAAAACACAGACTTTGTTTCAAGCTCCGGCGAGGTTTACGGCGTTGGATTGAGAACAAGCGATAATGTAAGCGCCACAGGCACAATAACCAACTCATCGTTTATATCCAGTTCTGGAGAGATCTTTTCTGCTGGAGGTCTTAGGAATAGTGGCACAGGCAATAGTGATATTGCTTTCTCAGGCACGCTTAATAATAAATCGTTTATATCCTCATCTGGTGAGACATTTGCGGTAGGTGGACTCAGGGCTAGTGGAACTTTGGCTGCGGAAGACCTGCTGGATCCGCCAATATCGGGACTACATGTCTCAGGTAACACTGATTTCAAACACTCAAAAGCTGCTACTGACTACGCAAGTATTTCTGGCACGTTTGAGATAACTGGGGCAGCGGATTCATTAATAGTATTACACACCCAGGACACCGATACATTAAAAGAAATTGCATTTAAAAAAGCTGGAACCATCCAATCGTCATTTGGCATTGATAGCGATGAGCATGTTTTTATCGAGAATGAAAGCACAAAAGATATTATTCTAAGAACGAATAATCAGAACACAATTAGAATATTTGGCAACCAACAAGCAGTAGAAATAAATGGCTCTGGTGTTACTGCTAATGCGACTCTTGATATCAATGGTGATACCACCATTACTGGATCCTTAACGGTTAGTGGGACAGTATCTTTTGGTAGTACACTAAGCAACGACGTTTTATTTGTGTCTAGCTCGCTGACTGCCTCCAAGGGTATGTCAATTCAAGAAAACTCATTCTTGCCTACAGGCAAAAAGCTGTTTTTTACTGGGAGCGCTCTCCATGCTTCTGCATCATTTATGCACTTCGATGACGGACCCCTTATCATATCAGGATCTGGCGTTAACGGAACAACTATACTTGGTTCCAAGATCTTGCTTGATCATACCAACCAAGAGACCGGGTTTCCACCCGCTGACGAGAAGGGAATTGTGGTATCAGGAGCCGTTGGCGGACCAGGCAGTTATCTTGGCATAAATGACGCGGGTCAAATTATTCTTACCAGCGCAGTACCACAATTACCCGGATCAGATAGGGATATTCTGTTTAACAACGATGGTGTGATGTCTGCCTCTGCCAATTTGACAATAGATTATGATGATAGTGAGTTATCACATGTCGGCACATTTGAAATTAAAAGTGGTTCATCCCCCGCCTCCGCTCCAATAGTTTTTGAAGTTGATGGAGAAGATGGCATTATCGGTGGTCGAACAAGAGGAAAATTCTATCATGTACATTCTTTAAACTTTAGTATCACAAGTAATGCACAATCAAATAAAGGTCGCTTTGTTGGCTTTCCTCCAATCCGGGGGGGCTCTGGAACCGGCGCTGGTGTAGATCCTTATTATGACGGAGCAATGACATGGAACAGATCAATACTTAATCCATCGTCTGGAAGAGTTATAATGCTTATGTGGAGATTTGAAGGTAACTATGACGCTGTACAGGCTTTGGCCTTCCCGCCTCGCTTCTTTATGCGAGCAGGTTCAATATTGGGGAATGGAATTAACGGCAACAGCTTTACTGCGATTCAGGACGCTAACGGCACCAGTGCCATTAGCTCTGTAACTGCCAGTGCTCATCCGGGTCAAGGTGTCGTTGGAGGAATAGATTTTCGAACAGGAGTTGGTGCTCTCACGGGACACGCCAATATTACTGGCAGTTGGGCTTTTGGCACTGGCTCTATGATTAACCTACATGCTCAATTGGGAAATGGCTCCAATGCTTTCGGGGACGCCTTTTTAACTATCGTGTGTGAATATGATCATTTAGACGAGTATGTAAGTGGTTCAGGTAACTAATTAATATGACAAATTATAAAGGTAATTTTCTAAATGGGTGATTTTGGCTGGGAATATATTGATGTCGATTCCTTAACTTCGGCAAGTGGACCTACAGGGTCTGTAATGTATAGGGTTGGTGACATGGGATCCAAGTCTGCAATTAGCGGATCGGACAACCTTATGTTTCATACCGCATCTAATCTTTTTGCGATTACTGGTAATGTTGAAATCTCCGGCACTTTAACTGCAAATCAATACAATATTAATGTTGTTGATAAAACGGTAACAAATATATCATCAAGCGGTGATACAATCTTTGGCGACACTTCAGACGACATACACCAATTTACAGGTTCGGTTTATGTTAAGGGGAATGTGTCCTCTTCGGCAGACCTTTTTGGAACATCTCTAAGAACAAGTGGTCAATTAGCCGCCACAGGTTCAATTTTCAACAAGTCCTTCATTTCTTCGTCTGGAGAAGTATTTGCAGCCGGTGGTTTAAGAACTTCTGGTAACGCAGCAATCAGCGGAACAATAAGTAATGGCTCTTTTATCTCAAGCTCAGGAGAAATCTTTGGAGCAAGCATAAGAACAAGTGGAGATGTAAATGTTTCTGGCGCTGTAAAGACTCCATCGTTTATATCGTCCTCCGGTGAGGTTTTTGCTGGAGGCGGTCTAAGAACAAGTGGAGATCTTGCAGTTTCTGGCACCACCGATTTCAAAGGCATTGTAAAAATAACAGGAAGCCTTGAGCTTACAGGTTCGGGGCAATCCCTTCTTGTGTTAAACACACAAGATACCGACACGCTAAAAGAAATTGTTTTTAAGAAAGCGGGATCAGCCGCAGCAGCAATTCAGATCAACTCTTCCGAGCATCTGTTTATTGAAAACGAAAATACAAAAGATATTGTTCTTAGGACAAACAATCAAAATACCTTAAGAGTATATGGTGCAAACCAAAGAGTGGGCATTAACCAAGTAGGTCCGCCTTCGGGCACACTTGATGTCAACGGCGATACCGTTGTTACTGGCTCTTTTACTGTAAGTGGTTCCGTTTCTCTTGGTAACACCTTAAGTAATGATGTTATCTTTGTATCTGGTGCGTTAACAGCATCTAAGGGAATTGAGCTTCATGAGCACTCATTTGTCAGATCCGATAAAAACTTGGTGTTTGGAAGCTTAGGCGAGTCAATCCTTCAATACAACTCGGCACAGAACGCATTAATTATATCCGGCTCCCACGCAGGCGGTATCGCACTTTCAGGTTCAAAGATCACAATTGATGTTGCTGGTGGTGCCGTCGTATCGGGAGCCTTGGGTGGTCCTGGCAGTTATCTTGGTCTTGCCGCTGGCACAAATGCAATTATATTAACATCGTCAGCAGTTATCCCAGGTGGAAACGACACACATATCCAGTTTAATAAAGATGGTGTGTTCTCTGGATCTGATAATTTACAATTTGACTATGATGACAATGAGCTATCTCTTTGTGGAACTTTTGAAGTTAAAAGTGGTTCGTCCCCTGCATCTGCCCCAACCGTGCTCGAAGTGGACGGAGAAGATGGTCAAATCGGCGGTGCTATCCGTGGCAAAATTGCACAAGTCTGGTCTTGCAATTTTAATGTGACCAGCACCTCACACGCCTCTGCCGGTCGATTTGTCGGCTTACCTCAAAATTCGAAGGGTGCGGTTGGAACGGGCGTCACTAATAATACGGCTATCTTGATGCCGTTTGCTGGAAGAATCACAAAAATTATGTATCGCTTTCCAGGTACCTATGATGCTGACGCAGCAAATCGCCCACAATGGCAATTGGAAGTAGCAGACATTGAACAGAACGGCACCGCCGCTAACTCAACAACACGAGTGATTCATCAAGCCACAGCCAGCTTGGCTTCTGGCGCTGATGTTGTCGGAGGCATTGAAGTATATCAAAATGCTTTCCAAGTTACAGGCTCTTGGGCTTGGGCAACTGGGTCTCTTATTGCATTAAAATCTATCATCCCCGGCGGTACCGCTTATCCCGGTAATGCTCACCTAACACTGCTTATAGAGTTTGATCATCTTCAGCCATATGTCAGTGGATCGGGTAACTAATAAGATTTCAGGCATTTCGTGAAATAATATACTATTTATATTTGACCAATTTTATTTTATGGAGTGTCTATCTATGTCTACTTTGTTAGAACAAGCAATCGTTGATGCGGAAGCATTAAAAGAAGCTGCTATTAAGAACGCCGAAGCAGCGATTATTGAAAAATACTCCTCAGAAGTCAGGGATGCCGTCAACTCTCTTTTAGAGCAGGAAGAGGACATCTTTGGAGAAGAGGAAGAAGAAAGCGCAGTAATGGAAGAAGTTCCCTACGCTGTTGAAGAAGGTGATGAGCCTATTATGGTTCGTTTGGACCTTGAAGCCCTTGAGCGTGCTTTATCCGAGGAGGAAGAACCCGTTGAGGAATCTCACGAAGACCTCGCTGATACCCTCGAAGAAGAAATCGAGGAAGCACTTGAAACCGAAGGGGAAGAGACCGATCTTGATGAAGAGATTGAGCTTGACGAGGAAATTCTTGACGCCATTGCTGAAGAACTTAAAGTAGACGTGGGTATCCCAGACCAAGGTTTGGGAGGACGCTCAACCCCTACTGATCGTAATCTTGAAGGACAGAAGGTGACACTCGCCGCCCTTCAGGACGATGAACTTGCCGAAGAACATGAGGCTCTCCAAAAAGCACGAGAAGAAGCAGGCATGTATCTCAGCGAGAACACGGAACTCAAAGAAGAAGCTTCCGGTTTACAGAAAACAATTTTACATCTTAAGGGGCGCTTGGAAGAAGTTAATCTTTCAAACGCTCGTTTATTATACACGAATCGGGTGTTAAATAGCACCTCCTTGAATGAGCGACAAAAAACAAGAATTGTCGAGTCTATTTCAAATGCCGATTCTGTTGAAGAGGCGAAGGTAATTTATGAAACCCTTCAAAGCGCAGTGGGAGATGAACAAAAATCTTCTCCACAATCACTTCGTGAAGCAGTTGAAAGACCATCGTCAACCCTTCCTCGCAGGAGGAAGACCAACGCCCAAAATTCACATTTCAATAGAATGAGGGCTTTAGCAGGCATAAAAGGAGAAAATAAATAATGTCCGTTCTTGATAAACTAACCGAGGGCATTGTCAACCGTGACCTTTCACAAGAAGGTGCTGCTCTTCTCAATAAATGGGAAAAGACAGGACTTCTTGAAGGACTCGGCAATGACCGCACTCGTAATAGCATGGCTCGTCTTTTAGAGAACCAAGCTAGGGAGCTTCTTCGTGAAACTTCCGCAATGGCATCTGGCGATGTCGAAGGATTTGCAGCAGTTGCATTTCCAATTGTCCGTCGTGTATTCGGCGGCTTGATCGCAAACGATCTCGTTTCCGTTCAACCAATGAGTCTCCCCAGTGGACTCATTTTCTTCCTTGATTTTACCGTTTCTAACGATACTGGTAGAAAACTTGGATATGAATCAGGTGAATCACTTTATGGTGGAGGCGCTGTAGGTGCCCAAATCACAGGTGGTGTTAGCCTTTCCGGCGATAGTGCAGAGGATTCTTTCTATGCATTAAACAATGGTTATGCTTCCCCTACTGGTTCTACCGCAATCGCTGCTGGCGAGATGATTCTTTCTGGTACATTCGGAGGAACTTCCTTCGTCCGTGTTCCAGGTGGTGCAGATGCAGCAGCAGCCGCAGGACTTCTTGACAGACTTGTTCGCTATGACCCAGCGTTCACTTCTGGATCAACAAAACTTGCAGTTCTTAAAGTAGCGGTACCTTCACAACTCAACAAAGATGATCTCATCGCCGCTGAGTTGTTGACACACGCTGGTGTGGCAATTACTGGTTCTGAGGGACTTCATGTCCGTCGCTTGAATCAGTATTCTGGTTCCGTTGCTAACAATGGTATCTTTGGTGCTGGTGATGCTAAGGATCATATTCTCTTAGTTATCTCTTCCGATACCAGGACAGTTGCACAATTGTCCGCATCCTTCTCGCACTCACCTACAAAACTTGAGTTTGCATTAGCTGATAACTTTAGCGCTGGCGTTCCTGCCGGTTCCGTTATTGGTGCAGACCTTTGGGGTGCAGAGCAAGCCGGATTGGCTGTTAGTGCAACCGCAGGCGTTATTCCAGAAATCGACATCAAGGTTGATTCTGTGAGTATCACTGCTATCACCAAAAAGCTCAAGGCTAAGTGGACACCTGAGTTGGGGCAAGACCTCAACGCATACCACAACCTTGACGCAGAGGTTGAGCTTACTTCTATTCTTTCTGAGCAAATTGCTCTTGAGATTGATAAAGAGATTCTCGAAGACCTCGTTAAAGGTGCTACCGCTGGTAGATATTACTGGTCACGTCACGCTGGTAAGTTTGTAAACAGGCTTACTGGACAGGAAGTTGGTGCAACCACAGCAACTCCAGACTTCACTGGTACTGTTTCCGAATGGTACGAGACCCTCGTTGAAACCATCAACGATGTGTCTGCACAAATCCACCGCAAGACTCTTCGCGGCGGAGCTAACTTCATCGTCGTTGGACCTGAAGTTGCTAACGTCCTTGAGTTCACCGCTGGATTCCGTGCTTCCGTAACTGCTGATGCAGATCGCGGAACCGTTGGCGCTGTTAAGGTTGGCGCACTTTCCAAGAAGTGGGATGTCTATGTTGACCCCTATTTCCCCCGTAATGTGATCCTCGTTGGTCGCAAGGGTGGATCCTTCTTAGAGAGTGGATACGTCTATGCACCTTACGTGCCATTACAGGTCACTCCTACTATCTTCGGAACCGAAGACTTCGTACCTCGCAAGGGTGTGATGACTCGCTACGGCAAGAAGATGGTACGTCCTGACATGTACGGACTCGTCATCGTTGTTGATCTCGTTTAATACGATTAATCAACTCGTAGAATAAAAGAATTCCCTCGTCAAGCAATTGGCGGGGGTTTTCTTTATGCCGTCAACTATTTAATGAGAGGAGACCTATAATTAATGGCAATACCCACTTTAACTCCAGTCAGCCAAGTTAGTGCTGTCGTCTTACCACGAACTGGATCTGCATCTGATGTAACATTACAAACACCGATTGGTGTATACGATACATCAACAGACTTTTTATCAGGTGCTTCAGATCAAATAAATTACACATATCAGAAACTCGGTGGAGATATCTTAGATATCGAGCTAACTACGGGTAGCGTTTATGCCGCCTACGAAGAAGCAGTGTTAGAATATTCTTATATTGTTAACATGCATCAGTCCAAAAATATCCTTTCAGATATTCTTGGTATGACCACGGGCACTTTTGATCACGACGGCGAACTAAAAGAAGGTCAGCTTTCATCAAGTTTGAGCGGTACGCACATTGCCTTAAAATATCCAAAAGTCACTTTCGCCTTAAATCAGAAATATGGTGATGCCATCTCGACCCAAATCGGCATCGGCGGAGTGACAACAATTTATTCTGGCTCTTTCGCTCCAGTAAGGGATGTACAGGATTATGATTTAGGGGCAATTATTTTAAGCGCCTCAAACCATAATGTTGATAAAGCAACTGGAGATCCTGTTCCCTATAGTGGTTTGGTAAGCGGAAAGAGAGTTATTGTTGACAAAGTATACTATAAAAGCCCACACGCTATGTGGAGATTCTTTGGTTATTACGGCGGATTGAATACGGTTGGTAACTTGGCTAACTATGGTCAGTACGCAGATGATTCAACTTTTCAGTTGATCCCAGTATGGCAGAACAAGGCACAGGCAATGGAGTTTGAAGATGCGATCTACACAAGAAACTCGCATTACTCATTTCAGTTAGACAATAATAAGTTAAGACTTTTCCCAGTCCCAGTGAGCCCTGGGAGCGTAACACCGGAATATTATCACTTTGATTTTAGAATTGTTGAAGACGCTTGGACAGAAACTTCTGGTTCCATGTCTGGTATTGAGGGCATTAACAACATGAATACGATTCCATTTGCAAATATTCCATACGCTAATATAAACTCTATTGGAAAGCAGTGGATTCGTCGTTTTACTCTTGCCCTTTCAAAAGAAACACTCGGACAGGTTCGCTCTAAGTTTGCCACAGTGCCAATCCCAGGCGAATCTGTGACACTTAACGGAACAGCACTAATCAGTGAAGCACGAGACGAACAATCAAGTCTCCGCGATGAATTAAAAGATGTATTAGATCAGTTGACCTATCAGGCACTTTCTGCTAAGGATTCAGAGATTAGTGACAATGTTAACAATCTCAGTCAGAAGATTCCAGCAGGCGTTTTCGTAGGGTAAAGGGGATAGATGGCAGACGACGAAAAATGGAGACAGCCAGCACAGCCACCGCCCCCGCTGTTCCTTGGTGAAAAAGAACGCAACCTTGTTAAGCAAGTTAATGACGAGCTTATTGAGAGGGTCATAGGACAGCAAGTTGTCTATTATCCGATTGACGATTCAATCACACAATATAACAATCTTTATGGCGAGGCTATAGAAAAAACTTTCCTACCCCCAGTTCGTGTCTACGCCCTTGTAGATTATCAAAGCACAGAAACAAAAGCAGACACAGTTGCTGGTATGGACAAGTCCAATACAATTACGATACATTTCCACAAAAGAAGATTGATTGAAGATCAAGACCTTTATGTCCGTGAGGGCGACTTTGTTTTATATGGCGATTATTATTACGAGATTGTAAGCACTGAATGGGCAAGACAATTGTTTGGACAGATTGATCATACATTTGAAATCGTAGCTACAGCATACTATTCAAGAGAGGGACTATTCGATGCCACCTGATTACTCAGACAACCCAAAAAAACAAGAACTTGCTTCATTAAAAGAGTTAGAGATTCAGCCATCAACTATTGAGACAATCGACCGCGCCTTGTTTGAATATATTGACGACGAGCTTAACATCTTCTGTAGTACAAACAAAGGTTTTAAAAAAGTGCCTTTTATCTGGGCAGGCGCTGAACGTGCTTTTCAAATTAAACATAATAGAGAACTTCGCGATGTTAACGGGTGGCTTATCTACCCTATAATGTCGATTGAGCGCACAGGTATTACAAAAGACCTTGCAAAGCGTGGTGCCTATTATGCAGCAACAATGAATGCGCCTGATAATAAAGGTGGCTCGATGACTGTTGCAAGAACAATCAAGCAGGACAAAACAGCAAACTTTGCAAATGCTGATTCAAAAAAACTAGTTTTAGATGGCATAGGCACTAATCAGAACAACTTCCCAAGAAAGAACGAAAAAGTAGTTTATGAAACAATCACGGTTCCGATACCAGTTTATCTTGAGGTTACTTATACATTAACAGTGATGTCAGAATACCAACAACAGATTAACGAAATAATTACACCCTTCATGACTAAGACTGGTGCTGTAAATTACTTTGTAATTGAAAAGGACAATCATCGTTTTGAAGTGTTTATTGACTCGGATTACACACTAAATAATAACGCTTCGTCATTGCTCGAAGATGCCCGAGGTTATGAGACTGAAATTAGTTTTAGAGTTATTGGATATATCATTGGAGCCGACAAAAACGAAGAGCGCCCCAAGATTGTACGCAGAGAAAACGCCGTTGAAGTAAAGATTCCAAGAGAGCATGTAATCTTGGGAGATATGCCCGAACATGTTCATGTCAGCGGCAATGTTCCTTTTTATCGGTCATAAAGTTATATTTAGGACTTTCGTCAATTTATTAACTATTTATTAACGATAATCAGAATATTTTTATTCATACGATATTGAAGAGCGACAAGGAGACACTTCATAATGTCAGTTAAATCTTTTAAGTTTATTTCACCCGGTATTTTCATCAACGAAATCGACGATTCCCAATTACCCGCCACCCCAGATGAGGTCGGTCCAGTGGTTATTGGACGAACAGAGCGAGGACCAGGAATGCGCCCTGTTAAAGTTAATTCTTTTTCAGAGTATGTGGAAATTTTTGGTAACCCCATTCCTGGCGGAGCCGGTGGCGATGTATGGCGAGATGGTAATTATACCGCACCAACTTATGCTGCATACGCAGCGCAAGCTTACTTGCGTAACAGCAATGCTACAACCATCGTTCGTCTCCTTGGTGGACAAAGCTCACAAGTTGCTGATGGTGGAGCAGGTGAGGCAGGTTTCGAAACCTCTGGTTCTAATATGGCTGACAAAGCCAACAACGGCGGCGCTTATGGTTTATTTATGTTTCCATCTGCATCGTTTGATACACCTGTTACTGGTGTTCTTGCAGCCGTTTGGTATCTTAATGAAGGCACAATTGAGCTTTCTGGCACAGTTAGAAACAGCACTACAATTGCAACTGGTTCTGCCGTCTTAATGAAAGACTTAAATGCTGCTGGTGTTACAGGTGCCGGAACAAAGGAATTTAAAGTCCTTATTAAGTCAGCGGCTACAGATCCAGCCACCCAAACAGTTTTACACGAAACATCATTCAACTTTGATCGTTCAAGTTCAAAATATATCCGAAAAGTGTTTAACACAAATCCAACACTTATTAACAGTGATATTACAAGAACAGCACAAGCAGAGGTTTACTGGCTTGGACCAACCTATGAAAGAGAAGTGGCTGACAACATAACCACTGGAGAAACTTTTGGTATTATCCTTGGTTTAGACAGCGGCTCTAGCAACGCTGCCAATTTCCGCTTTGGATTCCGAGCAGCACAGACTCCTTGGTTTATCTCTCAACATCTCCAGTCTGCTTACTCCGGCTTTGATGCCAACAACATGACAAAGCTGTTTAAATTTCACACACTTGATTCTGGCGATGATCAACAGAGAAGAGTTAAGATTTCTATTAGTGGGATTAAGGCTTCAACAACTGAGCTTGATCCTTATGGCTCTTTTAATGTCGAAGTTCGCGATGTTAAAGATAGCGACAATACACCAATAATCTTAGAAAGATTCACTTCTGTTAACCTTAACCCTAATCATCCAAAATATATTGGAAGAGTTATTGGTGATCAATACCTCGTGTGGGACGACACTCAACGTCGTTATCGCACATACGGAAACTATCAAAATAATTCAGCCATTATTCGCGTTGAAGTAAATGAAGATGTTGAAGCCGCAGCCACTGATGCAAGACTTCTTCCGTTCGGATCTTTCGGTCCAGTTCGATTCAAGAACTGGGGAACAGTTCTCTCCGGTAGTGACACTCCTGCTGATACTTATGTTACAGGTGCCTCTGGCATCTCACATCCATTCCTTCATGGTAATCATAACCCGTTCTGGTTTGTCCAAGATGGCACAAGTACCGATGGTCATTTCACTGGAACATTAAATTATCCAGCAATTCCGTTAAGAGTCAGCGCTTCCGATGGGGATATACCAGATCCAACAGATGCTTATTTTGGTGTCGATACTTCACAAAATGGTAATAATCGTTTTGAAAGCAGTTACATTGATATTGTTAGAGCACTGCCAAATTCCGCAGATGCTTTTGCGGTCGGAGCCGGAACTGAAAGATCTTATATCTTTACCCTTGACGACCTGAAGTCCTCTAATGGTGGAGCCGCTGGTGAGGTTGCAGTTTATTCATCTGGCTCGCGTGTAGCAGGAACATCTTTTACAGCGACCAGCGGAACCTATGAACAAGTTCTCGATATGGGTTACAACCGATTCACTGTTCCACTCGTTGGTGGATTTGATGGGCTCGATATAAGAGAAAAAGAGCCATTTAACAATACCGACCTTGCAGGCGGAGCCGACACAACAAACTACGCTTATTATAGTGTGAGACGCGCTCTTGATACAATTGCAGATCCAGAGTCTTGTGAAATGAACCTCTTGACGGTTCCCGGTATCTATAACTCTGCCTTGACTGCCAAGGTTCTTGAGATCTGTGAGAAAAGAGGTGATGCACTTGGTCTTATTGACATTGATAGTGGATATGTGCCACAAACTGAGAACACAAGTGATCAGCAAACTAACGCTGGCACCGTGGCAACCGCAGTCTCTAACTTAAGAGCGAGACAGCTTAACAGCAGTTATGGTGCTTGTTACTATCCTTGGGTCCAAATCCAAGACACAATCAGCGACTCGCTCGTATTCGTACCGCCTTCAGTTGTTGCTCTTGGAACATTCTCAAGCGCACAGAGAAATTCAGAACTTTGGTTTGCTCCAGCCGGATTTACACGCGGCGGTTTGACAGAGGGCTCTGCTGGTATCCCGGTCATTCAAACTCGCGCTCGCTTGAACTCCAAGGAACGTGATGATCTCTATGAGGCAAACATTAATCCGATTGCCACATTCCCAGCAGAGGGTATTGTAATCTTCGGTCAAAAAACCCTTCAGGTTACCCCTTCCGCGCTTGACCGAATCAATGTTCGTCGTCTCATGATTTTTGTAAAGAAAGAAATTTCTCGAATCGCTGCGACAATCTTGTTTGACCAGAACGTCCCAGCAACTTGGAACCGCTTCTTATCAAAGGTTGATCCTTTCCTCCGAAGTGTCCAGTCCCGCCTTGGCTTGACCGACTACCGCGTCATTCTCGACGAGTCCACCACGACTCCAGAGTTGATTGATAGAAACATCATGTACGCCAAGATCTTCCTGAAGCCTGCACGAGCGATTGAATACATTGCTCTTGATTTTGTTATCACAAATACCGGCGCAGGTTTTGAGGATTAATAAATAAAGCACTATATACTACAACAGGAGACTAACAAATAATGCCAATTCAGAAATCCAATTTTTGGTTAAACCCAGAATTTGAGCCCAAAAGACAATTTAGATATTTGATTGAACTTACAATCGGAGCACAGAACTTGCAATTCCTTGCAAAGTCCGTTGATCGTCCGTCTTATACTGTCGAATCAAACCCTCATAAATTCTTTAACCACACTTTCCACTACCCAGGAAGAGTGGAGTGGAAATCTATTAGTTTAACCTTGGTTGATCCTGTTAACCCAAATGGTGCCGCACTTCTCTATGAGTACCTCTCAAGCATCGGTATTGAGAAGCCCACAAGTGTTAAAGCCGCTATTGGCTCCACGATCACTAAAGAATCAGCTTCCTCTGCTCTTGGTAACTTGGTTATCAAAGAGATGGGAACACGTCCAGGTTCCCCTGAGACTATCGTTGTTGGAAACTGGCAGTTCCTTAACGCATTCTTAACTAGTGTGGACTTTGGCGATCATACATACGAGTCCGAGGACATGGTTGATATTACCATTGATGTTCAATACGATTGGGCAGAGTACCAGCGCGGCGATGTCCAAGCGCGTGGCTCCTGATTTTTTTTAAATAAAACTATTTAAAATATAAGCACAGATACGTTATAATGTGCATAGACTATTTTAAAAGAGGTGTAAATGTCTAGAAATAAGCAGCGAACTGCTGCTGCCACGGATGCTACTGCTGCAACGACAGCGCCAACAACCCCGGCAGCACCAACTTCGCTTTCGTATATAACTCCAACAGAATTTGTTGAACTTCCTTCTCGTGGCAAGTTCTATTCCACAGATCATCCCCTTTGCGGTAAAGAAGTGATTGAGATGAGATACATGACAGCAAAGGATGAGGATATTCTAACTTCCCCTGCTTTGCTTAAGAACGGCGTAGCGATTGACAGATTGATTGAAAACCTTATCGTTGACAAAAACATTGACGCGACCAGTTTGCTTATTGGTGATAAGAATGCTATAACACTCGCTGCAAGAATTTCCGGTTATGGGGAGCAATATGAAGTAAATGTTACTTGCCCTACTTGTAACACAAGCATCGATCATACCTTCGATTTATCTCAAATTCCACATACTCATGGTATTCAACCTGATGATGATACTGAAAATATTTCGCTAACATCAGAGGGAACATTCGCCGCGACCATGCCTAAAACTCAATTTACTGCTGAGTTTAGATTGTTGAATGGTGGAGACGAGAATTTCATCGAACAAGCAGCCTCCAGGCTCAGAAAATTAAATTTACCAGAGTCCTCTTCTACAACTTTGCTAAAACAGCTTGTTGTTTCTATTAACGGAGTAAATACACCCTCAGAGATTGCCAACTTCATTGACAATATGCCAGCGCAAGATGCGCGTTTCCTGCGTGCCTGCGTGCAGTTGGTTACTCCCAATGTTGAGATGACACAGAGCTTTGAATGTACGTCTTGCGGTACGACGACCGAAATGGCGGTGCCGTTCACTTCGGAGTTTTTTTGGCCTAACTGATGAGTATATGACATCTGTCTATGAGCAGTTCTTTTACTTAAAAATGCACGGAGGCTGGAGTTTCATCGAGGCTTATAATCTCCCAGTTAAACTACGCAACTGGTTTGTTAGAAGATTATCAAAACATTTTGAAGATGAAAACAAGGCTTACAAGGAAGCCTCAAGAAAAGGGTAATAATAAAAACGGGCAGAAATGCCCGTTTCTTTTTGTGTGAAACTATTTATAAGAGATAAGTATACTCGGAGGTCTTTACAATGAATGAACCAAACGACTTGGTTGAAATTGAAATTAATTTAAATATGAAAAAAGAGGGACTTTTAAACGAGTCTGGTCTTGCAGCATTTGGTGGACAAATCGAGTTGATGCTCCAAGGAATGTTTGGGCGAGGTCGCATGCCCCCTGTTAGAATAAGGGGCAAGAGAAACGATGTTGAGTTGTTTAAAGCTGCTTTGGGTAATGAAGCAAGGTATCTTAAAGCAATGAAGAAGTACGGGCTTAATGACCAAAGGACTTATAGAAGCAAGTCTTCTTTAGATAGAGCCCTTCAACAATTTGAAAAAGCTACTGGAATTCCGTGGCCATTTGCGTAGGAGGTAGTTAATTATGGCTGAAGACGCCGGTAAACTTTTAGATAAAATACTACTAGCAGCAAAGAAAGCCGAAGCGTCTGGCTTTGGTGATTTTGCTGATCAATTTTCCAAACTCTCTGAGTCTCTTGTCGAATATTCTGAATTTGGAGATATCCTATCAGCCGTTAACGCAGAGTTTGATGATACAATTGAAAATTTCATCAAGCTATCAAAAGCCTTCACAGAAGCCAAGCAAGCCGCCAATAATTTTAATAGCAACTTAGATAAGACCATTGTCAGCCTGACTGGTATAACTGATGGCTCTGACACTCTTGTTGGTTCTTTCTTTAAATTAAGAAAATCATATAAGGCTTTAGAGGTCGATGCTGAGAAGCAGAAAGAATTATATGATGCCCAAGTAGAGGCAATCGCTGAATATGTCGATAATCTTGATTTTGCAGCCTCCGCAGCCGGAGCCCTTTTTAAAAATACAAAAAAACTGCTCATTGCCAACGATGAAGCTACGGCTGGCTTCGCCCGCGCAACAGGTATGGGCAAGTCTTTTAACAAGCAAATTTTGCAGCTTGAAGCAAGCAATCGACAATTTGGTGTATCCGTTGAAGACTCAGCCGACGCATTGCAGAGCCTTGTAGAAGGTCTGTCTGGTTTTGGTTTAATGGGCACTGAAGTGCAGAATGTGCTTGCCGATGAGGTGGCACAATTAGAGCGTCTTGGAGTCTCTGGTAATACTACTACGGGTGTGTTCCAAAGCCTAACAAGAACATTCGGAATGAATGCCGAACAGGTTACTCAAGTCACAGAAGAAACGAGAGTGCTTGCTGGTGAGCTTGGAATATCTGTTAGTGAGGCAGTCGGCAATCTCAACAAGTCTCTGCCTAAATTAGCATCTTTATCAGCAGATCAAGTTGTTCCAGCATTTAAAGAACTTCAAGAAAGAGCACTTGAAACAGGAATCTCTGTCAACGAATTGGCTGGTATCGCAGAAAGATTCGACACATTTGATGAAGCCGCTAAGGCAGCAGGTAATCTAAACGCTGTTCTCGGTACACAGATGTTTGACACCATGGGTCTGCTTGAAGCCCAGTTAGAAGGACCAGACGCAGTTATCGAACAACTGCGACAAGGTTTGTTAGGCTCAGTTGGTAGTTTTGAAGAATTAACAGTGTTCCAAAGAAAAGCAATTGCTAACGCAAGTGGGCTTAACGAACAGGAAATACGCGGACTATTCCTTTCTGAAGAAATAACTGAGGAGCAAAAAAAACAAGCCGAAGAGAGAAAAGCGAATCTTAAAGCTACAATGGATCTTAAAGCCGAGCTTGCAGCACTTGCACGCGAATTGGCAGTTGCTATTCAACCTTTGATGGATTTCGCTAAACTTATAGTTGGAGCCTTTGCGTCCACCGTTCGGGGGATTAAATCGATACCAGGACTCGGCGGGGCGTTTGGAAGTGCCGTCGCAGGCGGTGCCGTTGTCGGTGGCGGTATGGGTTTAAATAAACTAAAAAATAAAGCTATGGAAAAACTCACTGGCAAAAAACCCGGTAGCGCAGATGGCTCTAAAAAGAATCCTTTCTTCATGATCAGGCTTCGCGGCAAAGGCAAAGGCGGCGACGACGGAGACGGAGGCGGTCTCCTCGGTAAATTTAAGAAGAAAGCCAAAGATAAGTTTATGGGTACTTCCATAGGAAAGAAACTTGGCAACTTCGGCTCCATGCTTAAAAGCAAACTCCCCGGTGGCGGTAAAAAAGGCTTCTTTAGTAAAATGAAAAGCGGCTTCGGTGGGCTCAAGAACAAGCTCGGTCGCATACCAGGGCTGGGAAGACTAGGAACCCTCGGAAAGCTCGGAGGAAGATTTGTCCCAGGTCTTGGTCAAGCAATGATGGCTTACGAGGGTTATAAACTTGCAAGGAAAGCGTTTGCAACAGGCGGTGGTATCGCTGGCACAGGTCCAGTACCAATCACAGCCCATGGTGGCGAGGTTGTTGTTCCTGTTGAGAAAACACCAGCAGCCACCAACTTGGCGAATATGGTTGCTCAAAGATCATCGGTGAACAATAAAGAACTCATCAAAGAAATTAGAAACCTTAACAATCGTCCGATTAAGGTGACCTCGGAAGTTACAATGGATAAACAAGCGTTTGGAAGTGCAGTTAATAAGCACTTTGGTGCTCCTGGTTCAAAACCAGCAAATAGTGTGGTGTAAACAATATGTCTGTCTCTGCAATAAATCGTGGCATATATTCTGATGGCAGATCCGCTGGAGCCCACGCAGTGGGTAAAAACTATATTGTTACATTTAAACATGTAGCTACAGGACACTCGGTATCTTTTCCTGCTGCGATCCAAGATTTCAGCGACACTCACACCCCAGATACAAACGAGCAAACTTTTACATCCCAGATGGATCCAATGATTCAGCAAGATGGAACAGCAAGAAACATTTCATTTAGTTTTGTTATAGGAAACTCATCTGTTGATGAAGCACGATATAATCAGCAAAGTGTAAACTTACTGCTTCAAATGATGTATCCTCGGTATGACTATGGAGATAAAACTGCTGTGGGCTCTTATATTGAGATTTCGGGATTAAGTTTTTTAAAAGACTCATCAACAAAAAATAGCACAAAGTGTTTTATAAAAAATATTTCATATCAATTAGGCACAGAACAGGGATTTATAACACCAGCCCCAGGCGAGTTATATCCAATTCTGTTAACAATCAGTATTAGCGCACAGGCACTTATTCCAGAGTCCACCAGTATACATGAGATTGACACCATTCTTGAGGCTATGGGTGAGGATCTTGAAGAGCCGTGGAGACAACCATATCCTCCGACATACCCCAGTTATAAATAATTATGAGTTATCAATTTTCAAATGTAAATTCTTCGGGCAGAACAAAATATTTTCCATTACAAGTATCCCGAATTTATAAAAGCCAAACGGGTGTTATTGAAAAATCAGAGGAGTTTTCAAGATTTATTTTTTTAACCAACTATAATGAATCGTTTGAAGCCGCATGGTCAACCCACGATGCTAACTTTGGTGCTTTGAACAAAACACATAGATATTCTCAAACTAATAGAAAGATAGAACTTAGTTTTAAATTGCCAGCAAGAAACGTTGCCGACTCTAAGGAAAATTTAGAATTCTGTCAAAATCTAGCTCGCATTGTTTATGGAAAGTATTATACGAACTATGAAACCACACCATTTGGATTTGCCATATACAATTACCAAGGAGCACTTTTTGACATTAGGCTTAACTTCGGCAATTTGATTAGAAATGAAAATGTTTATGTCTCGGACTTTTCTTTTACTCCTAACTTTGATGCAGGCATATTTGAATATAGTTCCACTCCTGTGAGCACCGAGAGCGGAGAAACTAAATTAGGAGAACTAAAGGATAGATTATTTGCCCAAGGAAGTGCCGATTTACCAGAAACCTCGTATACTAGCCACAATGATTTGGGCAAAGTATACCCAAAGGAAGTTGAAGTTAGTATTAGTGTGACAATTCTCCATGACTATCCACTTGGCTTCGGTGGACCACGCCGTCCAGGCGAGCCCTATAAGTGGGCTGAAAACGAAAACAGAGACTGGCCACATGGTACAGGACCGACCTATCCCGTTCTTCAATATATGACAAAGGATAACAATGCCGCATCCGAGTCTCTTTTCGAAATAGAGGAACCAAGTGACGGCGAAGTCCCTTCCGAAACATTTGAGTCGAAAGGTGGACCAATGGATGGACGCCAGTCCGAATATGTAAAAGATTTTTATATTAATGAATACGGCGATATTGTGTTTATCGAATAAATTATATTTTAACTCTAATTATAGTTATGGCTTATACAAATAAATTTAGATACAGAAACAGGTTGCTTTTTTCAAACGATAATGAACTTTATAGTGATTTACTGGAAGAGAGAGGAGTCGAGAGAATACAGCAATATATTACTGCTGAAACCATAGACTTGAGGAAGGTTGATAACATAACAACCATATCTCATGTTTGGAAAACGGGCGACAGATATTTTAAATTAGCAAACCAGTATTATGGTCGTCCAGAGCTTTGGTGGATTATCGCCTTATACAATAAGAAACCAACAGAAGGTAGTTTAAAAAGAGGTGATATGATTTTTGTCCCGACACCAGTTGAACAATTACTGTATTACTTGTAGGTGAAAAATGGCAGACTTTACTTTAGCAGATTATAAAATTCAAGCATATCTTTTAGCAAATGCTAAAAAGCTAGGTGAAATTACGGGCAGAACTCGCGAGCCCGTCGCCAATGTCCCTGGACTGGCTATATTGAACAACCCGCAAAACTATGTAATTAGAAAAGCAGTGGAGACCAGTGGCACTGGGCTTAAACAATCTATTATAAACAGCTTGACTGAAAAAGATAAGATATCTTTTGTGGATTCCCTGCCTGGTGTAGTCCGAACTTCTCTTGTGCCTTATGTAAATTTTTATAAAACCATAGTAGAGGGCGACAAAGAGGTAGATATAAGGCTGGAAACAGGAAAGATTGACTCAGGATTTGTTCGTTCCGCTGGGGTTAGCCAAATAGACGGAACAAATCAGTTTAGCAATCCAGGCGTGAACATTGAGAGTATTGAGATCGTTAGATTGGGCGGTAACCCTGCCGAGATTGATACTAACATTACTTTTAAAGTGGCTTTGCGGGCTCTAAGACTCGGACACTTTTTTGACAGACAGGTTGCAACTAGTCAAAATGTTAGGAAAAATTTTGATGGAGACTATCCAGAGGCTATAAAGAAACAGCTTGCTGCCGGTATTGCTTGGATTGATCTAATCAAGATGAATTTGGAAGAGCAGGAGACAATCAAATCCAACCCAAGTTACAACGCCGTACAACAACAATTACAGAGATTTGGCACCAGATTCGGTATTGATTTTAGAGATACTTTGTTTAAAGAGGACTCAGCAGGAAATATTTATGATGATCTTAACACAAAGGTAAAAGTTGAGATTGGTTATAAAGCAATTAAACAAGAAGTTCTGGTGGAATTAGGCTTGGATGCAAACGCTCAATCAAAAATCAATGAAACAATCGAGGCACAAAAACAAGTCTTTTTTCTCAATCTAGTTCAGAATGAAATCTCATACGACGCCAAAGATGGTGTCCAGCTTTCAATTGATTTTGTCGCAGCGGGAGCGATGTCAACAACAACAAGAAAAACTGATCTGTTATTTGACCCAAGTTTTTTAGAAAGCGAGTTACGGCTTAACGACCAAAGGTGCAAAATATCTGAGAAGATGCCACACAAGGACGCAGGGACGGATACTTTTTTCAATACGCAAACTGGTCGCCAGGAGACCAGAACAAGATTCTCGAACAACGTTCGGTCAATGGTTATCGACCCGTTTGCAAGCTTGAGTGGCATGTTCGAGGATCAGGCAAAGATGCTAAACATTCAAGATGGAGCGAATACCTACGACATCGGTAACATCGACGACGAGGTGAAGACAGCCGACCTTACTTCAGGCGAGGCAAAGTCAGGTGCCATTGGACAGATTGAAAATGCTATAGATAAATTAAATCAAATAAAAAGAAACTTATTACTCAATGGGTTATATGGAGCCGCACTAATGCACGCAAATGCAGAAAGCGATGATTTGCCGATAAACTTTGACGACATTGCAGCGCGAGGCACCGCTGGAACAGGCTCTCAGATGTTAAAGTCTCGTGTTTATCTGCATCACGCAAGGAAAGATCATATTTTAAACTATGTATCATCATTTTTGTCTCCTATAAGTGACTCTAACCCTAAACCGTATGTCCAAAACTTTGGAGATTTGTATTTTTTTAGCGAGTCTGACTTGCCCGGTGCTACGGATAATGATTATCCTCAATCAGAACTTAAACGAAATGTTGAGAATTTATCAACAAAAACAGACGAAGACTATGTTTCAGATCTTACAAATGATTCAGCATCAAACCTTATTAAAGGAAATGAGGTGCAAATTGAATTCGTATATTTTGGAGATATAATTGAGACAGCTTTAGAAATTATCGCTGCCAATAATAGACTTGGTGAAGACATCAGTAATCTACAGAGAATATTTAATAGATCCAATAATTTTAAACACGCAGGTACAAATATTGATGAGGTGGCTAAAACTTGTTTTATTGAACCTTTCTATTGGAACACTACACCACCAACCGATGTATTTAAAAAGTTAAATGATCTCTTGGGCGGCGATATTATAATGGGTGATATTACCTATCAAAACCCAGCCGATCCAAATGATACAGTAACGGTTAATCTGGCGGATCTTCCAATTTCTATGATAGAATATAAAAAATGGTTTGCAACCCACATCGGCGGTACAGGAAGAACAACGTTTTTTCTTAAAGACTATATCAACATGTTGATGCGCTGGGTGTCACGACTGGTCGCAGACGCCGTAAATTACAACAGAACCACAACATCAAACAAAAAGCCACCAGAGTTAGTTGTTAACAAAGTGTTTGTGAACAAGAAGCCACCCAGTGGCGGAAGTATTTTTGGTCAAGTTGTTCAAGCACCCGGCGCACCACAATCTAATGATAAGTCACAATCTGCGGTTGACACATCCAAAATTATTAAAGTCATTAATAGTCAAGACCAAACACTTTTGAATCCAAGAGTGTTATCAATTCTGTCTCAAGCACCTTCCCCCAAATTGCCGCTACCTGCTGGGTCGAGGAATCGACGTAGTAGAGACAGGGACAAGAATATACCACACATCATTATCAATGATGCCGGAAATGGTGCGCTTAGAAGAATAAACTTTTCTAGAGAAGACATGCCAGGTCTCCGTGAGGCAAGGTTGTTTGAAGGCGAGGATTTTACTGGCACATCTCTTCTTAGGGAAAAATACAATGCTCAAATAGAGCTTGAGGGAAATAATTTTTTCAAACCAGGGACACTCCTATATGTAGAGCCTGGTGCTGTTGATTTGGGATACACTGATGATACAAACTCTTTTGCACGACAATTGGGCTTAGGAGGTTATTTTATAGTTATACGCACAACACATAGTCTATATTTTGCTGGAAAGTTTGATTGGCAAACCAGTATTTCTACACAATGGAAGTCTTTTGGTGATGAGTTGGCATATAAACCAAATCCAGATCCAAGACCGGGTAAGTGTCAAACTTCTTATTTGGCAAGGTATTCCAAAGCAATAAACCTCGATGATACTACTGATCTACAAAAGTTAAAAGATCTTTCAAATAACTATGCGAGTGCAATTCTCAGAAACAAAGAGGAAAATAAGTAAGCATGGATCGTTTTCGTTCGAGTTTGAAGTCTTTTGAATCAAGGGGTGCATACCTTAATTACATTTCAAGACGCTCCTCTTGTAATAATTATATGTCAATCACTGATAATTATTATTATGGAAAGGTAAATTCAAACGGAGATATTGTATATCTGTCGGAAAAATACTTGGCTACGCTGCCCACAAGGGGGCAAAAGGTGTTATACGCTTTAAACTTTGTCACGGATGCCTTTAATGATTTTAGAAAGTATTACCTTAAGGCAATCAATTCAGGTATTGTGAGAGATGATGTGTTGCGAGAAATAATCAACCCGATTAAGGGTTGGCAAAGTATTCATGAACTATATGCACAAAATATTAAAGGACTATATTCTATTGTTATAAACTCTTATTTACAAAGACAAGATAGGCTCGGAAAAGCTGCCCCAGATAATTTTGATGATTTTATGAGCGCGATTGACCTTCTTTTTTCTAAAACAGGAAAAAATGTAAACCTCTCTCGCTCCTCGTTTATCGCCTCATCGGCTGCTCCAATTTCCACAACTGGTCTTGTAATTGAATTAGCTCCGCAAAACAATAGTAGAAAAACAAGTCAACTAGCAGCAGCTTTTTTCACCAGCCAGAATTATGATTTTTATCTAAAGTCTTTAAAGAAGTTTGGATTTATGGTAGATATAAACTACCCAAGTAGAATTATTGCGGATATTGGATCCCCAGCGATGCAAGAATATATGAACAAATATGAATTAACAATTGACAACTTGTTCGATAAGTGTTATTATAAGGCAAAAGATTATGACTATGATCTAATCAAGGTTTACATGACTCAGTTTTATAACAATTACGCCAGTGACTATCCCGTAAAACAGAAAGTCATAAAGGCTGGAAAAGTTAGTGCTCAAAAATATTCTCTTGAGACAAGAACAGTGTCTGGTAAAAAGGTGCCGACTTCATCATCTAAGGTTGTTTGCCAAAGAACTTTGAAAGAGGTGATTAGACGCGAAGCAATAACACCACAACAATTAGAAACCATTTACAACGATGCATATTGGATTTCGTATTATCCACGACTAATCAATTACGAGATGGATAATCCCTTAGACACAAACAAAATAAAAAAAGTTGTAAAAAATTCACAAGATTTGCATAAAACACTTGGCATTGACGCAGCAAAGAGTTATATTAATGGTGTATTTAAAGTCTTGCGTTTTCCAATCGACGGAAAACATTCAACCACGCTCCAAAAAAGCACCCTATTGACATCAGCGACATCCTCTGATACAATAGGTCCATCGACAACCAACACACCATCCGGCGGCTCATCCAGCGGTGGCGGTGGATACTAAGAGTGATACTTGTTAGTCCAAACCTTAGACGATAAAAAACACTGTGTCGGTATATACCACGACGGCAAACTAATCTATGACTGCGAGGAGTTTGACTTCGACGCTGTATCTGCGACTTGGAACTACAATCCTGCTTTTTCACAAAAAGACGCTCTCATTGCCTCTCTATTCGTCGGCGGCAAATCCTTAAATGAAGTTTGCCCTGATTTTCTTAGACACCGCTGGGACACCATTAGCACCCGCCTGAACGCTTTCTATAAGTCATTTTCCACTGCCAAAATAAGCTTGGATATCAATTGCTTCTTTGACC
>Ga0080013_1000972_pt1 | contig 39041 bp, 51 predicted proteins | sample ETNvirenome_6_85_FD_69236 | JGI IMG/M metagenome (GOLD analysis project Ga0080013, IMG submission 69236) | Marine viral communities from the Pacific Ocean - ETNP_6_85 (SPADES assembly) (version 2) | ecosystem: Environmental > Aquatic > Marine > Oceanic | place: Pacific Ocean | collected 2013-06-19 | reverse complement strand
AATCTAAAACAACTAAATCTAAAACAACTAAATCTAAAACAGAAAAAGTTAAAAAATGATATTTAACATTATAATACCGTTCTACAAGAACTATGACACTATAGAAGGGCTACTTCGTTCAATAAAAGATCAAGATTTCACAGAACATAATACAACTATAGTTATAGACGGAGAAGATCCTAAAGCAAGAAAGCAGCTTGAAGGGTATTTGGAATGTGGCATGTATAAATTTAAATTAGAAGAGCTTGTGCAAAATAAAGGTGCTGCAAAAGCAAGGAATTTTGGGGCTTCGATGTCATTAGATAAAGATGCAGATTATCCAGATGATATTCTGTTTTTTGTTGATGCAGATTGTAAGCTGATGCCCGGCATATTGTATGAGTTTAATGAAAGGTTTGAATCATATAGAACCATAGACTTTGTTTACGGAAACTATAGATTTGAAATTGATAAGCCTCCATTTATATCACAACCATTTGATCCATATCTATTAGAAACAATGAACTACATATCAACAATGAGTCCTGTTAGACGGTTTTCATTTGATGAAGTAGGCGGTTTTGATGAAGATAGAACATATTTCCAAGACTGGGGATTATTTTATAAATTAGTTAAAAATGAAGATAAGGGACTATATTTAGGCGATAAACAGTTTGTATTCTCAACTGTATCACCAACTGAGGAAAGTATTTCTGGTTCACATGGAATGACTATATCTGAAAAGTGTAAAGAGTTTAGAAATTATTACAATATAACTGATAAAGAAATAGTGGTTTCAACATGGGGAGCTCCTTTACAGGCTATACAGAGAGCTAAAATTCTTGGTGCTGATTATGTAGGATGTGCCAATGGATCAGATAGAATGGTTTTTCCAACTAATTATAATTTTGAAAACTGGAAATATACGTATATGGTTGGGTGTTATAACTCAACGATGAAAGCATTAGAGAATCATATGACATCAATATGTGGACGACCTATTTATCATTTTATTGGTACTGATGTTTTCACAATGTTTAATGTCCACTCTACATCTGCGCTTATTCATATTAATAAGATGTTTAAAGTACAAAATGCTGTTTTGCTTTCTAACTCAAGTCGATGTCAAAAAGAACTTAAACGATGTGGAATAGAAACAGAACTAATCTATACACCCATATATGAAATTTACGAATATGAGAGCGTTTGTCCTTTACCTGAAAAATTCACAGTTGCAGTCTATGTCAGTGACACAAATAGATCTCATATGATGGATGGGGCAGTAGGAATGAGTAATATCCCCTTAATCGTTGATGTAGCACGGGCAATGCCTGATATCGAGTTTAAATTCTTTGGTATTGAAAATATGTATGACAAAACTGGAAACATAGAACACTGTGGAAGGATTCCAGAAAGTCACATGAATGGATTTATTAATGAATGTTCAATGGTTCTTCGATCTACTGTTCATGATGGATTCCCTCAATTGCCAATTCAGTTTATGTTGGCTGATAGGCAGGCACTTGTATCATGTCCAGACGAAGAGATGAAGTATGCTGAAAAATTAAGTTTCGAGGATAATATGGATTGGGAAGCTAATAAGAATGAAATGATTACTAAAATATATGAAATGAGAGATAAGAAAGTTTCTGAAGAAGCTTATCAGTATTATAAAGAATTAATGTGTCCTAAAGTGTTTAAAGAAAAAATTTATAAATTATTAGAAGAAAATGAAAATTAGTTACGTATTACCTGTTTACAATGAGCAAAACACTATTAATCAGTGTTTAAAAGGATTATTAAAGCAAGAGATAAAACCTCATGAGATTATTGTAATAAATGATGCTAGTACAGATTTTACAGCTAATATATTAAGCTCATTTTGTGATGATATAACACTTATTACGAATAAAACTAGGAAAGGTGCAGCTTATTGTCGTAATAAAGGAAATAAAATGGCAACGGGAAAGATAATAGCTGTATGCGATGTTGATTTCTATCTTCCAGAAAGAAGTAAAGCTATCTCTGTATTTTTCAAAAACAATAAAGATAAATCAATATTTTATTCAGGATTAGAGTGTAGAGATTCATATAATCCGCAAGAAGCCTGGAAAGTAGATGCGTTTGCTTGGGATTTTAATAGCAAATGTCCTATATCCCACCCGACTGTTGCGTATAGGAGGTGTGTTTCAGATGAAATTATATATCATGAGGATTCTATTGATACTGATTTGTATGAATTCTTTTTACTTGATGCACATAGAAAAGGTTATTTATTTGGTGGTTGCCAAGATCCCCTTATGATTAAGATTGAAGGAGATACCCGTCGTGATAGATCAGAAGCGCGATTATTGAAAATAGAGAAATATAAACAGTATAAAATTAAGGTAAACATGTGAATTACACAAAGGATTTTTTAGTCATTGGCGGGCATGGTTTTATTGGTTCTCATTTTTGTAAACGGTTAAAGAGTTCATCACAATCTTTTGATATATATGATATAGGCGAACCTAATGGAGATCCAGACAAGGAGACTATTGAAGCACGTAGAAAAGGACTTCCAGATTCAATCAAATATAAGGATATACCAAAACATATATATAAGTATGTCATTCATTTTGGTTCATATGCAGGTATAAGATCTAAAAGGCCAGAGTCAGATTACATAAATAATAATGTAAAAAAACTAAAAAAGTTAAAAAAAATAGCATCTTATGATGTTTTTATATATATTTCTTCTTCAAGTGTCCTTGGAGATGTAGAGACGCCATATTCAAAATCTAAAAAATTAGCTGAAGAGTTCATTAAAACAATTGATAGATCAATAATAATTAGACCATTCACAGTTTACGGAGAGTATGGAAGACCAGAAATGCTTATTACGAAAATGGTTAAAAACAAGCATATTATTTTAAATGGCAGACCTTCTGAAATAAGAAGAAGATTTACATATGTTGGTGATTTAATTAAATGTATATTCCTATATTGTCTTATTGGTAATAATAATAATACAAACATGAATCACATAACCGTAAACGCTATAGGGGATAGGTCATATTCAGCAAAAGATTTAATAATAATATTTGGAAACACATACACAATTAGACAAAAAGACCCCGCTGATTTTACAAAACAGACGTTTAATAAAACAGATAGAGAGTATTTGTGTAAAACAGCCATAGAAGAAGTAAAGGATGGATTATAATGAATATAGGAATTGTAGGATTAGGAATTGTTGGAAATTCTGTTAAGTTAGCATTTCAATCTTTATGTAATATTTATATAAATGATTTATTAGTATGTGAAGAGGCCCCCCATACTAAAATAGAGCTTATACAAAACTGTGAGTTTATATTTATTGGCGTTCCAACTCCGTATAATATAAGCGATGAAAAAATAGATTCAAGAACTATAGAGCATGTTATTTTAGAATTAAACAATTTATCAGCTTCTCATGGTAAAAAACCAACTATTATCATAAAATCCGCAATTGTCCCACGATTAGCAAAGAAATTTAAAGAGGAAAGCAGGCATCTTAATATTGTTGTTAGTCCAGAATACTTGTCTGAAAGAACACATCTACATGATTTTGTTAATCAAAAGGTGATGATTCTGGGCGGTGACAAAGACGTTTGTGAGAGAATATCTAATTTATATTTAAAGTATAGTGTTTGTAATCGTGCTTGTAGAATAGGGTATTGTACTGCTGAAGAGGCCTCCTTTATTAAGTATATGGAGAATTGTTTTATGGCAACTAAGAACATCTTTAATAATGAGTTTAAAAAAATGTATGACAAACACTTAAACACAAAAAACGATAGTGATTTCAATTATGTTCTAGATTGTATGTATTTAGATGAAAGAATGGGCGTTCATCCATTTAGGTATACGGTTCCGGGTCCAGATGGCGATCTAGGGTATGGTGGAAAATGCTTACCAAAAGATATTAACGCCATTTTATCAGAAGCAAAAGATATGGGAATAGATTTGAAGTTACTGGAAGCAGTAAGAGATGTTAATGATAAAATAAGAACTTTAAAAGATTGGGATACTATAGATGGTGCGATTTCAGAATAAACAAGAGGCTCAAAAAGCCCACATAGATAATTATCGTTCAGATGGTGTGATGAAACAGTATGGAAATCCTAATCAATCACATTACTTAAGGATGGTGTATTTTTTAGAACAGATTACACCAAAATCAAAAGTTTTAGATGTAGGGTGTAATGGTGGTACAATTGGTATTCATCTCTTAGAAAGAAACTGTCATGTTAATGGTGTAGATATAGTTAAAGAATTGGTGGATAAAGCAAAAAGAAGAGGGATATATGCTAGGGAAGGAAGCGCAGAAGATTTATCATTTTATGACGATAACAGTTTTGATTTTGTTCTTTGTGGCGAAGTTCTGGAACATTTGTATGACCCCTTTGAAGCTGTTCAAGAAGCCTATAGAGTTCTAAAGCCAGGCGGAAAGTATATAATAACTGTTCCACATTCCTCTAGTTTTATGTGTGATGATAAATTAGGTGATTATCATCACCAGAATTTTTCGTTAGAAATGTTAAATACAATGATATATAGTTTCTTTAAAAAAGGAATGGCAACTGTTGTAGAGATCCCTTATTGCGAAAGATTTAATTTAGCGGAAGGGATTAAACCTATTGGAACTAATGAAGATGGATCTAATAGGTTTCCTCCCCAATGGGTAGGAATTACTGCAACTAAGGAAAGTGATGATTAAAATACTGTACGTACCATCACTAAATATACCAGTTTGTTATTGGAGAATAGAAACATACGCTAACCAAATGGTTAACATGAAAACACAGGTTCTAGTGAATGTTGAATATTTTAAAGATATTATTGGTATTAATATGGCGTGGGACGATGCATGTGTTGGTAAAGGCGAAATATCTAAACAGATACAGCAAAAGATGGATAATGCCTTTAAATTCTTTGATGTTATCATATTTCAGAGAATACAAAATATGCCTGCACTAGCCCTTATTACTGAAATTAGAAAGAAATATCCAGAAACAAAAATAGTGGCTGAAATAGACGATAGCATTGGTGAAATATCACCTAGTTCGCCTTATAAATGGGGCGAACAACATAGATGGTCGTCAGAACATTTGTATATGAGTGATGCCGTAATATGTTCTACTGAATACTTAGCTAATAGTATTAAGCCGATTATTGGTGAAAAACCAGTACACATTGCTCCCAATTGTATACAAAAGAAGATATGGAAATTTAAAAAACCTAAAAATAATCATAAAGGGTTACGAATAGGATATGTTGGTGGTGGATCTCACGATGAGGATTTGCATATTGCATATAGAGCCATTCTTCCATTACTAGATAAGTATCCACATGTTAGTTTTGTTATACGATATGGTGGATTTAGACCAAGATGGCTTAACAATAATCCGCAAATAGACTTTAAAAGTGTGGCATGGCATATGGATGAATATCCACAACAATTATCAGACATGGATATTGATTTAGCTTTAGCACCCTTAAGGGATAGTGAATTTAATAGGTGTAAGTCAAATTTAAAGTGGATTGAATGGTCTAGTTTGAACGTTCCTTTATTAGCTTCAGATGTAGAGCCATATACAAAAACAAAAATACAAGCAGGGATTATTCTAACTGATAATAAAATATCTAGTTGGACAGAAAAAATTAATAATTGCATCAAATCGTTTAAAGATGGATTTATACCCGATGGAGTAAATATAGATGGTGTGGAATTATATAAACAAAACATGAAAAGATACAATATTCATAATGAAACAAAAGAACTCTTGGTTTTCTTAAATAAATTGATATAGTTAAAGTATAACTAAACCTACTCAAACCTAACGGAGAGCCTGGCACATTTAAATATGTTCCAGGCTTTTTTGGTTTAAAGGAGAATGACTTGTCTATTAAAAATATAATTACTTTATCTTCGACACCTACAATATCTACTGGTATCTATGCTTCTGGTGATCTATTGGGTACATTAATGAAATTCAAAAATGCTGATTTATCTAAAGATCAGAGATGCATGATTCAAAGTCTTGTATTAGTTGATCAGGATAAGGAGAGCGTTTCAACTGATGTCATTTTCTTTAGTTCTAATCCTTCGGGAACAACATTTACAGACAATGCAGCTTTAGATATAGCTGATGCAGATATGAGCAAAATCGTTCATGTTGAATCTTTAACCTCATATAATGCTTTTAATGATAATAGTGTAGCTGTATCGCAGGCAATGACAATTCCTATTACATATACAGATGGTATTTATGTATGTTTGGTAACAAGAGGAACCCCAACATATACAGCAGTAACTGATATTGTTTTGAGTTTAACTATAATACAAGAGTAATGATCGGTTATCGGCTAAAAAACTTTATAAAACAGCCGGGCAATGTTTTAAAACCAGTTTCAAGGGAATTTGAATTGGAAGGTTTTGTATTTAAAGTTAAAACAGATAATACCGGAACGTCTACAGATACTCAATTTACTGTTCCCACTGTTTCTGGTGGAACCTATCAATGCACTGTAAATTGGGGAGATGGTTCGTCACCAGAGACATTTAACGCTTATGATGATTCTGGATGGACACACCAATATTCAATAGCAGGGACATATACTGTACAGATAACGGGAACTTTTAAAGGGCTTTCTTTTAATAATGCAGGAGACGAAGAGAAGCTTTTAAATATATCGAAATGGGGGCCATTTAATCCAAATAATGAAACATCAGTATTTTATGGGTGTTCTAATTTAACTATTACAGCATTAGATATTCCTGATTTAACAGGCGTTACAAGTATAAATCAAATGTTTAGAGGCTGTACTTCAATTACAACAATTCCTAGGATTAATGAATGGCTCACAGGCACGATTACTAGTATTTGGAATATCTTCTTTGGCGCAACTAATTTTAATTCCGATGTTTCAGGGTGGGACGTTTCTGGTGTAACTAATTTTGTAAATGTTTTTTATGAATGTACCTCATTTAATTCTGATCTAAGTTCGTGGGACGTATCTGGATCAACAGTAGGATTTCAATCAATGTTCGCCGGTTGTTCAGCTTTTAGTTCAGATATAAGCAATTGGGATGTTAGTGGTGCTGCTTCATTTAACAATATGATGTCTAATTGCACATCATTTAATTCAGATATAAGTGGATGGACAACAACCGCAGCAACCAATTTTAATAACTTGTTATCGGGCGCAACTTTATTCGATCAAGATTTAGGTTCATGGGATGTTACAAACGTCACAGCCGCATCTAATATGTTAAATGGTGTGACTCTATCTACAGCTAACTACAACTCATTATTAGACGGGTGGGAGTCGCAATCTGTTCAAAACACAGTAACATTCCATGGTGGTAATTCAACATACTCAAGTGCAAATGGAGCAGAGGGGCGGTTCAATTTAGTAAATGACCATGCCTGGACGATTACGGACGGGGGATCTATTAATGAATTCACATTTGATGTTAAAACAGATAATGCAGGAACATCAACAAGTACTCAATTCACAATGCCTACTGTATCAGGTGGTTCATATGATTGTTTTGTAGAATGGAAGTCTACAGAGGGTAGCAGAATTACCACATATGATGATGCAGCATGGACACATGAGTTTACATCATCTTCAACATATACCGTTAGTATATATGGAACAATATCAGGAATAAAATTTAACAATGGTGGAGATAGGCTTAAGTTTTTATTGATTTCTCAATGGGGAACATTCATCCCAGCGGATCAAAACTCAATTTTCTATGGGTGTTCAAATTTAACAATAACGGCTACAGATGTATTTGATTTATCAACTACAACTAATTTACATGGATTATTTAGGGACTGTTCGTCAATAACAACTATTCCATCAATAGAAAGCTGGGATACTTCAGGATTGATAAATATTTTTAACTTATTTAATGGTGCAACAAACTTTAATGACGATGTATCCGGTTGGGATATCTCTTCAGCCACTAGTTTAGCAAGTATGTTTAAAAATGCTTCTTCTTTTGATCAAGATCTAGGTTCATGGGATGTTACAAGCATTACGAATGCATCCAATATGTTTAATGGGGTAACTTTATCTACAGTTAATTACAGTTCTATATTAACAGGATGGGAAGGGCAATCAGTACAAAACACAGTAACATTCCATGGTGGTAGCAGTCTATATTCCGCAGGTGCAGCAGCAACGGCAAGGGCTGACTTAGTTGCTGATCATACATGGACAATAACAGATGGAGGACAGGCATAATGGGACAAATAAAAAAACCTGAGAAAACAACATGGTTTATTACCTATGATGACAAAAAAAAATATTTTGCGTACGGGGTGGTAAATAAAAGCCAGAGGATGGATACAGGCTTAAACAACATAGAGTATTTTTATAACGAAAATGAATATTTAAAAAGATGTGAAGAATTAGATATCAATTTAAATAAAGATGAGGAGGTATAAATTATGCCTGGAATTCAAGGCCAGTATGATCAACCTAAAAAAATATATTTTGGCTCTGTTGATACAAGCTTTGTAACAGGTGATAGCCCTATAACTTTAGATATAAATGCAACTCTGATACGAAATAGTGTTGATGGATATATCATTAATGATGGTCCTGGCGATTTTACAGTTAATTTAAGTAATGATGGAATAACTTTTGGTCAAGATATACGATTAAAACAAGCAGAGACATTTAGTTTAAAATCAATTGATATAGATAGTATTAAAATAACATGGATAGCAGATAGTGCTTATAGGGTGTTTGCTGTATGAGTTATAACTATTTTCTTAATAAGCAACCACAAATAAAAGAGCTTTTCTCTACCGTTAGATTATCTGTTAGGCCTGAAAACGAGGTTTTTCAAGTTAAAGAAGAATTCGTTATTTCAACATCTGGATCAAGCGTTGTTCCAAGAAATTATATTTTACCAAAAAATTCATTAACTGGAAAAACAGATATAAAGATATCAGCTGATACTGATACAAATAATATGGGAATATCTGGTGGATTTGATCTTTTATTAATGGATGCTTAAGGAGTAAATTATGGGAAGTACATTATCTACAATTAGAAGTTTATTAGAAAATCAAATTGATGTGGGAGAAACCTCTTTAACTACAGATCCTACTAATACAATATTAAATACATATATTAATAATTCTATTCGTAAAATTGTAAGAAAGGATAAACCAAGAGAGTTATTATCAGCAACTGTGCAAACAGCGGATATTACAATTAATACAAATACGGTATCAATGCCAACAGGAATTTTTTATCCTGACACTGTTTACTATAAATATAATTCAGGAACCATTTTTGAGTTGCTTCAATTAGATATGAAAAAAATGATTGAAAGAGAAACACCTACAAGTTTCTTTAAAACAACAAATACAGGAAACCCTAATTATTATGATGTTCGTGGTACGTCTTTAATATTTAATAAATATTTTAGCAGAACTGAAGTGCAAGCTATTAAAATATTTGGTCTTTCATTTCCTACAACCCTATCAGAGGATTCTGATACAACTGAATTACCTATAGATTATGATTTATTAATTGCTTATGAAGCGAGTGTTTTATATTACCAAAAAGATGATGATTCGGAGAATATGCAGAAATATAGAGAACTTGCACGATTAGAAAGGAATGATTTAAGAATTGATTTAGATACGAATGATTCAAGTGCAGTTCAATTAGATCCTTATACCTTTGTCGGAACAGTTGGGAAACCTACTACTAACACAGATATATTTTTCGGGAGTTCTTAATGAGTAGTTTTGCTAGCATATCTATAGATAAGTTTAGAGGTTTAAATACAACTCGTGATGAGTTGTCACTTATTCCTGGCCAATTATCTTTAAACCAAAACTATTTATATATGGCTAGTGGTGGACTAAGAGAAAGAGGCGGAGGTGCAAAGCTTTCTGATCCTCCTTCCGCAGGGGCCGTTTTTTCACTGGCAAATTATATAAATGAGAATGGTACAGAATTTCTTATCACTAACCAAGGGACAGACGCCTATTATTATAGTTCTGGATGGAATGCCCTGTCTCTGACTCTAACTACTGGTAAAAAAACAAGATGGGCGCAAGCAGGAAAAGGATCTGCAACAGCACTTTACGGAGTAAATGAAAATGATTCTGTAATAAAGATTTCAGGAACAACACCTACTGGATCATCTGTTTCTAGTAGTCCAACAACATGTTTGGACTTAGTTAAACATAAAAATAGATTGTTCGCAGTTGATGAAAGTACATTATATTTTACTGAAATACTTGAATTTGATACATGGAATACAACAGCTAATACAATTGACATAGCGCCAGGACTAGATGGAAAGATTACAGCTATTGAGGTTTGGGGGGATGCATTATTTATAGCTAAAGAATTTGGGTGGTACGTATTGCCTAATGCCGGAGACCCAGTACCTAAAATTAATTGGTCAATATTAAGAGCGGATGCAGCAACAGGAACCAAAAGTACAGATACTGTTAGACGAACTAAAAATGGAATTTATTTTTTATCTTCAGATAATTTTATAAGAGTTCTATCTCCTAATATATCGTTCTCAAGCGGTGAATATACGTTAGGAGGTTCTGGAACACCTGTTATTTCAATACCTATAGAAAATGATTTAGAAGAATTATTAGATGATTCAGCTAAAGGAAATGCACAGGCAATTGTTCACGATGATCTTTATATTATTAGTTTTCAAACAACAAATAATAGCGGTTCTTTTAATGATGTCACTTATTTTGCAGATACAAATAAATTTATTCAATTTGAAGAAATACAGACATTACAGCCGTATTGGGGTGAGTTTGTCGGATTTGATTACGATTTTTTTTCACGTCAGGTAGGTTCAGGAGATGTGAAACTTTATGGTGCTAAAGGAACTGCAACTGTTGGTGAGGTTCATGAGACTTTAAATAACACCATACATAACGATAATTCAGGAGCTATCAAAAGCAGAGCTATTTTAGGTTGGTATCCAATTGGAGGAGAAAGCTTATATAAGAAAATGAAGCAAATCTATTTTGTTGGAGACACAGAGGATTGGGATTTAACAGTTAAAGTTGATGCTTACAAGTTTGGAGATCTCGTACCAAGTGTTGGACAAGGAACAACGTATTTATTTAGATCAAATGATAATTCAAAAGCTGTTGTTGGAATCGCTGTTGTTGGAACCGCTGTCTTAGGTGATTTAACAGTAGGATCAGGTAAATTTAGAACAAGTCTAAAAGGTCATATGTTCAGAGCTGATATGAGCAATCTTAGTGCAAATCAATTTACACGTATTGATAAATTAATCGTCTACTACAGACCAATAAAGAATAAATAGGAGACAAATATGGCAAGTGGAATAAGTGAAGTTAATGAAGAGTTTAAAAAGGTTAAAGCACCAACTTTGCCAACATCTCAACAACAAATAGCAAGTCAAGCTTTTGAATCATCTGTTAGCCCTTTAAGATCTGAGTTTCAAGAGAGATTGAAAGGAACTACTGAATCGTTAGCCCAAAAAGGAATATCTTTTGGCGGGGTTGGTGGAGAAGGTTTAAGAGATGTGTTTAAAGAACAACAAAGAGTTGAAGGTCAAATAGCATCTAGTTTAGGTTCTCAATTAGGTAAAAGTGCATTAGATCAAGCTTTTTCAGCATCAGAAGCAGCTAAAAATAGAATATTACAAAGAGACTTACAAAAAGCAGGATTTAAGTTCCAAAAAGGTGAAGCTCAACTAGGAAGAGAATTTACAGGAGAGGAATCGAGATTAGGGAGACAGTTTGCGGGTGAACAAGCTCAGTTAGGAAGAGAATCAGCAGAAAGACAGGCTCAAGCAGGAAGAGAATTTGAAAGGGAACAATCACAACTTGGAAGAAGTTTTGCGGGGGAACAGGCGCAATTAGAAAGAGGGTTTACAGGTGAGCAAGCTCGAGCAGGAAGAGAATTTGTGGGTGAACAAGCTCAGTTAGGCAGGGAATTTACATCGGAACAACAACAAGTTATACAACAATTTCAAGCATCACAAGCAGAACTTGGAAGGGAATTCACATCAGATGAGGCAGATAGAGCAAGAGATTTTGTTTCTTCTGAAGCAGTAGCCGGTAGAGATTTTTCTGCAACTCAAACTCAATTGGCACAACAATTTCAATCAGAAGAAAATGCGCTTGGACGTACATTTAGCTCAGATGAAGCAGAAAGACAGCGTAATTTCGGTCTAACAGCTCAGGAGATTGCCAATGATTTTGCTAGAGAAGAAAATGCGCTTGGACGTACATTTAGCTCAGATGAAGCAGAAAGACAGCGTAATTTCGGTCTAACAACTCAGGAGATTGCCAATGATTTTGCTAGAGAAGAAAATGCGCTTGGACGTACATTTAGCTTAGATGAAGCAGAAAGACAGCGTAATTTCGGTCTAACAACTCAGGAGATTGCCAATGATTTTGCTAGAGAAGAATCTTTATTTAATAGAACATTTAATTCAGATGAGGCAGAAAAGCAAAGAGAGTTTCAAACAGCATTCCAAGAAGCAGGATTTGAGTTTGAAACTGATCAGAGAGCATTGGATCGTCAAGATCAAATTAATGAAAATGCACTACAATTAGCTTTATCAGGAAATTTGTCAGGTGATGAAATAGATAATTTGTTTGAGGAAACATTTGGTGAAGGAGTGACGTTTACTACTCAGGACGAGCAAGACATGCAAAGAGTAGCTACTGCATCCGGATTATCAGTAGATGAATATTTAGAAATGAGGCAAGTTATAGGTCAGGGGCAATTACGAGATGTATTAGAAAATCCCCAGGATTACATCACATCTCCTGGATCGTTAAGAGATTTCCAATTACAACTTGCTCAAATGCAAGCGGACGCACAGGTTGAAATAGCAGAAGAAGAATCTGATACGGGAGTAAGTGTGTTGTGTACTGAATTACACAATCAGGGATTATTGCCAACTGATATTTATAAAGCCGATTCTTTATATGCAAAACAAATATTACCATCAGTTATTCGTGGTTATCATTTATGGGGTATACCATTGGCTAAATTAATGAAAAAATCACGAACTTTGACAATATTTTTACAACCTTTAATATCTTCATGGGCGCATCATATGGCATTTAAGATGGGTGTTTGCAATGAACCTAATTTAGTTGGTTATTTATTGGAATCATTTGGAGTTCCTATATGTAGGATTATCGGGAATATCACAGTTAAAAAAGGAGTGGCAAATGGCTAGATTACAGGATTTATTATCGCAGAGTGTTACTCAAACTTTAGGATTAAACGATATTCTTTCTCAAAAAGAACGAGAAGCACAGCAACTTGGTCAAGTTTCAGCACTGGAAGGTCAACTAGAAGCTTCCAAAATACGGGGTAGAAGTAGGCGTAGAAGAGGTTTGTTTGAAACAGCAGGCACGCTATTAGGTGCAGGTGCAGGTGCAGGTGCAGGATTTGCTATTGGAGGTCCGGCAGGAGCAGGGTTGGGAGCTAAAATATCGGGCGGTCTTAGTGCTGCTAGATTAGGTGCAAAAGCAGGGCAAACACTTGGTGGTGCATTGTCAGGAGAAACCCCAAGCGATAGAGCTTCTACAACTTCTAGAGGACTTCAAAGTATTCTTGATATTGGGTCACAATTTCAAAGTGCTAAAGCTGCATTAGATTTGTCTACACGTGAAACAGAATCAAATATAGATTTTAAGAAGGCCCAAACAAAAAAGATTATTAATGAAATTTCAAAGTCTACCGGTACAGATATTGGTGCACTTGTTAAATTTAGAGATAATCTATTAAAAGATAAAGGAGTGGAAAATTCAAGATCTGTTACATCTGCTGCGGGATCAGTACGAGATTTATTAGAAACAGGTAACCCAATAACAGCAGAAGCGGTAAAACTTCAAATACCAAGATTACTTGGAGAAGTTGGAAATTTAAATAGAGCTGAACAACAGGCATTTGGTGGGTCTAAATCATTATTAGATAGTGCTAAACAATTATTTGAAAAATGGGAGACAGGTAAATTAACAGATACTAACAAGACATTTTTATTAGAAATTGTTGACACATTATCTAATAGTGCTGCTAAAAGAGGGAATAAAAGAATAGATTCATTTATTAAAAGTGAATCTACACTAGGAGTTAGTCTTGAAAGTTTAAATGATTTAATTGATCCATTTAGATTTAATTTATCTTCCAATAATAATGAAGAGGAATTTCCTGTCAAACCATCTGGCTTAAATATATCAGAAAAAGATTTTAATAATTCAATAGAATTTATTTTAAATAATCCAAATAATAAAGATGCAATTCTTCTTAAAAATAAATTTCAAGAAAGTGGGGTACAATTCTAATGTCTGGAAAATTTGATCCTAAATCAATATTAAGTAAATTAAATATTCAAACTATACAGCAAAAACAAATTGAATCCGATGATAAGTTTGATCCTAAGTCTATTTTAGAACAATTAAGAGTGGAGACTCCTATTAAAGATGAATCAATTATAGATACAAGAGTGGAGACTCCTATTAAAGATGAATCAATTATAGATACAAGAGTGGAGACTCCTATTAAAGATGAATCAATTATAGATACCTTAAAGGACATTGATTTAAGTAGAACGTTTAAATCCGCTATACGAGAAGTAAAAAGTCTAAAAGAAATTGTGCCATTTGCAAAAGATGTTGCGATACCTGGCCTAATAGATATGTTTAACACAATGAAAAGTGGGACTCCTGAAGAAAAAATAGCTTTATATGAAAAGAGTAGAAAAGGATTAATGAGTATTCCAGGATTGGTTAAGCTGGCAGTAATTGATACGGCTTCTACATTTGGATCAGATTTAACATCCGAAGATAAGGCTCCTAATTTAAGATTTGCTACTGAGAAATGGCAGAATGCACCAATTCAATCAGTTTTAGATGCTACTGGATTAGCAAGTGTTTTAAAAGGAACTACAAAATCAATATTTAAATCTACATTAAAAGCAGCAAAGCCTAAAAATAAAAAAATTGCCCAGGAAATCATAAGTAAAGGTGACATCGAAACAAAACAATTGCTAAAAAATGTATCAAATACTGAAGTGACTACTGTTTTAGATGATTTGTATGACGAATCTTCTATTATTAAAAAACTAAGTATTTCAAATCAACTAGACAATCCTAATTATGCTCAGGAAGTGGGGAAGAATGCTGCAAATAATATTAATAGACTTAAAAAACGTGATCAAAATAGATTAAAGTCTGCAATAAAAAAAATAAAAGATAATGTAATAGATAAATCGGAAATCGCTGATGATATAGCAGATAGATTACAAACTAAAGGATTTCTAAAAAATGGGAATGTACTAGATGTTGAAAATATTGAGCCAGGTTTAAGTAAAGCTCAATTGACAAAAGAAGTTAAAAAAATAAGTGACTTAGATTCTATGACTGCGGGAGAACTTAAACTAAGAATGGATAGTATAGATGACAAAATAAACTGGAAAAATCCTAAAACAGCAGATGAGGGTTTAATTGAGATTAGGAGAGTATATCGAAATAAACTGAGAGATTTATCAGGTGAATATGATAGTGCGGCTAGGCTTGTTTCTGAAAAGTTAGATCTATTTGAACCACAGTTAAGACGATTAGAAAAAGTTGGTGCAGGTGAAAAGCTTGGTAAAAATTTATTTCAAACAAAAGAAGAATTAGATGAGTTTATAAAACTAATGGATAAAACGCCTGACAAATTAGCAGGATCTATAAACGCAGACTTAAAAACATTAAAAGCATGGCATGCATGGAATAGATATTTCAAACAAAATCCTGATTTTATAATAGGTAATATACCCGGAATATCAGGGAAAGTTATTCCTGCAATAAAAAAACGAGTAATAAAAGGGAAAGTAAATTTAGGAGTTCCTAGATCTTCTAAATTGTTTAAAAGAACAAAGGAACTTCCATTACTAATAGGAACAAGAGCAGGATTAGAATTATCAGATGTTTTAAACGAAGGAGATCAATAAAATGGCATACATAGTACAGAATTACACATGGTCAACAGGGGATACTATAACGGCAGTACGTTTAAACTCTAATATCAGTGATATTATTTCCGGTTTAAATGGTGGGACAAAAGATATTAATGTTGCAAAACTTCAAATTGCTGGTGTAGACATTATTGATGGTTCAGAAAATATTACTAATTCGGGGGATATTACAGGAACATCAGCAACAGCAAGTAAACCATTATGGACATTAAAAAACACAAATTCGGATGCGAATAGCTCCGAACTTCAGTTCTATAAGCTTTCCGTAAGTCCAGGTGATAATGACGATGTGGGACTTATTACTTTTTATGGTGACGACGACGGTGCAAATAAAACGCTTTACGCCAAAATACTTGCTGAGTCATCAGATGTAACAGATACAACAGAAGACGGTAAACTTTCATTTTTCACAATGACAGCAGGGACTAGTACTGAGACATTAACCCTAGAGAGCAGTAATGTAACCATAGCCGGAACGACTACATTAACTGGTGCTGTTACATTAAGTAGCACATTAACAGACGGCACAGCAACATTAACATCCGGAGCATGGTCAGGAATAACAACATTAGCTATGACTGGAGCGTTGTCAGGAGTAACTAATATAACTCTCAGTGGTACATTAACAGATGGAACAGCTTCTTTAACATCCGGAGCATGGTCAGGAATAACAACATTAGCTATGACTGGGGCGTTGTCAGGAGTAACTAATATAACTCTCAGTGGTACATTAACAGACGGCACAGCAACATTAACATCCGGAGCATGGTCAGGAATAACAACATTAGCTATGACCGGAGCGTTGTCAGGAGTAACTAATATAACTCTCGGTGGTACAAATAGATGGTTAGATTTGGGAACTAACATTATAGCTGACGGGGTATTAACCGGAAATTGGGATTTTGGAACAGGAAATATTACCAGTGGAGGAATTATTAAAATAGATGTAGATGGAACAGCAGAAAATGCAGCCGGAAGTTTAACTTTAGGAGCAGGGAATGATGCAGGAATCTTCTTTGATGGAACAGATTTAGTTATCATTACGAATGGAGCCGGAGCATCAGGAATTAAACTTGATTCAGAAGATGATACTGTCGAGATCTTAGGTTCAGGGGTTAGCCAAGCTACATTTAGTACTTCAGGTCTTAATTTAGTGTCTGGTGATGATTATTCTATAAATTCAACATCTGTTTTAAATGCGACTACTTTAGGATCTGGGGTAACGTCATCTAGCTTAACAAGCGTTGGCACTCTTACATCATTAACTGTTGATAATGTAGTTATTAATGGAAATGATATTAGTTCTTCCTCAGGGAATTTAACATTAACACCTGTATCAGGTTCAAATATAACGTTGGACGGGAATGTGACTATTGATGGAGGCGATATAATTGATTATGTTGCTGTAAATGATGGGAATCCACAATTTAGAATTGGAGCTACTGATTCTGAAGAATTTCATATACAAACAGTTTATGATTCTGGCACTCAAACATTAGATTATGTTTTATTTCAAACAGATGCAGCAAGCGCTACAGCTGATAAAGGAGAATATAGATTTAATGTAGATGGTACTGTTATATCACATATTAATGATTCTGGTATAAATGTTGTTTCAGGGTTAGCTTACTATATTAATGATACTTCTGTTCTTAATTCCACAACTTTAGGTTCTTCAGTTGTATCATCATCTTTAACAAGTGTCGGAACACTGTCATCTTTAACAGTTTCAGGGGATGTTACAATTGATACGAACACTTTATTTGTAGATTCAGTTAACAATAAAGTTGGGATTGGAACGGCAACACCTGTTACAAGTTTTCAGGTTACCGGAGCTTCAAACTCTGAAATAATGAGAATTGGAAATCTAGGAAGTGAAGGTGTTTTTGGGGGCGGGTATCCTTATAATTCTTCAAATGCATATACTTTTGGAAATGCTTCTGATTTTAAAAACATTGAACCTAATGCGTCTGTTGGACTTGGTATTGTAAGCCCTATGAGAACAGCAACATCCACAACTACAGGGGGTATATTTGTAGCAGATGGAAACGCGTCTGCAGACACGACATATACATTTGCATCATTAATACCCGCAATAACATGGCAGTCTGATGGGTCTATCGGTATTGGGATAGAATCAGCAACTAGTATTCTACATATTTCATCGGCTACGCCTGTTTTACAAATTGAAGCAAGTACAGATACAAATTCTACAATGATAATAAATGCAGGGGCGACTTCTGATGCCGTTGTTAAATTACAAGATAACGGTACAGATGTATGGTCGTTTGGTATGGACTCTACAACAGGTAATGACTTTTCAATATCAAATAGCGCGACTCTTGGAACTACAGAGCGATTTAACCTTGATACATCGGGGAATGTTCAATTTAAGAACAATTCACATGGTGGAAATATAGGATTTGAATTACATGCAGAAAATCTTTCTGGAACAGGAAAGGATCTCGTGACAGATTGGGACCCAGATGAAGTCGAATGGACTATAAATCCTGCTGCTTCAACTGGCTTTGTTAGACTTAGAGGTCAATTGGTTACGGGAACGACTGCAACGGCTGATATTGATTTAGATACATATGGAATAGCAGTGCAAACATCAAGCGCTAATAAAGGGTTTGTGATGACGGAGTTAGGGTCTTCACATGGTATGACAACACTTGTTACAGATGACGACACATATATGCGACAGGGAAGGCAAAACGGACTAGAGGTTTGGACGTATTCTACAGATGTCGACGCTTATACGCTAACATCGGTCTCTACTGGTTCAAGCACCTCAATAACAACATCAGCGACAGGCTGCATACAGTTTAAAGTCGGTAAAAAATCAGGAACAACAGCTCAGGACTTGGCAGCAGACGATAATATGATGGTATTGATTAATAATGGAAGTGGTTCATCACCAAACGCGACTCATATCTTTAAAGGTGATGGTGATCTATACATTGATGGCGTTGTAATCGCATTTGATTCTGAAGATGATATTAAGTTAGTAGAAACTATTAGAAACACCTGGAAAGGGGATTTTACATTAAATAAATATACTAAGAGATTGGAAGAGTTGGGAATTATGACAAATGGCTTTATGAGTACTAAAAAGATGCATTCATTGCATTTGGGAGTGGTGGGACAATTGTTTAATGTTATCAAAGGATTAGGTAGAGATCTTGGATATGATGAAACAAAGTTACTAGAGATGTCTAAGGAATATGCATAGTGAAAAAAAGATTAATATTGAAAACTATTTCTAGAGGCTTAGAATGTACTATAGGTGCTTTAGTGGATGGAATTACAGGTCTACCTGTATGTCTAACACTAGAGAGACCTAATTTAGGAAATAAAAAGAATGTGAGTTGTATCCCTCGTGGGATGGTTTATGAATGCACCCCTCATGGTGATGCTGCGTATAGGGTTAAGGATGTTCCCGGAAGAACATTAATTAATGTAGAGATAGGAAATAAAGTAAAAGATACAAAAGGGTGTATATTAGTTGGTTTACAGTTGCTTAGAATCAAAGATAATCAAACGATTATGCAATCAGCAAATGCTATGACATATTTAAAAAAAGAATATAACGATGGATTTATACTACAAGTAGAATAAAGGAGTAAACTATGAAATCTAAAACATTACTAAAAATGACATTAAAGCTACTATTTAAAATTATTGGGCCTAAAATGTTAACTCTAAAAGTAGCAAGAAAATTGATTCTTATATCATTAAAAGATATTGCAAAAAAGACAAAAACGAAGACGGATGATCAGATAATAAGAGAAATAAGTAAAGTATGGATGGATAAATAATATGGAATCTGGTGTTACATTTATAGGAATGCATCTACCTGAAATAATTCTTATTTCAGGTATTTTATTTTTATTTTTTAAAGATAAATTAAAAAAGGAAGGATTTGTCACATTTGATAAGTTAAAGGTATCATTAATACCATATATGAAAAAAGAAGAGATGCGACAGTTAATCGATACTCTAATACATTCATTTGAAGAGAAGATGTTATTAAACTTTAAATTGTTTAATGAAAAGTTAGATAATATATCTTACCTGTCTAAAGATATAGTAAAACTTACTGAAAAATCCAAAGAATTAGAAATCAAATTCATAGAACTTAAAACAAAGTATGAATCTACCCCTAAAAAAGACTAAATAAATCCTAATTGAACATTTACATTCTTTGTAGTGTGAAAAGGATTGTTTTCTTTATCTAGATGAGGCTGTAATAACTTTATAAATCCCCTTGGATTATCAGCAATAGCGTCTACAGTTAGTCTAAGAGCAACAGACATTGTAATCCCTCTGCTCCTTAGATTATCCATAGCAACATATTTTGTCTCACGAATACATTTTGCCCTTACAACATCATCATACTTAAGTTCTCTTCCATAATGCGGTTGTCGATATTTCATAAACAAACGATATAATATGTCCCACCATTTGTAAATAGTTGATATGTCCCACCATTTGTAAATAGTTGATATGTCCCACCATTTGTAAATAGTTGCATAGCTACGATAAGGCTACCAACCAATTTCTTAGTCAAACATATCCATTTTTTTATCTTTGTGTTTAATAAAGTGATCAAACATATTTTGGAGTAGCTTACTTAAAGTAATGCCATGACCATCCGCAATATTCTTCAATTCTTTTTTTACACAAGGTGAAACTTTAACATCGATCTTTATTTTTTTCATTTTCGGATTATACTATAAAATAGTGTGGTACGAAATTAAATAAAATAACTCATATCTAATTAATGTCCTGGCAACAGTACCACACCTCGATTAGTGGCCTTATCGTAGCTACGCATTAATACTTCTTTCTTCCATTTTCCCAAAATCATGATTTAATTCCTTTATTTTAAGTATGAATAACCTTTTCAAACGCTTCATTTACTCTATCCTCACGCCACTTTAAAGCATTTTCTATTGTTTTTATTTCAGGTGGAACTCCCTCACAATGTATAAGTCCTTTAATAGATGGGTTTTCCATATAGAGATGCGGTGCGTAATTATACGTTTCAAATAACTCTGATAAATCTAATAATTTATATCCATCCGTTTCAAATCGATCTTCAATTATTTTCCCATATCCATTTAAAATTATTCTTTCAGGCCCATATCTCTTTAAACCAACCGCTCTTACATCTATATTTCCAATTTCAAGTATTTTTTTCAAATCTAATTTTTCAATAGATGTTTCCGCTAACCATTCTGGAACTCGAGTTCCCCATAAAGAATGTACTGAAAACCCATCTCTATATCGAATTGATGGTCCACCTTCACAATGTAATACGCCATCCACCATATTTATAATTTCAGGTCTATCTGATAGGACACAAACTTCTTCTAATGGATAAACTAGTGATAAATATTGTGATTTTTCATATACATCATATAAATCTGTGTATCCTGAAATACCCAACTCATCTCTCATAAAGGAGTAGTAGGAAAAGAATGACGAATAGAGATTGCCGTCAATACAGGGCCATATAAAATTTTTTAATTTCTCCCTTACCTGATCCCTTACCTGCTCCCTTACCTTCTCCCTTACCTGCTCCCATACCTGATGACTTACCTGATCACTTACCTGCTCCTTTACCTGATGACTTACCTGCTCCCTTATCTGATGACTTACCTGATGACTTACCTGCTCACTTGCCTGATCACTTACCTGATCCCATACCTTCTCACTTACCTCCTCATTTACCTGATCCCTTACCTTCTCACTTACCTGCTCATTTACCTGATCACTTACCTGATCATTTACCTGATCATTTACCTGATGACTTACCCGCTCCCTTACCTGCTCCCTTACCTGATCACTTACCTGATTAATTACCTGATCATTTACCTGATGACTTACCTGCTCACTTACCTGATCCCTTACCTTCTTACTTACCTGATCCCATACCTGATCATTTACCTGCTCACTTACCTGATCCCATACCTTCTTACTTACCTTCTCCCATACCTGCTTCCTTACCTGCTCACTTACCTGATCCCATACCTGATTAATTACCTGATGACTTACCTGATGACTTACCTGCTCCCTTACCTGCTCACTTACCTGCTCCTTTACCTGATGACTTACCTTCTCCCTTACCTGATGACTTACCTGATCACTTACCTGCTCCCATACCTGATCACTTACCTCCTCATTTACCTGATCCCTTACCTTCTTACTTACCTGATCCCATACCTGATCCCATACCTTCTCCCTTACCTGATTAATTACCTGATCAATTACCTGATCAATTACCTCCTCAATTACCTCCTCATTTACCTCCTCATTTACCTCCTCATTTACCTGATTCCATACCTGATCCCATACCTGATCCCATACCTTCTCCCTTACCTGATTAATTACCTGATCAATTACCTCCTCATTTACCTCCTCATTTACCTCCTCATTTACCTGATTCCATACCTGATCACTTACCTGCTCACTTACCTGATTCCTTACCTTCTTACTTACCTGATTCCATACCTGCTTCCTTACCTTCTCACTTGCCTGATCCCATACCTGCTCACTTACCTGATCCCATACCTGATCCCTTACCTGATCACTTACCTGATGACTTACCTTCTCACTTGCCTGATCCCATACCTGCTCAATTACCTGATTAATTACCTGATCCCTTACCTTCTCCCATACCTGATGAATTACCTTCTCATTTACCTTCTCATTTACCTGATGACTTACCTTCTCACTTACCTGCTCATTTACCTGATCATTTACCTGCTCCCATACCTGATCCCTTACCTGATCATTTACCTTCTCCCTTACCTGATTAATTACCTGATCACTTACCTGATCCCATACCTGATCCCTTACCTCCTCATTTACCTGATCCCTTACCTTCTCACTTACCTGCTCATTTACCTGCTCATTTACCTGATCATTTACCTGATCATTTACCTTCTTACTTATAGGAGAACTTTTTTTATTATAAAGAATACAAACCAAATCCCATGCTTCTAATGGGCTTCTTAGTAAAAAAACCGGTGTTTTTTTTCTACCAAGTAATTTTTCTTGTATTTCATGAACAATCGGAGTTGCCTTTATTAAATCAATGGATTCTGTGCTTAAACCAATTTTTAAATACTTTTCTCTGTACTCTTTTAGTTTTTTAATTTGTTTTTCAGATAACTCTTTAATCATGTTAATCTGCCACTTCTCTAGCTTCGCCAGTAAAGTAATCAAATTCTTTAACAATACCTATTTGATAATTATTCTTAGGTAATGTAATCGTTTTATGAGCATCTTTTGCTTGAGTCCCATCAAGTTTTTGATGTTTAAGTTCTACATCCTCTTTACATCTTAAATAAACAACGCCGTTTTCATCTTCATATAATTCAGTTTTTAATGAATCTAAACAATGCGCATGTCCAGATATCTCCCCATAAGCTAAAACACTAAATCCTTTTGTATATTCTTTTTTAATTAAATTTTCAGGAAATTCATCAATTTCTTTTACAATAACGTCCCCATGACCATATAATTTTTTCATTTTATTTTATCCTTTTTTAAATATATAAATTATTTACAATAAATTATTTTAACATTTACATAGTTTAACTCTTGCATCGATACATTGCTTGTCGTCAATGTATGCGATTCCATTGAGTGAATCAAGGACTCCTTTGAGAACGTTGTCGATATCTCCTCTACATTTTCCGTAGATTTCGACTTCAATTTTGAAAGGGCCTGAATGTAATACATTTTCGCTTTTTGAGACCACTCCTTGTACCTTGCGTACTGTTTGCATACGTACTTTTGATTTACTGTTGTCCTTGTATAAGGAACTGCCTTTCCTGGAATTATAAACCTGATTTCTTTCATTTAAATACTCTCCTCTTGTTAATTTATTTTTCGGTTTCATTATTTTATATTTTTTGTAAAAATATCTATTTTAATTTACAAAATAAACTTTACCTCCTCGACGTATGAGTTTAAAGCATCTAATTCTTTTTTAATTTCAAGTTTCTTTACCTCCTTTATGTGATGAAACCACTTATAACACATTTTACGAGAACTTATTTTATCCTTTTTTTCGAAATACCACTCATCTAACATTTTGCCTATTTCATCAGATATTTGTTTTAAATCCATAAACAATCCACCTTTTTATTATTCACTGTAACATCTCTATATTGTCATACAATCATCACCTATTATAAAATCATAATTATTAAAATAATAAGTGTAATATACGTATTATCGGTCAATATAACGACAAATTGAGATATATATAAATTACACTCCTGCTATATTTATAATATTTTTAAATTTTCTTTTATTCATAATATTAATTATATTGTTTTTTAAAGCTTCGTTATAATTTTTAGAACCCGGTGAATGTTTTTCAGTCGTTTTAATAACCGCTTCATTCTGTATTTCTTTCTTGTCTTGAGACGTAAGCGACGAGAATTCTTTTAAAAATTTTTTGTTTTTATTCTTGATTTTTTTTAAAGTTTCTTCTCGTTCTCTATTTTGTTTATCAATATCTCTCTGAACAGCTTCTCGAGTTAATTTAATTTTATCTTTTTTCCTTTGTTCAATCTCGTGATATTCTTTAATCTCAAACTTAAATCCATGTGGTGAATTAATAGGGTCTTCGTAATACTGCGACTTAAGTATTCTTTTAAAAATTTCAGGTTTCTCACCCTTGAGATTTGAAAGAGTCTCAATATCACGCAATACGTCTACAGGAATTTCTTTTTTAATTGGTTTTTTTATTTGTGCAGCAGCAGCCTTTTCTTTTGTAGCAGCTTGCTGCTCTTTTAAATTATTATATTCTTTATATTCTTTAGATGTTGCCCTCTGTTTGCCCTCTGATTGTCCTTCTTTTTTGATTTGCGTGTCTTTTTGCGTGTCTTTTTGCGTGACCTCAGACTGATACTTATTCCAGTTTTGAACTTGAATTATAGTAAATCTGTTTGTCGTCTTGCATGTCACTCTGTTTGTCCTTTTTAGGTAGTCCAGCGTGCCCCTAATTGCCTTAATCCCGATATTCAGCGTGCCCCCCAATTTTGAAAGGCTTGTTACAAATGACCCCGAAGGAATTAGGATATCTTTATTATTCATACACATGACCGATTCTTTGTAATTACAATTTAATATGATGTGAATAAAAACATTGAACGCATTTCTATTTTCATACAAAGTGGAGTCAAGAATACTTCTATGTAGCTTTACAAATCCATTTTTCATGTCAATCTTTAATGAACGCCCTATGTTTAAGAGGAAGCTTATACTTCCTTGCGTATCTATCTATAGTTGATCTAGACCAACCTGTGACTTTAATCATGTTACAAACACTTAATTTTTTATATAAAGATGTAAACTGACTTTTTGATAGTTTTTTCTTTTCTTTTTTAATTAAGGTTTTATTTATTTCATTATCCATTATACTCTCCATTTTTTATTATTAGTCGCATTCGTCGCATTCGTCACACTCGTCAATAATAACACATAAAAAAAGTAAATCAAGAGTAATTTTTATACATCGTATGAATTAATAATATGTATAAAAAAACGGGAAAACTTACATAAAAATAACTTATGTATATATTTAAAATAGATATTTCTGTATATCTTTATTTAACTTAATACCCGTTTTGTTCCATTGATCAATTATGTGCTTTCCTAATAAAGGTTCTACACAATTCCGAAGAACTTGTCTTTTGTTAGGTAATTTATACTTATTTAAATCATATCCAAACTTATCTTGAAGGTCCGGTATATTAGAATTTCGTATTGCATCCTTTTCAAAAAACTTATCCTCAATTTTGAAATTACACCAAAAAAAGTGTCTTTGGAGTATTTTATCTGGATCAATAAGAGGCTTATAATAGGGTTTAACGTTCTCAACAATCCAATTACCTTTAAAGTTATATTTAAGAAATAAAATCTCTTGATATAGGCTCATATCCGGATAAATAGGGGGTGTTCCTCTATATCTAACGCATAGATTTTGTCTAAAACTAGAGTGAGACTGGCAAGGTGGACTGCTCCAAATAAAATCAAACTTGCTATAATTTTCTATTAAATATTTATGAGCATCTCCTATAACTATAGTATCCTTTGGGAATAAATCTTTATAAACCCTTGCAATATCTTCATTGCATTCAACGGCCGTTATATCATGCCAATCATCCCAAAGCTTTCTATTTCCTCCAATTCCTGAATATAAGTTTAATATTTTCATTTTACTTTCTTTTTCATTTTTGATCATAAGGAGACGTTCTAAAGTTTATTACTCTTATATTATTCGGAAACGCTTTAAGTAGAATATTAAATACTCTTTGATTGTCTATCGGTAATCTAAAAGTTACTTGTATTGTCTTTTGATTCTTCATTTTTCCTACTCGATATTAACTTGCTAATAGATTTTATTATGTAATCGTTATTCCAAACCTTTTCCCCATCTTTTTCGTAGTTGTTATTCTCTACCTTGGAAATAAGCTCAACAAGGTCTCCTTTGTGTAAGAAGTCACTTATATATTTTACAGTATTAGACAGACTGTCTGTATTAGATAATGATTTATAAGTGAAAAAGTCACTGTCATACTCATTCGTTTTCTTATTCTTAAATTCTCTCTTTATAGCTACCGTTATTTTAACTATGGTCATACCTGAGTCTGTTATATTTATCTCTGGATCTTTTACTAGTCTTCCTGTGGCCGCCCAATTATTCATTATTTGCTCCTTACTTTACTTTTTAATCTATATCAATAACAACACTTCTCTTTAATGAGTTGATTTGAATTACAATTTTCATATTCAATCTTAGATTTTATATTTAAAGTTGGCTGGATTTTCGAAAAAGACACCAAGGGTTTCTTCTGTTTAAAAGAATTTAACACAGCCCTCGCAACATGCCACATCATTACAGGAGGAACAGCATTTCCAATCGCCTTATAATTAGTAATACGAGATTCTGCTAATTTATAAGATTCAGGAAACGATTGAATTCGTGCAACCTCACGTGGAGAAAACATTCTATACTTTCCATTGTCTAATAAAACAGGATCCGTACTATTAAGACTTACTTTTGCTAGGTGTGAGCCAACAGTATTACAGGGCTCCTCAATATTTTGAGCACGACCTTTATTCATAGATTTGTAATTTTTAGTTTTCAATAAACCTTGAACAGCTTTTTCACTAAAGAAATATTCATTCTTGATATCACATTTGGGTTCTAATATGCGTTTAATAGGAACATAGTTTTCGTCAACTGTAGGTCTGGGAAAATCGAAATTATTAGCATCTGATTTATTTTTAAACCCAACAATAAATACACGCTCTCTTTTTTGTGGTACACCATAGTTTTTTGAGTTTAATAAACTGTATCTCACGAGATAACCACAGCTTTCAAACGCAGAAATAATTAAATTGAAAGCATCCCCTTTGTTAGCCGAAAGAAGTCCTTTTACATCTTCGGCTATAAAACATCTAGGCTGCTTTGCTATTAAAATCCGACACATCTCAAAAAAAAGTTTTCCTTTGTCATCTTTATAACCTAGTCTCTTGGGGTTTTGTGCAGCTATTGAGAATGACTGACAAGGGAAGCCCCCTATCATGATGTCATGATCCATAACCTCTGAGTTTTGTAAATCTAAAACATTTTTAACTTCACACTTATGAGAAAAGTTTTCATTGTACATTTGAACTGCTTTTGAATCAAAATCAAATGCTTGTTGTATTAAAAAGGGGTTTTTCTCATAAAAAGTTCCTAAAAACTCGAACCCTCCAATTAGCCCCAAGCCCATACCTCCACAACCAGCAAATAAAGAGAGTGTATTGTATGTCATGATAAAACCGTTGTCCATTTCCCTGACTCATCTTTATATTTAATGCTAGCCCCGTCCTTAGGCGTCATTGCTCCCATTTTTACTCCTTTATCTATTATCCCTACTATGGACTCCATACCTGAATTCGTATCAAACAAAATGCATTGATAATTCTTTTTTTCTATCATTTTTTGCCTTTTCAATATCCTTGTTATTCCTTATTTTTTTATCAAGAGATTCGTATATTTCTTTTAGAGTGTGCATGCTACCGGCATTGATTATCAATGTTATAGCATCTTCAATGTCTTTTTTATTATCGACACCATCCTCAAAATTAAAGTCTGGCATAGAATCAATCTTTTTTAATTGGAATATTCTTTCAGGTTCCTTTTCTTTTTCTTCTGGAACAACTTTTTCTATTCCTTCATTTAACCAACTTAATAGTAAGTGGGAATGCTCTTTTGTGACGATTCCGTCTTTACCATCAAATAAATGGGTTCTATCTTTTGTAGACTCGAACATATGATTTTCGTTTAATCTTAGAACAGACGTAAATTCAAAATCTAGACCGTCTCTCTGCTCTGTCTTCAAACCAACTTTTTTAGGGGCGCTCTTTCCTTTAGAATTTGTCTCAACAACATAGTCAGCCTTAGTTCTAGCTGTAGCAACGATGTGACATTTAGATTGTAAGATAGATTCAATAAACTTATTGTGTCTAGGTGTTACTTTCGCCCAGTCTCTATACTGACCACCTAAATTACTTTGAATATCTAAACAACCACCTGGTCCAGACCATTCTTGAGTTATTGAATCTATTATTATTATTCCATAACCCTCACTTTCTGCGAGCTTAATAGTAGATGTATATGATTCTGGCGTATATGGGGGTGATAATTCACATACGTCAAAATCAAATTCACTTGAATATAAAGACGCACTTCCTTTTTCTGTATCAATCACAGCAATCTTTTCATTAAAACCACTAGCCAGTACTAAAGAAGAATATGTTTTACCACTACCACTAGCTCCTTCAAACAATATTCGTAACTTACTCTTTTCTTTTGTTGCTTTTTTAAACATAACTAACTCCTATTTATTTAATTACCAACAAACGTGGTATTCTACATCTTTGACTCTACGATACTGTAAGTATCTAAATACCCTTTTTACTTTATCAAATATGTATAGCAAACCACATATTCCTATTGGTAAAACAACAACAACTAATATCGTATTCATTAGACTACTCCCATATTTTCTATTAAAGATTCCTGATAATATGGTTCTTGTTTCTCCGAATCTATTCTAATTAAGTTTTCTTGATATGTTTTGCTAAAAAATTCCTCTATAATTACAGCAATTTCATAGTTTAGCTGATCGTTAAAGAATTTAATGAAGCTACCATATTCTATATTTCCGTATTCAACAGATGCCAACTGCTGTGTTTTACTTATTGATAAATCAATATTTATTGGGATCGTTAACTCACCATATTCTTCTAAAGACGGGGCTGTCTCTTTTAATGTTATCTTTCCTTTAATAATCATTATTTCCCACCCCCAAAGTATGTAGGAATGCTTGATTGTTTAGATATTTTACCTAAAATCATATTCACATTAGAATCAAATGATTTTTTTAATTTTAGGTCTTTAGTTCTTAATCTATTTAAATTTTGAATATCTTCATCTAAATCCCTAAGAAGCTTTACTTCTTCGCGCAATGAATCTATAAGAGAAAAGATTGATTCAGGGTTCTTTTTTATAAATCTAATATAATATTCTCTTCTTTCCTTACTTAATTGATTATTATCTATATTTACCTCGTCATATAAAGATAAAAATGTTAATATGTTTTTGTTTAAAATTATTTTGTTCATTAGTAAGCTCCTTATGCTTGCTTTTAGAGAGCCCGGATAAATGTATCTATTTTGGAGGTTGTTACATTTGCCGGGCTTTTTATTTTTAACTATATTATTCCTCCTTTTGTTCCTCATAAAACTCATGTACATTTTTATTAAGATATAATGCTATTTTAATAATCGCTTCGAGTGTTATTTGTGTTTTACCTGAAGACCAGCTCTGCCATGTCCCTATACTGATATTTAAATCAGAATGTTTATATAGCTCTTTGATCAGGTTCGCTTGGCTTAAATTCGCCTCCTTTCTGAATTTCTCTAGATTTCCCAGTTTTAATTTTATCATGCTACTATTATATACTACACAATGCTCTATGTCAAGCATAATGGAGAATTGTTTTATGGCAACTAAGAACATCTTTAATAATGAGTTTAAAAAAATGCATGACAAACACTTAAACACAAAAATTGCATATGATATCGTGGAATAGTTTTGTTTTGACTTATTTTTTATTTAATTTACTATTGAAATAGGGGAGATCCCCACATCTTCAAGGTAAGCTAGCGTTATTCCCAATCTCCCCTACATAGGATAAGAAAATGTATAAAATAAAAGAAGAAATACTAGTTAATTTTGAAAATAGGAAAGTTAAACTAAAAAATCTATGTAGTTATTATGATAAATGCATTGAAATATTAAAAAATAGATTACATGTTTCTGTGGTTTCTGTGAAAACAAAAAAAGGAATATATTATGATTAATAAAATATTAAAAATGTTGAAACTTAAGCCTTCTTTTATATCAGTAGACATTACATTGTATCGAAAGGGTAAATATATTATTGTTCAGAATTCCCCAAAGAACTATTATTCAAATGGCGTATGATCTTGATTTAATTGCTAAGAAGGTTATTGAAATTCTTGAAAATTGTAATGATATTGTTACTAATTTGCAAGTTTATGGCCGTATAGGAGTTGGAAAGGATTGGTTTTATAGCGTTCTTCTAAAATCAGATTATTCAGAAACTATAAAGAATTTAATTAACAAAAATAAAGCTCTAGGAAGTATAACTGCTACTGATTGTTTGCGAAAAGCAGCTCTGCTTGGAAATATTAAAGCAGCCGAAACTTATGGTCGTATTGTTGATCCTTGTATACTAAAAGCCCTTGCTCCAAATCTTCATAAAGAAGATGATGAAAACAACCAAACTATCCTTTCTAAAGATGAAATGATGAATGAGATTGAGCGGTTTCTTAGCTCTAATGGGATTAAATAAAACCATTGGAATATTTAATTGTACACGATAAAGTGTAACAATGAATGAAATAAAGAAAGAAATAAAAATTGCAGTATTTTTGTCAGGAAAGACATTGTCATCAGTTTCTAAAGATATAGGTATATCCTTAGGTAATCTTTCCAACATGTTAAGAAGAGGTTCTATTCGGTACGAGGTAGTCAAGAAAATAGGAAAGTCTATTGGTAAAGATATTGGGTTTAAATAATGAAAGGCAAAAGAGGTGCTTTGTATGCAAAAAAAGAATGTTTTAAATTTAATAAAATATCATGCTGAAAAAAATGATGATGCCTTTAAAAAAGAAGCGTACAAGATCGCCAAATACTTTGATGAAACAAATAATTACCAACTTTCTGAGTATATTATGGCACTTTTGTCAGACGTAAATACTTTTTCTCCACAAATAGATTCGACAACACATACTTTTTTCAAAAAAATAAAAGTTAATACAACCTCGCTTCCTTTACCTGAAAGTATAAAAGATTAAGATTGTTAAAAATTCCTTTAATATTAGGTATGTTATTTAATTTATTAGCAACCGTACCGCATTTATCAATTGGTTATTCATTTGGTCGATTAGATATGTCTAAAGAAAATGAAATTAAATGACGTTAAATGGTAATTTTTTGACATAATTATAACAGTCTATAGAATAAAACTATGGACAAAACAAAACTTTCTAAACTTACAGATCCACAGATATTAGATTTATACACTAAACTTTCTCAGTTAGATAATCACAAGAAAAACAATATGCTTCAGTATATGGATTGGGAGTCCTATGCAAAGCAAAATGCAGTAAGAGTTAAGATTCTTGATCGACTTCTTTATAAAAAAGGAGATAAGAAGATATTTATTGTATTTGGTGGTAACAGGTCAGGTAAAACAGAACTCGGAGCTGGAATTGTAGCTGAATATTTAGAAAAGAAAAGTAATATTCAAGTTATGTGCGCCACTGTAGATTACAAGCTATCTGTTGCTGTCCAACAAACTAAAGTATCAAAACTTATGACAAAAAGCCTTATAGAATATGGTGTTTTTAATCCTGTAAGAGGCTATACAAACGATATTATTTTGATGAAGAATGGGTCTAAGTCTATATTTAGATCATACCAACAAGGTAGAGAGGCAGTTCAGGGTATGGATCTTGATCTTATTTGGTGGGACGAAGAGGGACCATGGGACTATTTTCAAGAGTGCTTAGCTCGTTTAACAGATAGAGATGGCATTTTCTTGCTCACATTCACTTCATTGTCTGGATTCACTAGATTAGTTAATTTCTTATGGGAAAGTGACAACCCGTTAATTGAATCTGTTGTTTTATCAATACTTGACAACCCATTTATACCTGAATCTTCTAAACAGAACTACTTAAAAACAGTTGACCCAGATGAAGTTGAGTCACGTGTACATGGAAGACCACATTTAAAAGAAGGTCTTATTTATAAAGAATTTAAACCAATCCATATTATAGAGCCATTTGATCATGTAAAACTAGCTAAAACGAATCCAAGACGTTATGAATTACATGAAGGAATTGATCCACATGAAAGAACACCACATCATTGGATTAGGTTTTTATATGATAGAAAAGAAAATAAAATATATGTGTGCGATGAGTTAAAAGCACCTGTTCAAAGCATGGTTATTTCTGACTACGCTAGGATGATAAAGAACATTAGAGGGTCTAATAAAAAGGGCCCTATATTACCGTTGTATTGTCAGATTGATACATCATCGCAAAAACCAGATGTTATAAACAAACACCCAGATGAAGATCAAGAGAATGCACATACGATTAGGCAAGAGTTTTATAGAAATGGTATAGAAACAATTTTATGTACTAAAGATAACTCTATAGGATTAGGTGAGGTTAAGAAAAGATTAAAAGTCGTTAAAACAGTTGATGGAACAATTAAGAGAATGCCTTTGTTATATGTATTTAATACCTGCAAGGGGACTTTATGGGAATTTGGTAGGTATAGTTGGGACAGTTACCAGAGTTCAAAGATTGAAGAGAAGAACGAAATGCTTAATCGACCTAAAAAGAAAAATGATCACTTTATGGACATAATTAAATATGAGTGTATTAAAATGCGTAATGATGTTGGTTCGGTAGATGAGTATGAAGAATATGAAGACCAATATGAAGGGATGGGATATTGATGGATTTAGAATATAGAAAAAAAGAGATTCGTAAAATTAAATGGTTTGGTAAATATTTAATTATTTTTTTTATTTAATTATTTTTTTGATTTAATTTTTATATTTGTTATTCTCGAAATATAAAACTAATTGTTTTATCTATCAGGAGATAAATATGGCAAATAATGATAACTCAACTAATAAAGAAGACCAAAATGATAAAGATGCTATGGAGTATTTCCTTGCACTCAAATCTAATTATTCATCACAAAGACAGCCCTGGGAACAGAAGTGGACGCAGGCTTTAGCTTCATACAATCTGACCGATAAACTAGATAAGATTTATGAAGGTCGTTCTCAGATCCAAGTTCCTATTATGAAATGGAAAGTAAATGGGATGGTCTCACGAATTAATAGAATTTTATTTAATATATCGCCAATAGGAAGATTGGAAGACACGAAAATAGAAGAAATAGATAATAATTTAGTTGATTTATGGAATAAATACATATTTGACTATCAACTTGATCAAATAGACTTTAAACACGCATTTAAGAAGTTTATAAAAAACAAAACTATAGAAGGAACGGCCGTAGCAAAAATAACTCAAGAATTTGAAGAAAAGCTATTTACCTTCTTTGATGACAAGGAACCTGAGGCTTTAATTGTTAAAGACAATACTTACTTTAGAAATATTCTTTTAACGGAGTTTTATAGTGACGTTAATAAAGAGGATATTAACGATAGTCAGGCTTGTATACATTCTACTTCAGTATCATTTTCACATTTAAAACAAAATGAAATTAGAATTGAGACAACAGAAGAAGAGACAGAAGACGGAATAGAAATTGCTAGTACTGAAGTAGGTTTTTATAAGAACTTAGATCTTATTACTATGAATGGAGAAAATTATACGGATCAACAGGCAGAATATATACAAAATCTAGGCTTAAATAAAGGGCAGACAGTCATGTTAAATAAAATGATGAAAGAGACAAACAAGACTGGGTTTGTTCATATTGATGAATGTTATGGCCTTTACGATCTTGAAGGTGACGGAATTTTTGAAGAAGTTGTATGCACAATTGCTCACGGTCGTTTCGTAATTAGATTAGAGAAAACACCATTTAAACATAAGAGATATGTTAGACCATTCATAATAGGTAAATATCATCATATATCAAATTGCTTGTATGGAGATTCAAACGTAATTTCAAGCAAAACACTTGTAATGGAATTGAATGCTTCAAGAGCACAAGCAACAGATGCTAAAACTAGGTCTATATCTAACATGTGGTACTTAGATGCTTCAAAAAGTGTTAAATGGGATGGTGTATGGAGGCCTAATGGTAAGGTGAAAGGACAAGGTCAGAATGGAATGGTACCGCTTATAAATCCTAATTTATCAAATGTATCTATTAATGATTCTGAGATGGCATCTAGAGACTTAGATCAGCTATGGAGTTTATCACCAGTACAGGAAGGAACTTCAGATTCACGACTAATACCCAACACAGCCAGTGGGACACGACAGATAATTTCACAAAACGATATGCCTTTAAATGACATAATCGATAACACAATAGAATACGAACTAAAACCCTTTATTGAAATGGTATACGAAAGAAATCTCGTTTTTAAGAATTTTGAAGATTTATTGGTTGTTTGGGAAGAAAAAGATATACAAAAAGCTGACTTACCAGAAGATACAACGATGGCTGAGACTATGTTTGATTTTAATGTGAAAATATTAGGAAATTTAGAGCTTTCAAATGAAGTTGCCCACCAGCAAGGATGGCAACAGTTTATTCATTGGGCTACGGTTACTCCCCCAATTGCTAGACGTCTTGACTGGCAAGCAGTTGGACAAGAGCAACTTAAAGCATTTGGAATAAAAGATGTATCTGAAAATATTTGGTTAGATTCTGAGATAGTAGCCGAAATACAGAAAGAAGAACAGCAAGCACAACAGTCCGAGATTCAAGGCGCAGAACAACAAAGACAGAAACTGAGAGGTGAAGCTAGAGAAGATGCAACGTTTGGAACTGAACTATCTACAGAGGCAGATTTAGTTAAGATGCAATCAGAAGCCATTATAGAAAAAACAACGGGTCAAAAGATCCAATAGGAGAATAAATGGAAGATAAAAGGGATTATGTTTATGTTAATGAAATTAATGAAATGTTAGATACATTAATAAATAACATAAACGAAGAGATTGATTCTTTAGTAAGGTCAGATAAATTAGAATATAAAAGTTTAGTTAGATTAAGCTCATCAAGAGTAACATTGAAAAGAGTTAAAAGTATTATAGAAATAACATTAGATAATTATAAGAAGTAAAGGAGATTATATGAATACAGATGAAGTAATATTAAACCCGCCTAAACAAGAAGAGCCAAATGAAGCACCGCCACTACCAAAAGAACCAATTTATAAAAAGAAAGTCACTAACAAAGGTAAAATTGAAAGGGCTAAATCAAAAGGGAAACGCGCTTCCTATAAATTTGATGAAGAAAAATATAAAGAAACTGAAATATATGATGAGACAATCGACATTGAAACTTATAACAGAAGGGGGCAGTGGGTAATTACTAAAAAACCTACTGGAAGAACCCTTGAGAGAAAAGTATTAAAAAAAGAGTTTATTGAAGAATATGGAATGATTAGAAATAAAATATCAATGCATAAAGCTAAATGCTGTTATAGAACATGTGAGTTTTTTGATTCAACAGCTAAACATATAAAATCTGCGTATTCAAAGTTAGCCGGAAAACGAATCGATGGATTTTGGGTCACAGATTTATTTGATAGGTTCGGGTGGTCTAATGGAGAACAACTAAGTAGATCTCAGTTAGCAAAATCATATAATAAAAGAAATATTAATTCAGTCGATATTGCACAAGAAAAATTATATGGCATACTAAATACAGCTGACGTAGAGAAATCATACGTTGCTTTAATTGTTGATATTAAAGAAGAGTTTGCCAAAGATTTGAAAGAAAAAACAATTTACGGCGAATAGGAGAACTTTAATATGAGCGATTCGAATATAGAGGAAATGGACTTGGCATCTAAGTCTTTGGATGAATTAGACAGTATATTAAATAATTCCGAAGGGAAACCAGAGGAACCGGTTAAAACTGAAACTAATATTGATTCAGAAGGTAAAGATTATACCATTCAAACCCAAAATGATATTCAAGATAACAGTTCTGAACAAACTGATTCGGAGGATTCTACGGAAAAACCACAAGATGAAGTTGTCACTGAAGAAGAGGGTATTGAGCCCCAGTATAAAGGTAAAAGTGAAGATGACATTAGAGATATGCATAGAAACGCAACGCGAAAAATATCTAAGCAGAACAACGAACTCTACCATCAAAAGAGAAAGATAGAAGAACTAGAAGAAAAGTTTTCTAATTTTACTAATAGTAAAAATAAAGAAGAAAAAGATACTGACTATGACTCTATGATGAATGAGTATGAGGAAAAAGATCTTAGTGTAATTGATGCAAGAATAGACCGACGGTTTTCTGAAATTGAAGCCAAAAAACTGGAAAAAATAGAATCTTTAAAAGAAGCGGCACGTAAAGAACATGATGATATGTGGGACAATCTGAGTGAGTTTAATCCTTCGTTATTTAATGAAATTAAAGATGAGGCGGTTGAGATAATGAAATCAGATAAACAGAACACATATGAAAAGAAGGGTTGGATGAAGAAATTCATCATCGATCGAAGCAAAGGAACCACAAAGGCTAAACCAAAAGCTAAGGCAGTTATTAGAAAGAAAACGACAACAATAACTGGCGGTGGTGTATCACAGAATTCAGGCCAAACAATTAATAAGTCAATTAAAGAAATGACGCCTGATGAATACTTAACACATATGAATTCTCAGGGCGTTAAATTCTAATATTTAACAACTAGGAGAGTGAATACCTATGGCGGATCAACAATCGTCCCAAGCAGCCTTAACCAATGTGGTGGGTACTTGGTATTCAAAGAAAATTTTACAAGACTTCGAACCAAAAACAGTTTTCCATTCTGCTGCGCCAGTAAGGGCAGACATCCCTAAGGCAGGCGGAAAGACAATAAACTTTGATAGATACAACAAAGTAGCAAAGCTATTCTCTGATGATTCAGATGAATTTACAGCACAGCAAATGTATCTTTCAGCCGAAGTAGTGACAGCAACGCTTCATGAAAGAAACGGATATATTCAATTGTCTAGATATGCCGTACTTACAGCAAGAGGAAATGCTCTGGATAGAGCTTCTGAACATATTAAGGGAGCTGCTAAACGAACGCTAGATACCTTAGTTCGAAATGATATCGGTTTTTTAGTAGCAGACAAAGCAGTTTATTCTGCCGGAATGTTTGATAACATGGAAATTGATGGCGGAACACTAGGGTCGTCCGGTATTACTGCTAGACTGTGGACACGTAGAGCTGATGGATTCCCAATGTATCATAATAAAACACGAATAGCTCAATCAGCTACTGTTGTTTCTATTGCTGCTTCTGGGATGACAGTTAAAACGCTTCAGCATGGAGCACGTGTATTAGCAAGTAATGACGTTCCTACGCTTACAGATGGTACTTATGGATTTATTTGCCATCCTGAAGTTTCCTATCAGATTACGACTAATCCAGGATTTAAAGGTTGGGTTTCTCCAACTTCTAGTAAAGAGATGAAAGAATCTCCTATTAGTCGTGATATTGTTGCAGGTGCTTCAATCCGTACATCAACAGAAGGGTATAAATTCCCTATATCTGGGGACACTTTATCTACTGCATCCGGAAATGTGTACGCATCACTATTATTTGGTGAAGAAGCATACGGAGTATCGGAAATTAGTGGTAATGGAGGAGTTGATGGGTTCGAATTTTTCTTAAAACAGTCTGGCCCTACAACCGTAAGTGATCCTACTAATAAGAAAAGACAAGCTGCTTTTTCTATTACCGCAGTAGCAAGAGTGCTTAACAAATCTGCGGGTCTCTGGATCATAACAACAGGTACGTAAGTATTAGTTGCTATTGGTTTTTTGAATGTTATTATTTAAATAACGACTAAAATGTACATGTCCCTTATTTCCCCATTAGGGGGCATGTTTTAAAAATTAATAAAATTGGTGGTACATGAAAAAAATTAAAATAGTCCGACTGACAAAAATTCAAAAAGAAGAACTCACAAACGCATATAATTCACAAACAGATAAAAAAATAACATTAGAGGAATTCATTAGTAATAATGATAATCGAACACTACTTGTTTTAAACCAAATCAAGAATATTGTTGAATGGTCAGACATTGAAAAGATGGTTGATTACGTTGCTTTGTTGAAACTATTTAAAACTGAAAAATCAGAAATAGAAATAGATAATGATCAATATAAGCTAATTATAAGTTCATTTAAAGATTCTGTTAAAAGTAAAAAGATAGTTGGCGATAATATGGAGTTAGTAGTTGAAGTTTATTCTAGTTTCAATAATGCAGATTAGTTTTTTTTAAAATAATTATAATTGGAGACGTTTGAATATGTCATTAAAAGATAAAGTAAATAAATATATTAAAAATAAAACAATCCCAATAATTATATCTTTATTAAATGAGAGAGTTAACGAAGATATTTCTCTTCTAAAAGAGAACTTTGATTCGGTGAAATATACTAACGAAAGAAATGCCGAAATTATAGATGATATTTATTGTAATATAATTAAATTAGAATCTAAAATTAATAAATTAGAATCTAAAACAACTAAATCTAAAACAACTAAATCTAAAACAACTAAATCTAAAACAGAAAAAGTTAAAAAATGATATTTAACATTATAATACCGTTCTACAAGAACTATGACACTATAGAAGGGCTACTTCG
>Ga0080013_1000971_pt1 | contig 39053 bp, 51 predicted proteins | sample ETNvirenome_6_85_FD_69236 | JGI IMG/M metagenome (GOLD analysis project Ga0080013, IMG submission 69236) | Marine viral communities from the Pacific Ocean - ETNP_6_85 (SPADES assembly) (version 2) | ecosystem: Environmental > Aquatic > Marine > Oceanic | place: Pacific Ocean | collected 2013-06-19 | reverse complement strand
TGATTCAGCTTCTAAAACAAACTTCTGGAGATATTATCTACCAACAGGTGGAATAGCTAGAGATCTGGAGTTCGGAGAAAGTGGTGTTGTAAAAGGAATTGCAGTATATTCGGATAGATTATTCGCAACTGTAAGTGGTGGTGGTATATACAGAGAAACTGCAAACTATGTAACTTCTGGATATATCATTACTGCACTTGCTGACTTCTTTACTTCTGAAAAGAAACAATGGGTTGGTGCAAAACTTAACACTAATGATGTTAGTTCAGGTACAGTTAAGCTATCTACTTCAACGATTGCAACAGATATAAACAATAGTTCAGCTACTACTTGGCAGGAACAAGTAACAATAAACTCTGGTACAGGTGGGGAAGAAGAAGTAATGAGTTTAGTAGATGGTAGGTGGATTGCAGGAAAGATTGATATATCAACTGATGACCAATCACAATCCCCTGGTCTATTATCTTTTGCTATCAGAGGTTTCCAGTTAGTTAATGACTTGGTTGTAGATATACCAGTAAATATATCAGACCATATTGAAAGACCATACAGAAAAAGAATTAGAGTTAATGGTCAGGGAGAACTTGTATATCAGGCACTTAGAAACAAAGAAGGAAAGAATGTCCAATTAGAGATATACAGACCAGATACATTATTAAGAGGTATAATAGAAAATGTTAGTAGTCCGATTGAAGAAATATCTCCAAGAGGTTCTGTAACAGTTTATTGTCTAGTAAGATTTAGAGGAAGTAAGGTAGTACAAGTATCTACTGCTGGAGAAGGGTTAGGAATAGCACTTCTAGGAGTAGGTAGATTAGGATAGAATGGCAGCACAAGAAACAAAACTTTTTAATGCGTATGAATCAACACTAACAGCAACTGCTGGTGCATCAGATTTAACATTTACAGTTAATTCTGTAACTGCACCTACTTCCGTTACTTTGGCTGTACCATTTTATCTAGTTATAAACCCAGATAGCTCAACAAATAGAGAAGTTGTAGAAATTACATCAATCAATACTGGAACTAAAACATTAACTTGTAGTGCTATTGGTAAGAGATACCTTGCAGGTTCTGCTGCTGCTTCAGGTTTATCACACGCATCAGGGTCAACTGTACGAATGTCGCCAGTACAACAACACATAGAGGACTTAAACGATAGAGTAGATACCATAATCAATGAAGCTGGTACAGCAGTTAATACTTCCTTATTCTTAGATGAAGATGATATGTCCACAGATTCTGCTACTAAAGGTGTAACCCAGCAATCAGTTAAGGCTTATGTAGATGCACAAGTAACAGCACAAGATTTAGATTTAATATCTGATTCAGGAACAATAGACATTGATCTGGATTCTGAATCATTAACAGTTTCAGGTGGAGAAGGTATTGATACATCTGCCACAGGAACAACATTAACTATTGCAGGAGAAGATGCAAGTACATCTAACAAAGGTGTAGCAAGTTTCTCATCAGATAACTTTGCAGTTTCCTCTGGTGCAGTAACCATAAAAGATAGTGGAGTGGACTTAACAGCAGAAGTTACAGGAACATTACCTGTTGGTAATGGTGGTACAGGTGCTACTACGCTTACAGATGGTGGTGTATTATTAGGATCTGGAGCAAGTGCAGTAACAGCAACAGCAGTATTAACTAATGGACAACTTCTTATTGGAGATGGTACAGGAGATCCAACAGTAGGATCACTAACAGAAGGTTCAAATGTAACTATTACACCTGGTGCAGGTTCTATTACTATCGCATCTACCGATACTAATACAACTTACACAGCAGGAACATTATTAGATTTAGCAACTACAACATTTAATGTAGATTTACAAGAAGCAGCAGAAGCAGCTATTGTTGATGGCGATTATGTAATGTTCTTAGATGGTGGTGCAACAGGTACAGCAGCCAAAGAAAACATAGCAGATATAGCAACATTATTTGCAGGAACAGGACTTACAGCATCTAGTTCAGTAATAGGAGTAGATACTTCACAAAATATTACAGCTTTAACTGGTGGCGATTTAACAATTTATGAAGATGCAAACAATGCAGATGTTTCTGTCAAGATGGGAACAAGTGCTGCTGAATCATTAACAATAGAAGTACTAAATGGAACTTCAGACAAAACTGCTGAACAAATAAACTTTACAACAGCAACTGCTTCAACAACAGCCAACCACGGAAAGATGGTATTTGCAGTAGATGAAGTAACTGTAGCAACTATTGATGATGATGGTATAGATTTAGCTGCTAGTAAAAACTTTTCAATTGATGGTTCTAATCTACCAACTTCTGACACAACTTACACAGCAGCTTCTAATGGTGGTATTGGATTATCTGGTACAGCATTTAGTTTAGATATAGATGGAATGACCGATATAGGTGCTGCAATAGTATCAGGAGATTTACTTCCTATTGATGATGGTGCAGGTGGTGCTAATAGAAAAACAACAGTAGATAGACTTGCAACATTATTTGCAGGAGATGGACTAGCTGATTCTAGTGCTGTTATAGGTTTAGACTTAAACGAATTAACAGCAGCAGCAGTTAATGTAGCTAATGACAGTATTGCAATAATAGATGCAGATGCTAGTAACGGAACAAGAAAAGAAAGTATCGCAGATTTAGCAACTGCAATGGCAGGTACAGGACTAAGTGCGAGTAGTGGACAGCTTACAGCAAGTGGTAGTGGGCTTACTTATGTAACTGGTGGAACTGTATCAGATGTAACTGGAATAGATGTTGATAGCTGTTTTACTTCTACCTATAGAAATTATGTTCTTTACTTTGACGGAGTTGGAGAAGATTCTGGAGCAGAACAGTTAAGACTTCAGATGAACGCTAGTAGTTCACACGATACAACAGCCAACTCTGACTATGCAGGAACTATCTCTTATTTTGTTTCAAGTGCAGGACACGGAGCTCAAGCAGCCGTAGATGTTGCTTATTTTGAATTAATTGGAAACTGGATAAAAGATAGCCATTTTTCTGTTGTAATTGACTTTCTAGCTCCACAAGCAACTGACCAGACTCAAATCTATAGCAAAGTTGCAACTCATTACCTAGATGCTGAACAGGGAACACAATATTTGGGTGGAGTTAAAGATGAAACAACTGCGTTTGATGGATTTTATTTATATTGTGATGATACTCAAACAATGACTGGAACTTGGAAACTATACGGATATGCAAACAGTTAGGATTAAATTATGGCAACATTGACAGAACATAAAGCACAAGTAAAACTGGATAAGCCAGAGGGTACTGTAAAAGTAAATAAAAATGGAGTTGATACTCTATTAGAGGGTGCTGATTACACGGCTTGGGTTGAAGCAGTTGCTCAAAGTAGATTATCAGATGAACAAATTGGATATAAAGATGATAGAGCAAAAGAATATCCCTCAATAAAAGACCAATTAGATGACATATACCATAATGGTATTGATGCTTGGAAAGCTACTATCAAAGTAACTAAAGACAAATATCCTAAGCCTTAATTATGGATTACTTTATAGGATTTCTCGCAGGGTTTTATTGGTATAAATTTGTTAAGTACCTAAGAAGGATCTCTGACAACTTTGCAATCCAAGAACACGAATGGGATTGGTTCTATTCTGATGACAACAAATGACACTAAAAGAAATTATCCTATGGCAAATGGATTTACAAATAAGGAAATTCTCTATCTTATCAAGAAAGATGTGGAGAACCTTCACGAAAGGATTGACTTCTTACACGAAAAGATTAACAAAGCACCTTCAAGACAGGAGATTATAGGCTGGTTCGTAGCACTTTCTTCTAGTGCTGCACTCTTAAATACTTTAATGTAATTTATAATATCCTTATGCAGTTAAATCTATCAAATAGGAGAGTGTAAATGTGTAATTGTGGTGGCGATTGCGTTTGTGGTGGCAGATGAGCTTTATGAAGAACACAAAAGAGTATGATGATATATTCATACTGCCTGAAGGTGTGCTAGAGAACTTACCAAGTGTAGCATTTGAGGATCAATCCAAAGACTTTGAAGATGATGATTGTGGAGATAGCTGTAAATTATAACTAAGGGGTAATGTGTTACATAAATTCAATACACTTGCCAGGCTTGTTATTGTTGGGCTTTTAATATTCCCTGTACCTGTATATGCAGACAGTCATATAACAACAGAAACAGAAACCTTTGATGGAGAGAATGGTGCATTAGTTACAGACTTAACAGTTCCTAGTGGTAGTCTTGCTGTTGATAGTGATGATGTATCTACTAGAAATGACCAGAACTGTTGTGGTGTAAGTGGGCAGTACTTCTTTAGCTTGAAAGATAATTATGTGGGTAATTCACAAGCTACCTCTTATACCTTTACATTACCTGATGACCACGATATTACTGAAATAGGTTTTAGAATGGCAGGTGTTAATTATGCTTATACTATTAAATATAATTACTCTGATGATACTGATGAAACAATAAATAAAAATGCTCAAGGTAATACTTCATACGAGGATTTGACTAAAGCTGTAACAGGTAAATATATAGTTAGCTTTGTTGTTACTGTATCTGATTGGGTAGGTATTGATACGATCTACTGGAAGTATGATTCAACTCCACCTACTACAACAACTACAACTACTCTTAGTCCATTAGATATAGAGAGAAACAATAACTTTGCTGAAACAGGTATTCTTGAAACCAATGATGAAAGAGCAGAGAGAGAATATCAAGATGCTTTAGATTGGGAGAGAGATAATAACCAATCTGAAACAGGCTATTGGGAGTTAGATTCTGAACGCAGAGATAGAGAAGCAAGAGAAGCAGCAGAAGCTGAAGCTGCTCGTATTGCTGAAGAAGAACGAATAGCTGCTGAACTTGAAGCAGAGAGATTACGACTAGAGGAAGAAGCTAGGCTTAAAGCTGAAGAAGAAGCTAGGTTAGAAGCTGAACGCATACAGAAAGAAAAAGAAGATGCTATTAAGGCAGAGTTAGAAGCTAACTTACAATCAGATGTTGAATTAGATGAAGAAGAACTTGAAGAATTTATTGAGGTTATGCAGGAAATAGAAGAAAATATTGAGGAACTTGAGGAGTTAGCAGAACAAGTTGAGGAAGAAGTTATAGAAATAAAAGAGGTTGATGCTGAAGAAATTATAGTTGCTTTAACCCCTACTACAACCACCACAACAACTACAACTACAACACTACCACCACCTACTGAAGCTATTGATGAGCTGACAGAGGAAGAAAAGGAAGCTGTCCAGGAAGTTGTTGATACTATAGAGGAATTAGATACTTTAACTGAAGAAGAACAAGAAGTAGTAGCTGAAGTATTAGGTGTGGAAACAGAGGAGCTAGAGATTGTTGCTGAACTTATAGAGGAAGAACCTGCTGTTGCACAAGCAGTTGAGGAGTTTGTAGAGAGAGCAGCAGAAGATGATAGTGATGACTATACCTTAGCAGATGCAGTAGTAGAAGTTCAGTTAGAAGAATTTATAGCAGATCCAATCGGTGCTATTATTGATATAGAGATAGAACCAATAGAACTTAGAGAAGTTATAGAGTTAGGTAATGATATGACAACTGATCAGAAAGAGAAGGCACAAGAAGTTGTTGTGCCTGTAATATTAGTATCCCAGATCATAGCAACAAGCTCAATAATTCCTATTAGAAGGATAAGATGATAAAGAAGTTTATAAATCTAATATTTAATATATTGGCTCTCCCTTATCACATAGTAGTTAATATACCAAGAGCAGTTAAAGCATTTGCTAGGTGGTTTATAGAAGCAATAAAAGAAACAATCGCACAAACATTCACACTTTTGGGCTTCTTTATCGCTTGGCTTACCTTAACTGGTACTGCTAAAGATATAGTGGGGATAGCTATATTAGGTTCAATAACCCTATGGCTTATCACATTAGGTTTAAGAAAAGACAAGTAACAATGAAATATTATTACGAAGTTGAAGTATTAAGAGTAGTTGATGGAGATACAGTAGATGTTCGTATTGATTTAGGCTTTAATGTATGGCACAAGTGTCGTGTTCGTATGGTTGGTATCAATGCACCTGAATCTAGGACAAAGGATCTGGAAGAAAAAGAAAAAGGTTTAGCTGCTAAAGAGTGGTTGAAATTAAGACTTTTTGGTGTAGGAGATATATATTCTGTTGAATTACAATCTCAAGGAACTGGTAAGTATGGCAGAGTTCTTGGAGAGTTTTACATAGATGGAACAAATATTAATCAAGAGATGGTAGAAGTCGGACACGCAGTAGCTTATGATGGTGGTAAAAGATAGCTAATGTCAATGACTAAGATTGAAATAAGTACAATGAAGTGGAGATGGACAGCATTAATAGTTTATCTCGTAATTTGTATCTACGACTTTATGGTAGTACCAATTTATTATGGTATAGCAAGAATGGGATTAGACCTCGCTGATTATATGTCACACTTACAAGCAATTGAAGATCCATTAGTACAAATGGAATATCTAAAGAAGCTTGTATCTCAACACGAACCTTTTACATTAAAGGGTGGTGGATTGTTTCATTTAGCATTTGGAGCAATACTTACAGGTAGTGCATTAGGAGCAGGTAAATAATGGCAGTAAAAGATGAGTAGAAGAAGATAAAAGATAGATGGATAAGTATTTACAGAAATCTACTGGTCGGATAGTGTTTTGTTTTATTGTTTCTTTGTTATACTTTATTAGGTTATAGTGATTAAAACATTTACCTTAGTACTGTTAGGTTTATAATGATAGAAATTCATACACAGTATTGTGAGGTATGTTTGCAACCACATTGGTTAGAGCATAGTTTGATCTGTGCTAATTGTTTAGAGAAAGAAGAAGAATGAAACTAGAAGTATTAAGAATAAGTAGTCAAGAAGATAGTACATCAGGAATATTGTTTGATGTATCCAATAGTAAGAGAAAGTTCCTTTGCTATACATTAGAAGATGAGCAGAGAGATACTAAAGTGATGCACGAAACAAGGATTCCAGCAGGTACATATAAGTTAGAACTTCGTACTGAAGGTGGTTTTCACAACAAGTATGATAAGAAGTACGGCTTCCACGAGGGAATGATCTGGGTTAAAGATGTACCAGGATTTGAATATATCCTGTGGCATACAGGTAATACAGATGAACATACATCTGGCTGTCTTATTGTTGGACAATCACAAGAGAGTAACCTTGTTAAGAGAGATGGGTTTATAGGTTCTTCGGTTAATGCTTATAAATTTATCTATCCTTATGTGGTTTCAGCTATAAAAACTAGGGGTGCTGAAGTAACATATGTAGATTTTGATGGGGAATTAAAAAAACCTAGTAAAATTAACAAGAGTAAGAGAATTGACAGAGGTTGGGGATCTTACTCAAGGTTTAAGTAATGTTTGAAAAGTATAAAAGAAGCAGAAATTCTGATGGTACATTTAAGAACGATATTAAATGGACACCTTGGAATGATGCGTGGGAGTATAAGATGAGTGATGATCTCAAGGATATGATTGAAAGAACTGCGTGGACATTTATTGAAGCATTTATAGGTGCTTTAACAGTTGCTCCATTAGTAGGTGTAGATGCTGGAACTTTACAGTTAGCTGCACTTGCAGGTGGTGGTGCTGCACTAGCAGTTGTCAAGACATATGCTAAAAAACAAATAACTAAGTAACATAAACTGTCATATTATGCGACTATACTGTTGTTAAACAGGAAGGCTGCAAATGACAGATGAAACAAAAGACTTAGGTAATAACTATTATAAGTCAGGTTGGCAACCATCAGTTGAGTTTGATGAACAAGCTGGTGTTGGCGAGATAACTTATGTAGGAACAGATCCAGATTACAAGAATAAGTATGACCAGATCTTAAAAGAGTGGGGTTTCAACCCCAAATACTACGAAATAGAAGGAAAAGTTAAGGCTAGTTCTTGGAACGCACAGTTAAAAGGTGGGGAAGTAACCACCTTTTATGCGTTTAAGGGGGTAGTTAGAGCCAAGAATCCAGCAAGAGATAAGTTCTTTGCTAAGTTAGAGAAAGAAATAGGTAAGAAACCTGTACTAAAAGAGAAAAAGTATGGGGGAGATACAGCCTTTCTCTTTATGATGAGTGATTGGCAGCTAGGGAAGTCTGATCTAGGGGTTCAGAATACTGTTAATCGCTATGAGGAAGCTCTTATAGAGGGTGTGAATAGAATCAAGGCACTCCGTAAGGGTGGAACTAATGTAAAAGAAATATACATACTTGGTATGGGGGATTTAACAGAGAACTGTTTTGGTTTCTACGATTCACAAGCATTCAATATAGAACTTTCTCTCACTCAACAGTTTCATTTAGCTAGAAAGCTAGTAATGAAAACAGTTGATAACTTTCTACCACACGCAGACAAGATTATCTTAGGTGGAGTACCAGGAAATCACGGAGAGTTCCGTTCAGGTAAGGCAAGTGTTACCACTAATAGGTTGGACAACGCTGATACTATGCACCTTGAGATTTGTGGAGAGATTATGGATAAGAACCCACGATATAAGAAAGTTAATGTGCAGGTTGCAGATGGTTTCCACCAAGTCTTTGATATATTTGGTAAGAAGGTAGCTATAACACACGGACATATGACTACTGGTGGTGCAGGTCCAGAAGGTAAGATAATTAAATGGTGGCAAGGACAGATGTTTGGTTGGTTGCCTAGTGGAGAAGCAGAGATACTAATTACAGGACACTACCACCACCCACGACTAATGCAGCAGGGTAAGAGAACTTGGATTCAATGTCCTAGTATTGATGCAAGTGATGACTTTACTGCAAGGACAGGACTATGGAATGAACCTGGTGTACTTAGTTTAACTGTTGATAAGAATGGTTGGGATAACTTAAAGATACTGTGAAGTTATCACTACAAGATATTGATTATGAGAAACCTGATCTAAGAGTTCTTTCACTAGGTGCAGGTGTTCAGAGTTCAACTGTTCTCTTTAAGATGTTGGAAGGGGAAATACCTATGGCAGATGTAAGTATATTTGCAGATACAGGTAACGAGCCAAAAGAAGTTTATAGCTATCTTGAATATCTTAGAAAAATGAGTGAACAATTTATCCCTGTACATATAACAAAAAAATCTAATATAGTTGAAGATGCTTTAGCAACTAAAGAATATGGAACAAATAAAGGTTTCCTTACAATGCCTACTAAAGCAATAGAAATAGAAACTGGAAAGAAAGTTTTAGGTAGGCGACAATGCACTAATGATTATAAAATACAACCTATAAATAAAAAGATTAGAGAGTTGCTTGGTGTAAAAACCCTAAGAGGAAAAACAGTTGAAGTGGTTATGGGCATAAGTACAGATGAAATACAGAGATCTAAGCAACCTAGAAACAAATGGCAAGTAAATTATTATCCATTAATTGAATTAGATTTATCTAGGCACGATTGTAAACATTACTTTGAATTAAAAGGATTAAAGACAGCTCCGAGAAGTGCTTGTATAATGTGTCCTTATCATAGTAACGAGGAATGGTTGCACCTTAAAACAAATTACCCAGCAGAATTTCAAGAAGCAGTAGATTTTGATAATGCTATAAGAGATGTAAAAAAAGGTTATAAGAATTATCTTCATAACTCGTTCATACCATTAGAGGAAGTTAATTTCAAAGACAAGCAAAAGGGTTTCCAAGGAAATTTATTTGATGATGAGTGCGAAGGAATTTGTGGGGTGTAACTTAAAGATCCTCTGACTTATACTCTATCCAAATATTTTGTGTTCTATGAATGTTATGTTTAGCACATATATCATCAATGCTGTGTTGTTTATGTATCCATAGAGTATCAAAAATCTTTTCAGCTTGTTCAATGTTTTCAGCTTCTATCTGGTATATTGTTCTGCTCGTATCCTTAAACTGATACTGCTTCATCTACTTCCATTTCATCTAAGGTGTACTGCTTATTACATTCCTCGCAGAAGTAATTGTCGTTTATCTTATCCCACATTAACCGACCTTTGCACTCACAATATAACTTGAATACTTTATAAAACATTATTCCTCACTAAACATCATAAATAATTTATACATTATTAAACCTAATAAAACATAGGCAAGTATTAATATTGGTTGGCTCATTCTTCCTCTGAAGGTGGTGTTAATGTCATCTGTACATTAGCAACTAAACCCAACAGTTGAACTGTATTATCTTCTAAAGTTATAGAATTTTCTCTAAACAACACAGTACCATTGTCTGTTTTTCTTTTAAGTAGTTCTGCAATTAAAACTATTTCACTTGCATCAGCTACTGATATATCACTCATACTTTCTCCTTTATCTCTATTCTTTCTTTGGCAAAATTAAAATAATCTTCATCTAATTCTATACCAATGAACCATCTTTTCAACCTATTACATACAACCCCAACAGTTCCTGTTCCCATAAAAGGATCAAATACTACATCACCAGGTTTGGTAAAGTTATGTAATATCTTTTCAACTAATTCTTCTGGAAAGACAGCTCCGTGTTCTTTGTTGAGTTTCTTTCCTCTTTTAATATCCCATACATTAGACAATGTACCTCTGTCAAATGTAGCAGTATCAAACTTTCTAGCTATTGCATTATCTTTATCAAATACAAGTATGACTTCATACTGACTATTCAATACTTGTTCTTGTACAGCAGGTTCTCCATTTATTTTATTCCAAATGATTACCTCTTTAAGTTGCTCATTAAATTCCCCCATAAGTTTAAATAATGCTCTCTTGTTACCTGTTAGGAACTGAACATTATAAAATACTAAATGAGAAATTTGCAGCAAGTGATGTATTACTTCTTTGTTAAAGTTGTAGTATTCTTCAGTAGTTAAATCATCAGAAAAAGAAGAATACTTTGTGCTGATTTTATTTTTTTCTTTAGCTCGTGATACATACTTACCATCTCTTATTCTTAAATTCATATTGTATGGTGGACTTGTTATGGTTGTATGCACCTGTCCAACAAACATATCTTCTTTCATATACTCTAAACAATCGCCATTATATAAGCTACTTTTCATAGTATCTTCGCATAATGTTCGTGTAGGTATCCTACTTCTTTCATAGTCTTATTGTTGTTATCAAAATCTGTGGTCTTAGGTTGTTCCTTAAACTCCCAACCAAAGTCATAACCAACATTAATTAAATCATTTATATTCCATACCAACATACCTGTTCTGTACTCGGTAAGGTAAAGGAATTGTTTATTCTTTCGTAATGCAATATCTACATTGGCATCAAACTTATGTTTCTCAATAAGCCACTTGTCATACTTTGCTTTTCTGGACTTGATCTCTAGTATATAGTCTTTGTTCTCTGCATCATAGGTGGTGTACTGATACTCACTCTCAACAAACGAATCCATCTGTGGATAATCCCTGTTAATTATCGCTATGACTTCGTGTTGTTTCATTCTTCTTCTACAACCTCTACCTCTATTGGTATGTGTATAGGTGGATTAATAAACTCTATGTCCTTAAACTCTCCTGCATTGGATACAATAATTTTAATTATCATACACCTTCAACACTTCTGTATTCAGAGTCATAGCAATCCCTACATAGTCCATACTCTGACTTATCTTTTTTTACAATTATGCGTATTGATATACCACCACAGTAAACACAAGGTGTGAATGATTTAATATCTCTCATTTGTATTCCTTCCTGTATTAGCTTTTAATTGAGTGCGTTCTTTAGTTTATCTATCACAGCACTCGCACTACCTTTAGTAGCTTCATCACTTGCTAGATAACTCTTGGCTTCGTTTGCGACTTCATCTTGACCTGCATCAATACATTGTGTTATTAATGACTTGATAAAGTTTTTTTGTCCTTCACTAATTGGATCTTGTTCCCAATCTCCACTTGGTATGTCTGCCACTTCGTTCTCCTTTTCTTCTACTGTTGTTTCTAATCCTTCTATTATTTGATTAACAACATCAGAATTTCCTTTTCGTTCTTCAAACTCTTTCCTAAATTTAATCACATATTTATCTGCAAAGTCTAGGAAAAGATTTACTTTTTCTTTATCCCATTCTCCTACATTATCAGTAATAGATTTATCCTTTAGCTTACTTCTTTCAAGTGTGTTCTTCCAACAGGCTTCAGCAAACTTCTTATCTTTATCGCACATATCAAAGACAAGTTTCTTTAGATCAACCTCTGATATTTCAGAAGGGGAGTTCCCATTCTCCTGTGTTACCTGTTTTTTTTTAGGTTGATCTGGTGCTTTCTCTTTACCTACATTGTCATTGGCAATAACCTTTTTCATTTCCTCTTGGGTTGGTCTAGGTTTTTTACTACCTTGATACTTCCAATTAGCCAATGCTCTACCGATTGCACTTGATTCACAGTTCTCTAACCAGGCTTCGTTGTTAGCAAATCCACCTAGACCTTTTGTTTCTTGTGCTAATCCTGTTGCAATAGGTTGGGTATCTTCTTTATTAATGAATAGCTCTGCCTTAACAATAACCATAGTTCCATCATCAGAATTACCTACAACATCTGTGTTGATCCTTGCGTTAGGGTTATCTTTCCAGAATTTTTTTAATCTATCTTCTACTAATTCGTAATTATCTATATTAAATTTTGGCATTTCTTTCCTTTCTGTGCCTACATTTTATTTATAATAACATACCACTATGACAATTTCTTGTGTTATGATAAATATATAAATAATGATTTCTCAATATTCATTATTTCCTTTCTGATGAAAAGGCACTTAGTCGGTAGCAATACAACTAAGTGTCTTTTTTTCTAAACCTTTTTGTTTAAGATCCTACCTATCCTGTTCATAATAGATATAACTTCTGATAGGATTTCTTTATTGGTGTTCTTATCTTTACTCATATCCATTACAACTTTATTAATTCTTTGCTTTACCTTTGTTAATTCATATTCCATTATTCCTCTCTTTCTTTTGAACAACAAGTTCCTTTACTTGTGCAACAATCACAATCACAATCCATTATTCTTCTTCCCCTAACATTTCAATCCAACAAGTTGGGTGTGTTCCTGTCATTATCTGTTCTCTAAGATCTTTTGGAACAGACACTAAGGCATCTTGTATAAGTAATCCCTGATTAAGATTAAACAATTCTTGGCTTGGTATCTCAACAGTTCCAACTTCTTTACAATGAAAACAGGGTTTTGTTTCCACTATGTAGATATGCTTAGGGCTATATACTTCTTCAATAACTTTCATTATTTATTCCTCTCTAACTTTCGTGTTTACTTTGTATCAATGCGTATTCAGTAGGATTTTCGTAGTTAATGAGTTTATATTCTCCCATTAATTCTCCCTCTTGCACCATAGATATTATCCTATCAAATGCTTGGTTACCTGTATCACTTGATACTAATAAAGTTATTTTTTCTACTTTAATATCCATTATTTATCCCTCTCTTTCTTTAACGATCTTATGAATAGTTTGCCGTGAAACATTTATAATTCTTCCAATTACAATACAGCTCTTACCATTGGCGTAGAGTTCTTTCACTATCTTATTTCTTTTACTTATACTTCTTTCCATTTGTGTTTCCAATTTCCTTACTTCCTTTTGTTCAGTAAGTAAGTGATCCCACAAAGTTTCTTCTTTAGTTACCATATTTATCCCTCTCTTTCTTATTCGTATTGTGCATAATCTTTAGCTACAATATCTGTATATTTTTTAGCTAGATTAAATAGACTTACAAAAATATGATGTGGATTCTCTTGCTCTATGTGTAGTTCAAGATCGCTAACAATTTCTAAATAATTATTAGTTTCCTCGCCATACATCTCTAAATAATCTTCTCTATAACTATCGTAAAATGTATTTACAATATCTAATATATCTTCTTTCATTATTCCTTTCCTTTCTTATAGGTATCTATGTAACACACAAAGAAGTCTGCTTGTTTATGGTATACCTAGACTATTATGTGCTACACAGATACCTACATATTCCTTTCTTTTAATCCCTGAATTATTAAGCGATTCTCTACTACTCTTTCCTCATCTATTTTAATAATGCCTTGATCTTTCATATATAATCTGGCTTGTTCTAAGGTATTGAATAAGTGTTTATCGCCAAATAGATGTAGCTCTACACCTACATAATCCCTTTCTTGTACTTTCATAATCTTTATTGTAGTCCTATATTTACATAATGTCTATCTTTATTGTAAATATTATTTACCTTTCTATTCAACTATTTACTACTCATCATACTTTGGTATGCAGATACAAACCCGTTCCTCTAGAGGTTGAATAACATCTAAATCAACTTCTTTGTATTCCATATGATAATCAGAAATAAGTTTTTCAAGTTCTCTTATTTCCTCATCAAGCATATCTGTTGTATCAAGCAAGACTAATTTATTTTCTAGTGTCATTATTTACCTTTCTTATGATTTCAAAATTAGTTTCAAAATCATTTTTAGTTTCACTACACCACAGCAATATTTCATTAATTGGTGAATAACTATTATTTTCTAATTCAATAAAGTTTTTACCTTTTAATAAATCTTTGGCTAGTTTAGTTTTGGCTTTTATTTTCATTATTTACCTACAATTCCTCTAAACATATCTGCTAATTCATCAGCAGTTATATCTCTATTTGCTTGATCGCTTACTCTATAACAATCTAAACATAAATTATTAGAGAATAAATCTAGTTTATCTACACAAGCGTTGCACTTGCTACAATTAACTTTATTATTTTTACTCATTATTTATCCTTTCTTTAATATATTGTATCGGCTAACTCATAGCCAATTAATTCTTTGATTAGTTCTAATCTATTAAATTCTTTACTATGGTGCGAGCTATCACACAAATCATACCAACCATTTAAAGATTTTGTATAATCTTCACATTTAAAACAAATTAATCTAATATCTTCTAAATGTTCTATTTCTTGTTTTACTTCTTTTGCTAATTCCATAAATGGTTTATCTAGTTCAAAACTAAAATATAAATTATCATTTAATTGATTAACTTTATTTATTGTTTTATCTTCTAACAATTTCATAACTTCCTTTCTTTCCTACACCTACATTGTAGTTATTAAGCCTACATAGTCAAGGCTATTAACAGGATATATTAAAGGGATCGATCAAAGGTTAGTATAAAAAAGAGTGGGCTTTTAAGCCCACTCTTTCCCTTGTTGTTGCCGTTGGGGGTTATTCTTTTTCTTGTTCTGCTTGTAATTCTGCTATAACTTCATAGCCTAACCAATAAGCGTACAAATTAACTAACTTTTCTGCGTTGTCTATTTTTTCAATAGTGCCCAACATTACTTCGCTTTGTTCCTGCACATATTCCAACACTTCAAAAGTATAATTTGTGCCGTGTTCATTTATTAACCATTGTTCAGCGTTGTAATAACCTATAATAAAATGATCTTGATTATATACATAATAGTGCAAGTCATCATCTTGTAATGCTTTAGATAAAGTCAAATCATTATTTTCTATATAGTCAAATAATTCTTGTTTTATCTCATCATATTTATAATATGTTGTTTTAGTATCCATTATTAAAACACCTCTAAACAAAATGAACAACTAGAGTTATCCCCATTGTGTCGGCAATCGTTAAAGTAATCTACTACTAATTTATCTAAATAAAAAATAATATTTCTTAAAACTTTTTGAATTTTATAAATAATATTTCTTATCATTAATTTACTTTTCATTTTTTCCTTTCCGTAAACCCCATATTACACATAATTAAAAGATTAAGCAACCTACATTATATTATTTGTGTGCCTACATAAAAGCAGATCGATCAAAGGTATAAAAAAGATACATAAAAAAGAGGGGGATAAAAACCCCCTCTAATTTGTGCCTTTGTTCTCTTACTTATTGATTAGGTCTAAACTTTCCTGCAATAAGTCTTTATATTCTTTTTCCTGGTGCTTAATCTTTCTCTTTAATGGCTCAATTATCCACTCACTAATTATCAGATAACCCATTAAGCCACCAAAAACAATTAGTAATATATATAAACTCATTGACTATCTTTCCTTTCTTCTTTAGTTCTTAAATCGTAGGTATCTTTTTTAATTGGATTACCAAACAAATCTACCCATTGGATTTCTACTTCTTTTTTATTATCTTTCATTATTTAACCTTTCCAATTAATTCGTATTCAACAATTATACTTTGTAACTCATCAATTAAATCTTCCTCTGAGAGATTTAATTTTACTAGCTCCTTTAATCTATTTTTAATTTTCATTATTTAACCTTCCTATAAAGGAAGTAGGTTTTAACCTACCTCCTTTATTAGTTCTTTATATTCTTCTCTTTTACTTTCACTTAGGTTGTAAACACCTTTAGAGATTCTCACATAGTCGCCCCTTAAAGTGCTCTCTCCAACAATTCTGCGAACATTATGCGAAATAATTTCTAAATCATTCGCAATAGTTTTGTTATCAGAATTACCATTAAGAAAAAGATACCTTGTTACCTTTTCCGTTTGTGTTTCTTTCATTATTTACCTTTCCTTAAACAACAATAATATAATTGTAATAGCTATTTACACATAAAACAACCTAATAATAAATAATATTTCACAGTTCAGATCAAGGTTGGTTTAGGTTTTGTTATGTAATCTATAGGGTTGTAATTTCTCACAGGTTACCAAGCTCACTTTCAAGACATATCCCCCCATAACTTCAACAAAACACCCCATATTCTAGCTAGTTGGTTATATTCCAGGTAATTAAGCAATAAACCTAATGATTCATTGATTATTTAGCGTAGTCCCATAATCCACGTTATGTTGCGTTCAATATCAATGCAAATTTAAATCTTCGCCCCCCCTTGTCCACGTACGTACACACTAGAATATCATTGGAAACATTCTGGTAAAAATTACCAGTTATTTATCAACAAATCCCTTTAAGGATCTTGAACATACAGTACTAGAACTTTGACAAAAAAGAACATTATCTCTTTTAACTAAAGGCTTTTTACACTCTTTACATTTCTTCAATAGAATCATTCTACTTCATTTACTGGTAAAAAAGAATACTTCTAACCCTGTGTCAGCCCACCCAACCAGATAACATTTGTCTATGACTAATGCTTAATATATATGAAATAATAGGCTTTTACCCTAGTTATTATGGTCCAGCTAGTCCACTTGATTAATAAAGTATGGTCAGAGAGATCTTTCTTAAAGCTGGGGATTTCTCTTGTTTGTTACTTGAATAGTATCACAAGTTCTCTATAATGAGAAACATAACAAATAAACTTGCCCAGTTTATAGTATATAGTACAGAGAGAAACTCTCTTGAAAAGAAAGTTCTCTAGCAATAGAGAATCTTCTAAGATAGAGAGTTTTTCTTTATATAGAGAAAGGAGTCAAATTGCAAAGTGGATTTGTTGAACATTTTGGTAGTAGTGGTGGTATTGAATGGTGGACACCGAAGGAAATAATAGATACTCTAGGTTTAGAATTTGATTTAGATCCTGCTACTTCTGAAGGTGCGAATAAGATTATAGGTGCAAAACATATATACACTAAAGAAGATAATGGACTTGACCAGGATTGGTTTGGTAGGGTTTGGTTGAACCCACCTTACACAAGAAACGAAATGAGTTTGTGGTTAGAGAAGTTTGTCAATAACAAAGAAGGTGTAGCACTACTGTTTAATCGTAGCGATACAAAATGGTGGCACGATTGGATACCAAAAACAGATGCAATACTGTTTAAGAAAGGTAGAGTAAAGTTTTTATTGAATGGAGAAGGCAAAGGATCATCACAAGCACCAAGCATACTGGTTGCTATGGGTAACGAATGTGTAGAAGCAATAAAGAACTTTGAAGGTTTGTTTGTTGATTTAAGATAGGATAAAGAGGGGTAGAAAGGCAATCCCTTTACCAGCAGTGGTAGAGGAAACTTGGGTTCAATTCCCAACTACTCCACAGAAAAAATTTTTTTTTATTCCAAAGGTTCTTGTAAATCGGTGGGTGCGTTTCTTCCTTTGATTCTTGGAAAGGTCTTTAGTTTATGTTTATTACACCAGGGGTATTTATTGTATTTTGAAATAAGAGTATCGCAGTTGTTGTTTTTACATACCCTTCCACTACTATAAGTCTTAGAGGGTTTACTATTAGGGTATTTATTACCTTTGATATACTCACTCATACCATATATAGTATAGGAGATGAAATGCCGAAAAAAGGGTATAAGCCGAAGAAGGCTAATAAGAAAAACAGATATAGAAGATAATGCCTTTTAAGAAAGTTGGAAAGAATAAATTTAGATCCCCTAGTGGAAGAATCTTGACAGGGAAGCAAGTCAGAGCTTATTACGCAAGACAGAGAAAAAAGTAATGGCTGAACGAAAGACTTGTAGTAATACTGGTTGCGAGAAACGATACACAGCACCAAATAACAATCAAAGGTATTGTACTGAACAATGTAGGAACAAAGCTAAGTACAAAAGAATCAAAGAGAGGGAAGTTGAGAGAAATTTAGATCCAGTTGATGTTCCTGCTTCTCATCTCAATCGTGGAGATAATTACGAGGAGTATGTTGCGAAGTATGCAGAGTTAGTTGAGAGCAAAAAACTAAAACAAGCAGATGTAGCAAAAAAACTAGAGGTGCATAGAGATATTGTTAATAAGATGCACAATGCGTACAGAATTGATAAGCGAAACGAGGAACTGCAAGAGAACTGGAAGATTGATAAAGAAGCAGAGAAAGCATTAAAAAAATTCTCTGCGTTTAGAGATAGGTACTTTCAAACAGAAACAGGAGAGAAGTACGAAACAGCAGACTTTCACGAAAAATGGATTAACTCTATTTTAGATGCAATTAAGACAGGTGGGGAACAAATGATTCTCTCTCCACCACGACACGGAAAGACAGACTTGCTTACACACTTTGCAGTATGGCAGATTTGTAAAAACCCTAACACAAGAATTATGTGGGTAGGTGGTAATGAGGAGATAGCAAAGAACGCAGTAGGAGCTGTACTAGATCATTTAGATAATAATGAAAAATTAATTGAGGACTTCTGTGGTCCAGGTGGTTCATTTAAGCCAAAGAACAGATCAGGCAAATCTTGGAGTTCAGGACAGTTCACAATAGCAACGAGAACAATTACAGGAATTAAATCTCCAACCTTAGTTGCAGTTGGGAAAGGTGGAAAGATTCTCTCAAGAGATTGTGATTTAATTATTGCTGATGACATTGAGGACCACGGCACAACTGTTCAACCAAGTGCAAGAGAACAGACAAGACAATGGTGGACAACAACTCTTTCTTCAAGGAAAGAGGAACATACAGCTATTGTAGTTATCGGCTCAAGACAGCACCCAGAGGATTTATATAACTTTCTTTTAGAGAACCAAGAGATGGAAACAATCGTTGAGGAAGCACATAGTTCAGAATGTGTACTTCCTGAAGATGAAGTTAAATTACATAAAAAGTGTATGTTATGGGCATCTAAGCGAAGTTATAAGTGGTTACTCTCAAGAAGGAGAGCAGCAGAAACAACAGGTGGTAAAGCTATCTTTGAAATGGTGTATCTTAATAAAGCATTTGTTGATGGTATAACAATGTTTGATATTGATGATATTGATGAATGTAGAGATGTGAATAGAGTAGTAGGGCATATTCCATCAGGAACTCATTTAGTAGCAGGGTTAGATCCAGCATCTACTGGATTCCAAGCCTGTGTGTTATGGGCAGCTAATCCTGAAACAGGAATGATGTATCTAGTTGATATAGAAAATGAAGAAGGTGGTGGGATACTACAAGCAAAAGATTCAATCAAGAAGTGGTATGAGATGTACGGACTTGCTCATTGGGTTATTGAGGAGAACGGATTTCAGAAAGCCATTAGACAAGATAAAGATATAAAAGACTACTGTGCAAGACAAGGTGTTTATTTAGAAGGACACCAGACACAGAAAAACAAATTTGATCCTATTTTTGGTGTTGGCTCTATGAAACAGCTATTTCAGGAGAAATTAATAAGTTTGCCTTATGGTAACGCAGAAAGTGAAACTAAGAGTAATATATATCGTAGGCAACTAATTTATTTCTCAACTTCTGCTAGTAGAGGAAAAAGTTACAAGTCTGATGTAGTTATGGCATCTTGGTTTCCAATGCGTGTCATTAGAAGATTACAAAAGGAACGAATAGCAGAGATAGGGTTGGATTATAAACCAAGTTTTGGAGAATGGGATATAAGCGAAATGAACGAAGCACCTTGGAATTAAGATGAAAGCAACAGATTTACAAGATAGAATAACGCAACTACATTACGATAATCAACAAGCATATGCAACAAGAGGTCGTATTCGTGCAATTATGAATGGTGGACCTTCAGGTATTATGGCTTTATTAGGCGACCAGATCAAAGGTTTTCAAGATTGGCAAGTTCCAGTTCCAAATCTTATGTCCACAGGATTAGAGCATTTATCACAAAAGATTGGTAGAATCCCAAACCTTAAAATAGATGTACCTAATGACAGAGATTCACAAAGGTCAAAACAAAAAGCAGAAAAGATTGCAAGGATTATTACTGCTTATGATGACAACCAGAGATTAGATATTCAAATGCCACAGGTTGGTAGGTGGCTACCAGGTTATGGTTTTGCTGTATGGGTTATTAGAGAGAGAAAAGATTCTAGTGGTGTTCCTTATCCCTGTGCAGAACTAAGAGATCCATATAACTGTTTTCCTGGTTATTATGGTGCAGACCAAAAACCAGTAGATTTATCCATAGTTCGTAGAGTTCCAAAGTATGCACTAGAGAATGTCTATCCAGATTTCAAAGATGTAATTAACAGAGATGCTAAACACGAAGGATTAAATATCGGTGGTGGATATGCTTCTCCATATACAGATTCTTATTCAGGTTCTTGGGCTAACTCCAACGGACAGGGAGATTTAGTTGCAGAATATTATAATGATGAAGGAACATATGTATATCATATGGCATCAGGAACAGTACTTGATTTTGTTCCAAATCCATTATCAAGTGGTCCTGCTTTCGTTGTAGCTAAGAAGTTTTCATTTGACCAGCTAGAAGGACAGTATGACCAGATCATAGGATTGATGGCAGCTATGGCAAAGATGAATGTTATGAGCATTATTGCTATGGAAGATGCTGTCTTTACAGAAACAAATATTTCAGGAGAGCTTGAATCAGGACAGTATAGAAAAGGAAGGTTTGCTGTAAACTATCTAGCTCCAGGAACACAGGTTTCAAAACCAGCTTCAAATGTTCCTTATCAGATTTTTCAACAGATAGATAGGATTGAACGACAACTAAGAGTTGGTGGTGCATATCCTGTTACTGATGATGCACAATCTCCACTTAGCTTTGCTACTGGTAGAGGTTTAGAGGAACTAGGTGCATCAATGTCTTTGATGATTAGAGAATATCATACAGTAATGGCAGATGCTATTGAACAGACAGATGCGAAAAGACTTGAGTGGGATAGTGTTATGTATGGTGGAAAACCAAAACCATTATCAGGATATATGGATAATAAGTTCTATGCAGAGAAATATGATCCAGAGAAAGATATAGGATTTAATTATAGAACACGCAGAGTGTATGGAGCTATGGCTGGTTATGATGAACCACAGAAAATAGTTACAGGATTGCAATTACTTCAGGCAGGTATTATTGATACACAGACTTTACAGGAGAACCTTGATGGGTTAGATAACATAGTTAGAGTTAATGAACGAATAACTAGAGAGAAAGCAGATAAGGTATTGTTTGATACTTTACTTACACTATCACAACAGGGCGACCAGAGAGCAACATTAGCTATTGTTGAGATAAGAAAAAACCCAGGAGATGTAGAGAACATTTTAGATAAATTCTTTACACCACAAGAACCACAGATGACAGAGGAAGAAATATCATTTGTTGGAGAACAAGTAGGTCCAGCTCCTCAAGGACCACCACCAGGAATTGCACAGATGTTGGCAGGAATGGGTGGATAATGAACGAATCAGATAAAATATTTGTAGAGATGGTTGATCAACACCTTGTTGATGTTGATGATACAGGAGATGATATTCTTCTTGAAGATTACTTTAAGAGGAGAGCTATTATGGAGAGAATGCCACAACAGTTTCTACCAATAGGTTATATGATAATAACCCCAATTATAGAATTTGATGAGGGAGATTATGGCGACCAGATCTTCTAGTAATAAAAAAGTAACCAATAGAAATACCAATGTTCCACCACCAGCAAGGAACTATTCAGACAATACACAAGCTGTTAGAAGAATACCTGGTGTTACTTATGGAGAACAAGATGCTTTGGTTGAACAACAAAAGATAGCTCCACTTCCTAAAACAGGAACACCACAAGCGAGAAGGGGTGTTAGACCAAGAAGTGTACCCAATGTAGATGTTTTTTCTGAAACTGAATTTGTAAATGAACCTGTTACAGCAGGACTTCCTTTTGGTCCTGGAACTAATGGTCCAGTTGATAGTAGAACGGCTGGTGTAGATATGGTTAAAAACTTTATATATGAAAGTTGGTTAGCAACAGGAGATGACAGCCTACTTGAGTACTTGTAATGGCAGAGGAAAGATTTTCTAAAGGTATAGACATACCTGTATTTAATAGAGATACATACGACCAAGTTACAGAAGAAGCAGCACAACTACTAAGTCAGATAAATCAAGTTGCAGCCAATGTTCCTGAAACAATAATGGTTGAAGCAGCTAAAAGAAATATCAATTTAGAATTTATGAACCCTGTAACAGATTTCTTTAGTAAAGCAGCACAAGAACCTTGGAGAAGGTTAAAAGCATCTATGTTACAACCTCTTAATATTAACCCTGATACAACAGGATTAGGAGAAGCAGCTTTGAAGGGAGTGTTCTTTGGCGTTAGAGAAGCGTGGGAAAGAAGTTTCCCTTCAGTAGGTAGAGCATTAGCATTACAACAGCAAGAGGATATTTCATTTGGAGAAGCATATAATAAATCAATAGTATCCCCTTTTAGGCTATGGCAAGAAGCAAAGGCTAGAGGAGAAGTTATAGACTTCGGTTCTGCAACTTTTCAAGATACGAAACCTGAAGATACAGATAGATATAAAGATTTAATTGATAAGGGTGTAGATCCATTAAAAGCTAGAGATATAGTTTTATCAGAACTAGGTGTAAATATATGGACATCTATTGAAGAAGAATCACGAAAAATATCAATGCCATCTGAAATAGCAGCAGCATTGGAAGCAAGGAATAGAGGTGGACAGGCAACATTTGGTCGTGTTATGTGGCAACCTTTTCATATGATTGCAGGTCCAGAGGATAGAGCTTATGACTTTTATACAGGAGCAATAGATTTAATTGCTAACTTATTTGATCCAACATTCCTTGTTGGTAAGGGAGTTAAAGGAGTTAAAGCTGGTAGGCAACTTCTAGCACTTACAGATGAAGCTGCTCAAAGTCTTGGCTTGGCAAATGGTTTTGTTAGAAATATTTTTAGTAGAGGTACAGCAGATCAAGTAATTAATTCCAGATTGGGAGATAAGTTAGCAGATTTTCTATATCAGAATAGAAATAACCCTAAAACTATTCTTGAGGAATCAAATTTCAAGTTTGTTAATAAGTATATAGTATCTGATGAGCAACTATCAAGCGACTTTACTAATTTTATGAAAAATTTAGAAAATTTGGGAGAGTTAGATGTTAAGGTTGCTCGTGGTGCAGTTAAAGAATTACTAACAGCAAAAATTACAAGAGAAGGTATAACTGAACAGCCGAACTTAAGAGTTCTTGCTACTGCAACAGAGGGCTTAGTTCCAATGGTACAGAAAAACTCAAGGTGGAGAAACTTGTTGAGAACTTACTTTGGACCACAGTATAAAACAAATGTAACTGGAAGAAATCCAGATGCTCTTTTGGTTAATTATTCAAAATTTCTTACAACATTAGATCCTCAAGAAAAATTAATAGATGGAAATGCAAGGGTTAGAAATATAATAAAGGCACTTGATGAAGTCCAAAGTACAGATCCACTTCTTAGATCAGTAATACTTGTAGATGAAATAGTAAAGGATATGAACAGTTTTAAGGAGATATATAAAGAAGGGTTGAAGGTAGCAAGGAAAGGGAAAGTTCGTAAAGGAGATGATGATATGATAAATGATTTATTTAATACCCTAACTGGATACCAAAAAGATGTGATTGATGCTGTGGCTAAAGATAAAACTGTTTGGAACTATCTAACTGTGGCAGATGATGTTATTGAAAGAGTAGCAGAAGGATCTGGAAAAAGTTTTGATGATGTTGCTCAAGCTATAAGAACTCAACCAATTCTGGAAACTACTTTAACTCAAGAAGTTATCTTACCTGATGTATCCAAAGTGATAAAACTTGCTAATAAATTAGATAGGAGTATGGGGGGTAAGTATAAAGATATGGTTGGGATATTGGGAGATAGTAGTACTGCATTATTCTTGGATAGCTTTATGAAAACTATTTTCAAACCTCTAGTTTTACTACGACCTGCTTGGACACTAAGGGTTGTAGGAGAAGAACAGTTGAGAATTTTAGCAGATGGAGTTATAGGTGTTACCGAAAGACCAATGCAGTTACTGGCTAGAATTATTGGTTCTCCAACTAAAAGAGCATACAAAACACAGAGGGGTTGGAGAGGTGGTTCAACTTTTGATGAAGGTATTGCAGAAGCAGAATCAAGAGCCTTTGGTGGAATGTCAGGATTTGATGGAAAAATTGATTGGGAAACAGTAGTAAAAGAAGGTAATCCTGATAAGTGGGGGCAAGGACAGATAAATGTTATAACTAAACTTATAGGAGCTAGACTTCCAAAACGAATAGCGAGAATAAAAAGACTAGAACCTAAAGATCAGGCAAAAGCATATGATGAGCTTATAAATGACATACTAACAAAAGGATCTCCAGAGTATGAAGCCATACAGGCAGTTGCTGTTGAGGGAAACAATCCATTTCATAGATTTTTTGAAATTATAAAATTAGGCGAAGATAGAGTTGTAACTAGAGATTTTATAGATTTAATGGATCAGCATATAACTAACTCTCTTACAAAGACAGGTAACGAAGTTGTAGATCAAAGGCTTTGGGAACTAATAGAAACAGGTAAGTTTACAAAGGTTGCAAAGGCAGATGAAGTTGAAGAAGTTGTTGATTTGAATAAAATTATTAGAGGTATAGCATCAGAGGAAGAATATGAATTGTACTTAAAAGATCCAAAGAGTTTATCAACAAAGAGAATGAAAGAGATACAAGAAAAATTTGATGATAATTTGACAGAAGGAGTAGATAAATATATAAAGGAATTTGGAGATTTGTTACCAGATATGGTTAATTGGAAATCCAAACCTATTCCTTTTGATGAAAGCTCTTGGGAGAAAGTCGTTAATTGGGGTATGCAGACATTGATGACAGAGAGAACAAATAATTTATCAAGAATACCTGTTTTCAAAGCACAGTATTGGAAGAAATCAGGAGAACTAATTGCTATCAGTTCCGAAAGAGTAAAGCAAAAAATAATAGCAGGAGCAGTAAAAGCTGAACTCCCTAAAAAAGAAATTAACAAATTACATAAAATTGCATCTGCTGGAGATGCTGGTATTGATGATGATAAATTGATAGAGCTAATGGCTAAGGCATCAGGTGTAAATAAAGTTAAAGGACTTCTTTATGATATAACAGAGAAAAGAAGGTTCTGGGAAGCAACTAGATTCGCTTTCCCATTCGGTAATGCTTATCAAGAAGTAATTACAACTTGGTTAGGATTAATGAAAGCCAACCCTAGTATTGCTCCAAGAGCAAATACTGTTTGGGCAGGTGCAACACAACCAACAGATCAGTTTGAAGATACAGGAAAAGGATTCTTTTATGAAAATCCTGTGAATGGACAAGCAGTATTTAATTATCCAGGTACAGGATTAGTACAAAAGTATATGTTTGGAGATGATGATACAACTAAAATAAATATGCCTGTGTATGCTTCAAGTGTCAATATTGCAGCAAGTATAATGCCAGGGTTTGGACCTATTGTAACTCTCCCAGCAGCATTTATTTTTAAGAATTATCCAGAAGAAAGTTATTGGAATAATATAATATTTGGAGATTTCCCAGCTCCTGATGTTTCAGATCCTAAATCAATTTTCAAATCTTTAGGAGTACTTCCTGCTTGGTTAGATAAGGTTGGAACAATCCTATACAACCAAGAAGAAGATACGACAGGGATATATGGAAATACTGTTATGGACACATACAAGGCATTGATATATTCAGGACAGATTGATGATAGTACCGAAGAAGGAATGAGAGAGGGTATGGAGTTAGCATTAGATAAATCAAAAACTTTGTTTATGTTAAGAACAGCATCACAGTTCTTAGGTCCTGCTGGAGTTGCATCTCCAATATACGAATTGAAACCAGAGAATATGGATTACTTTATGTTTGAAACATTAGCTGATGAATATAGAACTATTAAAGAAGCAAATAACTATGATGATGCCACAGCAACTGAAATATTTATTGAAACATATGGTCTTAATCCATTACCTTTAACAGTTGCAAAGTCTGTTTCTATTGAAAAATTCCCAGTTACTAAACCAGGTTATGATTGGTATAAAGACAATCAAGATTTATACGAAACATATCCATTAGTAGCTTGGTACTTAGAACCACCACCAATATATGCAGAGTTTTCATTCGCATCTTATAAAAAAGGAATATTAGAAAATAAAAGAGAATACAGAACACCTGAACAATGGGCTATTGCTAAGAATAAATTACTAGGTGCTGTTGCATTAAGAGAGTATGAAAATACAATAAATATTGTAGGAAATAACTCTACTGCTGCAAGAAATCTAAGAAATGCTAAAAAGAAAGAATTAGAACAACGATACTGGGGATATGGACAACCAAGTATTGTAGGACAACCAGCACAACCCTCAATAGATATGCAGATAGATCAGTTAATAAAGATGGTACAAAATCCAGACTTACAGGAAAACGAAGTTGTAATAGCTGCAAATAAATATCTTGATAAAAGACAGATGATTATAGATGAGTTTGTGGCACAAGGTATGTCTGAAACCATATGGACATCATCATCTAAGTATGTTGGTGTAAGACATATGCTTAGATTATATGCAAATCAGCTTATGGCTGAAACTGGAAACTTCGGTCCACTATTTGACCAGCTATTAGCAAAAGAGTTAGAACCAGAGTATGAAGATAATTTATTGTTAGAATTAGAGTTAGGTTCACAATGACAGATTTAGAACAATATATAGAAGATATAAAAAGAATACTTGCAACTAAAGTACAGAGTGGGGAAAATCCAATCGTTCCTACCCAAGACCAGTTAGATGAATTAGCAAAAGCAGAAACTAGATCAGAAGCTATTGGATTAGTTAATGACTTTGGTTGGCAGTTTGCAAATGAAACTTGGCAACTAGATAATCCTTCAGAAGATGTTAATACAGATTTTTCTGCTGAAGATTTAAGGAATATTATGTGGAATCAAGGACCAAGTTTTATTGGTGTTGAATCTTATCAACCTATTACCTATAAAGGAGAAGTAACAGAGATAGGTAGAGTTACTGGAAATAATTTTTATTTAGATGGCGACCAGAACTTTCATTTTGAAGGTCTTATGCCAGATAAAATTATGGAGCTACAAGCAGATTTTATAAATGCAGGATTATTAGGTCCTGCTGTTGGAATAGCTTTTAGACCTGGTGTATGGCAGAGAGATGTTGAAGGTAAAATAATGGCTAGACTTATGGGAGATGCTAATGCTTCAGGATTAGGTAAAGCAGAAACAGGTTGGGAGAATAAATTACAAATCTATTTAGATAACCCAGTATCTATGCCTTCACAACCAGATCCATATTTACCACCTGATTATGCTGCAATTAGTAGTAGTATTAATAATCTATTTGAGCAAGAATTAGGTAGAAAACCACAACCTTATGAATTAAAACTATTGGCAGATAGTTATGACTCTGATACAGTAAAAGAGTATAATCAAGAAATAAAACTTAAAGGACAGGAAAAAGCAACACCTGAAAACTTAGCTACTTATGGGAATCACATACAAGAAATGATAGTAGATGAAGGACTAACAGAAATAAGTCCTTCAGCAAGATTAGTTGAAACATTTGATAGAATTACAGAACAAGAGAAAGAAAGGTTAGGAGTTAATGCTGATATTCAAGCCACTAATAGGACCATTCTTAATAGTATTACATCTGCTCCCTGGTAATCTTATGGTAAATAATATTAATCCAACAGATATGAATACAAATCCAGCACTACTAGATTTATACTTAGTAACATTGTTTGAAAGAGAGAGTTCAAGCAATTATTATGCAACTCACAAGCCAAGTGTTATAACCGATATAAATACAGGAGAAAAGATAACAGTTCAGGCACTCGGTGGCTATGGAATATTAGATATTAATTTTCCTGTATGGGCTAAACAGGCAGGACTTGAGGGTGCTGATTGGAAAGATACAGATGCTCAAGATAAAGTTGCTAGATATAAAGTACAAGAGTATTTTAATACTTTCGGTTCTTGGGATTTAGTATCTGTTGCTTGGTTTGCAGGTCCAGAAAAAGCAAAAGAATTAAAAGCAGAAGGAACTATTGATATGAATAAGAGAGATTCAAAGGGAACTTCTATTGGAGATTATGTAGCTTCTATGAATAATTTAATGACCGAAGAACTTATGAATATAGAAGTTCCGATTGAACCAGTTGAGATTAAAGAGCAACCTACTCCAGTACAACCTGTTGGGAATATGACAAACAATATGAATGGGGAGAAATATGCAGCACAGTTGTTAAATGCTATGACTAGAGCAAATGCTGGTGGGGAAAGACCAAGTGTAGGTTTAGACTTTGAACAACAAGCACCACCACAAGTAGTAGATCAAGTTAGCCAGTACACACAGACTATTGAAAAGGCATATCAAGAATACTTAGATTCAGTTATCTAAAAACAATGGCTAAAGAATTAACAAAAACAGAATTTAAAGACATTTTAAAAACAATAGAAAAAGAAGTAAAAGAAACTTTTGATTTACAAACACATTCTGTTTTTGTTACTTATTTAGAAAATGAACTTGAAAAAAGAGGTTATGATTTATCTGATGCAAAATTACGAAAACAATTAGATAATTGGGCTATGAATAATACAGATTTTTTGTCAGCAAGAGGATTTCGAGGATTATTATATGAAGATTTAAAAATTATTGATAACGAGGAGGGAGTTGGTTTTATTGGTTTAGCAGAAGGACTTGATGAAAATATGAATGTTATCGCAAACATACCAGACACACCTACAAATGTAGTAGATGATATAAAAAAAATAGGTACTTTAGCTGAAAAAGAAGATAAAGTATTAGAACTTCTTGATCAATTAAAAGAGAAGTACGGAAAATTTTTAGATGATACTGCAAGTGAAGCAGGAGATGGTAGTGGTTTACATTTTGATTTAAGTGGCAATAATGTAATATCTGGAGATGAAATATATATAGAAGCATTATACATAAAACCAGAACATCAAAATAAAGGTATTGGAAAAGAAATAGTTGATGAATTAAAAAAATTGTCAAATGAAATAAATGTGCCAATAACTTTAATAGATTTTTCTAAAGAAGGTGTAGAAGGTGTATCATTTTGGGAACAACTTGGATTTTATGATGCAGCAGGTACAGGAGAAGGAGATGGTACTATATACAGACCAGACACACCTACAGGTTTAAGTCAAGGTCCAGGTGCAGCAGCTATTGATGAGATAGCATTTCAAAATACCCAATTAATTGATAATCTTCCAATAGAACAGGTAGTAAAAGATAGATGGAAAAATCTAGTAACAAAGAGATATAGAAACCTAGTAACTCCTGGTGGTCTTTTAGATGCAGTAGATGTATGGGAATTTGGGGTAATGGGGTTGATGATGTTAGCTATTGCTTATAAAGAGTATGATGAAATACCAACAATATTTAGTCGTACTGCAACAAATATGTTTAACAATATGACAGCACCTTATAACATTCCACCAGTTCCTTTAGAACAATATGATTTAGATTATGAATTTATGAATAAAGTATTAGAAACAGGAGAAAAGGTTATGCCTACTGATATATTGATAAAGAAAGTAGGAGATGTTGTTAAAGGAGTAGGAGAAACAGGTACTGTTACTGGATTTGGCTATGTTCCAACAACACCTGAAAAGACTGATACAATGGAAACGACACAAAAAATACAACCTGGAGTACAAGAAGAAAAGATGTTTAAGAAAAAAAGACCTAAGAAATCTGCTGGTGGTGGATCTGGAGTTAAGATTTTATAATGGCTTTATCAGCAAAAGAAATAGAACAGAATTTAGGTAATGCAAAATTAGCTCATAAATTAATTATGGCAAATGGTGGTTCAATAACTATTGATGGAAAAAAATTTACTTCTGGTACAGCAGCCTTCAACTATGTGAAAACAAAAGATATAAGTAAGTTGGTTGTAGAAACAAAAACACCAACACCAACACCACAACCAGGTGGACAACCAGCACAAATTATAAGTAAATCTGGTCAAGGTTCTATGGAAGAAATATATGGTTATATAGCTGGAGCATTTGATATAGGAGAACTTACAGATGAAGCAACAACACTTTTAGCTATTGTCTTTGCAGAATCAGATGGTTTTGAACAAGTACAATCAGGTCATCTTGCTACAAACCAAAATATCTCTAATAGATCTGGTATGGCAGAACCTTCTTTTGGTTTATTTCAAATTAATGCAGATGTTCATTTGGGTAAAATAAGAAAAGAAGCTGGTGGGGAAATTAATTGGTCAAATTCTACACAGCTTAACAATTCTATATCAAATAAAAACTTTTATGACTTAGCAATAGCAGATCAAGAAGCAGTTGCAAAGTGGTTATCTAACCCTAAAAATAACTCCAAGATTGCTAAACAGGTTTATGATGACCAAGGTTATACTGCTTGGTCAGTTTATAAGAATAATGACTATATGGATTATATTAAAGATGCAACTGCTGCAACTGTAAAATATTATGGTAAAAGTGGAATACCTGGTGGTCAGCCACCACCTTCTGGGAATCCTGCTATTGATAATATAATTTCATCATTAGGAAAATATATTGGACAAGACTTAGAGGATCAACTTAGGGAGTGGGCAGAACTTGATCTTGGTCCAGAATGGGAATCTCTAACTAAAGACTTAATAGAAAATCCAAAGTTGGCTTCAAGAGCAAGGAAGTTTGAACAATACCAAACATTACAAAATGAAATAATAGATTCTTATATTGATTATATATTTGCGAAAGATCAGGAGAGATACAGCAGTAATCCAGAAGAAAGAGGAAGGCAGGTAGGAAATCTTATTGGAAATGCTGTGGCTTGGATTAAAAAAGGTGGAATGAAGTGGAGTCAATTTGTTAATAATATAGCAAATAATGTTGCTCAAGCAATAGATTTTGAAGAAACATCTGGATTTTGGAGTAATCTAGTAGATCAACTTTTACTAGAAGGTACTGATGAGGATATAGATACAATGGATAAAGTTTTTCCAGAACTAGCTGAAGCATTAGCTAGTTCTCCTGAAGTTAAAGAAAAGATTAAAAATGAGTTTAATAAAAAAGATTTAACTCCTGCCGAAATATCACAAATTTATTATGATAGTTGGAAAGATAAAGATGCTCAATCTCCACTAGCACAAAAAAATACATATTGGGGTAGGTATGATACTGGAAGTTGGGGAGCTTTTCCACTTGACCAAAAACCTCCTGCCGATTTCAAATGGGCTTGGGAATTACCAGAGTTTGAAGGTCAAGACCAAGAACTCTTTACAGGGGATAAAGATTTAGAAAATGATATTTACCCTCTAACAGTAGATTTTTTACCACCACCAGTTGTTGAAGTTGTAGATGATGAAGTTGTTGATGATGAAGTTGTTGATGATGAAGTTGTAGATGATGAAATCACAACAGAAGAACCAGTTGAAGAACCTCAAGCACAGCAAACTTCTGATGTACTAAATGAGTTCAACAATGTTCCAGAAGGAGCAAAACTATGGGAAGTTGAAGGACAATTATATGTTATATATGAAGTTCCTGGTTCTGGTGGGGAAATATATGATGGAAACCCTATGTATATGGCTTACGAAGTTGTTGATAATGATGTTAAAAAAGCAGGTCTTTTAACAGCAGATGCACCAGATCCTGTCATAAATGCAATAGTAAATCAAACCTGGTTTAATTCAACTTCTGTTGATGCAGGTAATACAGACCAACTCTCTGCCGAGATAGAACACCCATTTGTTAGTTTTTCTGAAACTTTACAGACACAGATACAGGTTGCACCTTGGTTAGCAGAGCCTGATGCGATTGCTTTATTAGCTGAAGCTGCTATTGAAGGAGAAGAAGTACCACTAGCAGATTGGCAACTAACAAGTTTTTACCAGCAGTTTTCAGAACCTCAAAGAGAATGGCTAACAACATACTATGGAGATCCAGCAACTGCATCAGAGATGATTAATGATGCAAAAATATCAGTACAAAACACTTTTCAAGCAGCAGGTGTTTCCAATATCCCAGCAGCATTAAATGATTGGATTGCTGATAAGTTTGTATCAGGACAATGGTCAGATATATATACAGGAGAACAGATACAATTATTTGCAGATCCTTATGCACAGGGAGTACGAGATACGCAATTTGAAAATTATTTATCATCAACAGCTATAACAGGAGTTGATAGAACAACACAGAGAGAACGAGAAGTAGAGGAACTATTTAATACTTGGTTAGGTCCTGTTTTAGGTGTCTTGACAGATGATGAAAAAGCATCAATAGCTGGAAACCTAAGAGATGATCCTGACTATAAAGATACATTAGTTGATTCACTTAAACAATCAAGACTTGCAGCTTTTGATAGTTACACAAATCCAGAACTTACTTATGATGACATAGCAAGATCGTGGAGAAACTTAACTGCTTCTGTTTGGGGGCAGACAGCAGATGAAACACAGGGTTGGTGGCAGGATATGGTTAAGTCAAATGATTACGCAACTGGTCAAGAAACATTAAGACAAAAAGGATTAGATTTAGGTATTACACAAGTTACACAAGATGCAACTCAAGCATTAACACAGGCACTTGGAGAAGGTTTAGCAACACAAGGAGTTAATCAATAATGGCTACTTACTTAGAATTAGCTAAATCACTTTATCCTAATATGCCTGATAATTTGTTGAATATGTTTGCTGATGAATGGGCAGAAACAGGCGATTCAAATGTTGCAATAGCTAAAGTACGAGGAACAACTGAATATGAAACTTTATTCCCTGGTAATAAAAGAGCTGATGGAACAGTTAAGTTTGATGAAGTAACTTATGTAGGATTAAAAGAATCTTATATGGGTACATTGTCTGAATACGGCATATCAAGAGAGGTTTCAGAATCATTACTTCAAAATAGACTAACAAGTCTTATAGAAGGAGAAGTATCAGCAAGAGAGTTTCAACAAAGAGTTGGTGCTGTCTTTCAAGGTGTTCAGGAAAATATACAAGAAGTACAAGATTTTTATTCAGCCAATTATGGTATAGATTTGACACAGGAATCAATATTTCTTGGTGCAATAGATCCATCAGTAGGAGAAGATATAGTTGCAGGAAAGATAACCACAGCACAGATTGGTGGAGAAGCAGCTAAAGCAGGATTTGATATTGACTTAACCACAGCAGAGAAGTTAAAGAGAGCTGGTCTTAACCAACAACAAGCAAGACAATTCTTCTCTGTTGCAGCAGATCAGATACCACGAATACAAGAGTTACAACAGAGAGGTGGTAAAGCTGTTGCACAGGAAGATGTATTTAACTTAGAGAAGTTTACGGAAGCTATGGTTTTCCAAAGTCCAGATGAATCAGAGGAATTAAGATTATTAGAATCAGAGGAAGCATCTAGGTTCTCTCCAATCGGTGGACCAGCAAGACAAGGTTCAAGAGTTACAGGTTTAACCGAATACTAAATATAGTATAAACTTTACACAATACCACTATATGTAGTAGTATTAAAGAGAACGCATAGTGGTAGTCTGCGTGAATATAAATTGACTCTGCACCTCTTGGGTATATCCTGCGTGTACCTAAGTATTTTAATTCGCAGTGTATCTGAACAGCTAGAAGTGGCTGACAATTCTCATTTGTTCTTAATTATTAATTTGTCGCCTATCGCATTACAACCCCAGGGTAATGTAGCTAGTAGAAATCTGGGAGTAGGAGAAAAATGGAAAACGAAGTAGAAGATATGGTAGAAGAAACGCAAGAAGAAGATAACAATGCTATCAAGCAGATGCGAGATCGCATCAAGGAGCTTGAAGGTGTTGAAAAGGAGTACAAAACTGTACAGATGGATAATGCTATCCAATCAGCAGGTTTTGATCCAGCTTCTGGACAGGGCAAAGCACTAAAGGACCTTTACAAAGGCGACTTGGAAGCAGATGCGATAAAGGCATTTGCTGCTGAAAATTATGGTTGGGGAGAAGATGCTCCAGCAGTTCAGGAACAAGAAGCACAAAAGGCAAGAGTGGTAACTAGCCAAGATAGTTTAGATACTGTAATTGAAGCTAGTGTTCCAGTTGAACCAGCCGATATGAATGACCAAATTGCAATAGCTATGCAAGATGGAGATTGGCAAAAGAGTTCAGCTCTCAAAGCTGAAAAGCTTAAAGCACTAATGAACGAAAAGTAAAATTTAAGGAGAAAAAAAATGGGTGCAGTATCAGGAATGGGTGATTCTTATGATTTACCCAATTATGTTGGAGAGTTATTTAATATAACTCCTAATGATACGCCATTTCTTTCTGCCATTGGTGGAATGACAGGGGGTAAATCAGTTACCTCTAAGCAGTTCACTTGGCAAACAGTTGATAATGCAACAGCAGCTCAAACAGTAGCTGTAGAAGGTGCAGACCCAACATACGCAGAGAGAAGCAGAAGTGAAGTAATTAACGTTACTCAAATTATGCAATATGGTGTAAACGTATCATATACAAAACAAGCAGCAACAGGAAACCTTTCTGGACAAGCTATTATAGGAAACCAACCAGTTCAAGATGAATTGGCTTTCCAATTAGATATGTCTTTGAAAAGAGCAGCTAGAGATATAGAGTTCTCTTTCTTGCAGGGTGCTTATGTTGCAGATGCAGATGTATCAACAGCAAGAAAATCAAGAGGTATGTTAGCAGCTACTACAACAAACGAAGTAGCTGGTGGCAGTGCAGCTTTAACTCAAGCAAAAGTAGATGCTTGTTTGAAAGCTATGGCAGATTCAGGAGCTCCATTTGAGCAACCTGTAATATTTGCTAATGCCTTCCAAAAGCAAAAACTATCATCTATCTATTCAAGTGCGTTATCACTCGCACCAAGAGATAGAAACTATGGTGGTGTTAATATCAATACGATAGAAACTGACTTTGGGGAAGTAGGTATTGTTTATAGCAGACATATACCTGCTGAAGATGTTTTAATTGCTGACCTTGCATTTTGTAAGCCAGTTTTCTTGGATATTCCAGGAAAAGGACACTTCTTTGTTGAGCCACTAGCTCAATCAGGATCAGCTTACAAGTATCAAGTCTATGGAGAAATTGGATTAGAATATGGTCCAGAAACATTCCACGGCAAAATTACATCTCTATCCACTTCCTAATAAGAAGTAAGATAGTATATTTATTAGGGAGAGAGTTTTTCTCTCCCTAGTAATATGGAATATATATGGCAGCAGTAAGCACACTTGTAGATAGAATTTATAGAGATTTTTTGAATAAACCAGATGATTTATCTGCGTTTTCTAGGTTAGATGGAGCATTATCAGATACAACAGGAACATCAGTTGTATATGAAAGTGATTTATTTTCATCAGAGGAAGAAAACCTTTTAGGATCTGGTGCATTAATAGAGATTGACCAAGAGTTAATGTTGGTTACATCAGCTAACACATCTACTAGAACATTAACTGTTGCAAGAGGATACGCAGGTACAACAGCAGCAACACATTCAGATGAAGCAAATCTTTATCTCAACCCAACATTCCCAAGAAAGTCTGTATTTGATGCAGTAGCAGACAACATATCAAGACTCTATCCAAGTTTATATAATATAACTACAACTAATGTAACTTCTAATTCAACTTATGCAGAAGTTCCAGCAACAACAGTATCCGTAGTTAATTCTTGGATACAGAACGCATCAGGGGATCAGTACACAAGTGCAGGAATAGAGTTGCTTACTAACTTCCCACCTTCAAGTACTAATACAGCCGTTCAGTTTTCTAATACAACTTCAAATAAAACTGTTTACTTAGTTGTTAAAAGAAAGTTTGCAAGACCTACTGCTGAAACAGATGACTTATCAACTACTTGTTTACTAGAGGATTCATACCACCAGATAATTATGGTTGGTGCAGTAGCTGACATAATGGGTGCAACAGATGTAGATGCTTCAACACAGGAATTTATTACAGAGAAACTATCAGCAGAAAACTATCCTATCGGTTCAGGCGAGAGATTGAGGAATGCTTTACTAAGACTTAGGTCTTTGTTAATTGATGAAGCAAGAGGGGAACTTCGTTCTCTATATCCACAAGCAGTAGCCATAGGAAACATAAATTATAGTGCATAATGGCAGTATTACCTTCTCCTGCCAATACATCTGAACCACAAGCACAAGGCTACGGAGCTAATCTTGATGACTTATATTTAAGATTTGCTGTTGGTCCAGGAAGGCAGATGAATGTAAATACTGCACCACTTCAGGCACAAGCTATACAAACTTCAGAAACTCCAGAGGATTTCCAACAGGAGTTTGGTCAGATTTACTCAAGAACAGATTTCTCTGGTGGATCTGGATTAGATAAAGCACATAAAAGAAATGCAAGTGAAATGGATTTCTCTAGGTTTTGGGATAGTAGTGGGATTGATGTATTTAGTGGCAAACAAGTAGGTCAGGAATACAATGTTAGTCTGCTTAAATCAACTGAAGAAGTCGTAACAAGTTCAGAAACAAATCTTTTAATGCAAGAGTTAGATGGAACAGTTTACTTTGCTGATGGAGAGGTACTTAAAAAGATAACAACACCTCTAACAGGTTCTTCCAGCACAGATGGAACTCCTAGTGCAGGTAATGACATTACAGGTTTGGCTGTTCTTGGAACAAGATTGTACATAGTTGCTAATGGTGCAATCGTATATAGAGCTAGTTCTGGAAGTTATAGTGCTTATAATTCAGACCAGACCTATGACAAGATATGGAGTATTAAAGGGAGAATCGTAGCATCAAGTACAGCAGGAGTTTTATATGATGTATCTGGTGGTACTGATTCAGCTATTGCGACACTACCAACAGGTAGAACTTGGACAGATATGTGTGATGCTGGAGCAGTAGGATTAGCAACTGCAACAGATGGGTACATTTATTCTTTTGCTGATGAGAGTTCTACCCTTGCTCTGAAAGGACAGACATTTGTAGAAGGAGAAGTACCCAATGCAATAGATTCAGCACAGGGAATAATCTTTTATGGAACTTATGAATCAACTGCTAGTGGAAAGATAGGTAGGTTATATAGATCAGACATAACAAACTCCAATAACTTATATGTATTAGCTAATTCACAGTTAATTAAACAATGGGGAGATGGAACAACTACTTTAGACCAAGCACCTTATAGGATTGTTTCAACAAGAGATAGTATTTTTACAGGAATAATTGATTCAGCTTCTAAAACAAACTTCTGGAGATATTATCTACCAACAGGTGGAATAGCTAGAGATCTGGAGTTCGGAGAAAGTGGTGTTGTAAAAGGAATTGCAGTATATTCGGATAGATTATTTGCAACTGTAAGTGGTGGTGGTATATACAGAGAAACTACAAACTATGTAACTACTGGATATATCATTACTGCACTTGCTGACTTCTTTACTTCGGAAGATAAACAATGGGTTGGTGCAAAACTTAACACTAATGATATAAGTTCAGGTTCAATTAAGTTATCCACATCAACTATTTCAACAGATATAAAGGATAGTGCAGCTTCTACTTGGCAGGAACAAATAACATTAAATTCAGGTAGAGGTGGAGAAGAAGAAGTTATGAATTTAGTAGATGGTAGATGGATTGCAGGAAAGATTGAAATAACAACAGATGATATTGCACAAAGTCCAGAACTTTTGTCATTTGCTGTTAGAGGTTATCAACTTGTTAATGACATTATCGTTGAAATGCCTGTGAATATATCTGATCATATTGAAAGACCATACAGAAAAAGAATTAGAGTTAATGGTCAGGGAGAACTTGTGTACCAGGCACTTAGAAACAAAGAAGGACAGAATGTCCAATTAGAGATATATAGACCTGATACATTATTAAGAGGTATAATAGAGAATGTTAGTAGTCCGATTGAAGAATTATCTCCAAGAGGTTCTGTAACAGTTTATTGTCTAGTAAGATTTAGAGGTAGTAAGGTAATACAAATATCTACTTCTGGCGAAGGGTTAGGAATAGCACTCCTTGGAGTAGGTAGATTAGGATAGAATGGCAGCACAAGAAACGAATCTTTATAATGCGTTTGAAACAACGCTGACAGCAACGGCTGGTTCATCAGATTTAACATTTACAGTTAATTCTGTAACTGCACCTACTTCAATTACTTTGGCTGTTCCATTTTATCTAGTTATAAACCCAGATAGCTCAACAAATAGAGAAGTTGTAGAAATTACCTCAATCAATACTGGAACTAAAACATTAACTTGTAGTGGTATCGGCAAGAGATACTTAGCAGGTTCAGCAGCTACTTCAGGTTTATCACACGCATCTGGATCAACTGTACGAATGTCGCCAGTAGAACAACACATAGAGGACTTAAACGATAGAGTAGATACCATAATCAATGAAGCTGGTACAGCAGTTAATACTTCCTTATTCTTAGATGAAGATGATATGTCCACAGATTCTGCTACTAAAGGTG
>Ga0080013_1000970_pt1 | contig 39062 bp, 53 predicted proteins | sample ETNvirenome_6_85_FD_69236 | JGI IMG/M metagenome (GOLD analysis project Ga0080013, IMG submission 69236) | Marine viral communities from the Pacific Ocean - ETNP_6_85 (SPADES assembly) (version 2) | ecosystem: Environmental > Aquatic > Marine > Oceanic | place: Pacific Ocean | collected 2013-06-19 | reverse complement strand
TCATCAATCTTCTCAGACATACTAACGCCTTGCTTTATACAGTGAATCTTAAAGTCCTGCAAAAGTTTCTCTTTGATGTTTAGAGAAGTTTTAACTACTTTATCCTCTGCCATCATAACCTCCCTGTATCAGTTCTAACCATCCGTTTTTATTTGTAAGTTCAACATTAGGCACAGCAATTTCAGAAGGAGTTTTACCTTCTAATGCCTGATGGTTTCTTATCCAGTTGTAATAAATCTCCATCCCTTTCATTAAGGTTTGAGCTGATGTTATGCAACCATGAAAGCCACGCATTATCTTTGTTCTCTCTCGGAGTGTGTTATGGAATCTCTCAACCTTATAATTAAATCCACCAGAATCACTTTTGATAACCTGATGAATTATTTTACTTGTAGAAGCAACTTTGCCACCATGATGAGTTTTTAATCCAAATGTTTTCTTAATCACTCTTGGGTATGCGTTTAAGCCATCTGTTGAAACGACTTTAACTTGGTCGCCTGTCTTTCTTTTAGCATTTCCTAAAACCTTGTTTAAAGTGTTTGTCTTTCTGTCTGGAGAGTAAAGCGAAGAAACAATATAACGGCTATCAATATCAATCACATCAATAAAAAACTCATTAGCAATTCCTTTTCCAGAGTTGCTTATTCTTCTCTTGTATTCAACCTCATCTGATTGTATTTGCCAACTTGCTTTAATCTTTTGTTCTTCGGTAAAATTAGCCATGATAGGCACATACTTCATAATCCACCTGTAAATTGTTGAGAAGTGAACTCCTTTAGGGAAAAATCGTTTAAGATGGTCTGCTATTTTTCTAAAAGACATTCCAGAGTAATACATATCTGTGCATTGAGTAATTAACTGCTCTTTGTTTCTCATTCTGAAAAAAGGATTATCCAAAACAAATCTATGCTTACAATCCTTACAGAAATATTTTTGGATTTTCTCTCTTCTTTCAGTGTATCTAAATCCTCTTTTTGTTGTTTCATTGCTATTGCACTTTGGACATGGTATTTGGTTTTTCATCTTCTAAAATAATCTGCTAATTTAGTTATACTTTCAGGAACTAAAAATATCCAAGCCGAGAATAAACCAAATACAACATAATTATAAAATAGAGAGGTTAAAATTCCTATTAATCCTAAACTACTTATAAATTCATCTTCTCTTCTCATCATTTCTTTGTTCCAATAGATAATGAACTTGTTGTAAAGTAATAGTATTGCAACAAGACTCACATAGAGGTATTTTATTTAATTTAATATTAACATAGGAATTAGTTTCTGTTTTACATAATTTACAAACTTTTTCTTCCACCATTTCTTCTAATTCACATTCCTAACATATTGGATGTTCAGTGTCCTCTAATTCACACATTACTTTTTTATTACAAATAACACAATTTCTCATTACTAAATTCATTGAATCTTTCATATTGAATTATCCTCACAACACCCTGCACATACTGGTTGTCCATTCTTTCCAACATAGCCAGAATTATCTCTATTATAAACATTAAAATCATTCTTACAAATAGAACAATTTTCTATTTTCTCTTCGTTTTCCATTGGTTTTACCTATATTTCCTTGAAGCTTCTGAGTAGGTAATTCCATACTCATCCTTGAAAGCTTTGAAAAAAGCTCCTTTCTCCCTCTTCTTTTCTTGAAGTCTTTTTTCAGCCCTTTCAAAAGCCAGTTGTATTTTTGTTTTTTTCATACAAGTTATAAGTGTAACCCCTTTATATACTTTTCGGTATTAGAGTATATACCTTAAATAAGAAGAAAACTAAGCCCAAAGAAAAAGACCCTCTTACGCAACAATGTAAAATAGTGGAAACATTTATAAATATAAATATATTATTTCTATTATGGATGGAGATCTTAAGTGTAAAAAGTGTGATAGTTCTCAGACAAGAGCTAGGATCAAAACCAAAACAAGAGTATGTTATACTTGTGGAGATGTTTGGGAAATAGAAAAAAAGAAACTAAAAGAAGATGAGGTAGTTAAGAAATAATATGGCAGTAGGTGATGTTTTAGCTCCAGCGGTAGGTATGTTTTCAGGGACATTAGCAAAGGCGGCTAAATACTGGTGGGTTCTTTTTATCTTTGTGGGAATATTTGTTGCAATAGCAATTGTATTCTTTATCAAAATGATGAAGGCTAAAAAAGAGCAATGGAGTCATACTCTTGTAGTTAGAAGAGTTTTGGCCAATAATTTATTATCAAAACCGATAATCCATAAAATGAGAAGATTTCCTATGATAAAAAAGGCAGAGGTATTTGAACTAGAAAAACCATTATTAGGAGGGTTCCTAATTCCTGAATTAGAACAATATAGTGATGTTAATGAGTTCTCAATAATCTTAGATAATAATAATAGAATATATACTAACAAAGGAGAGTTTTTTAGTCCAGAAAAGGGATCTACTCTTGTTTCGGCTAAACATTCAGAGATTGATATTCAGAGATCAAACTTGAAGGCAGATTTCCAAAACATCAATAAGGTAAACAAAAGAGTAGAATGGGCAACAATAGCTAAATATGCGTTTATGGCTGTAGCAATATTGGCAATAATGATTGTCTCTATTATTGGAATACAAAACTGGGGGGAGGCACACCAGGCATCAGTTGTACAGGCTGGTGCAGAAGCCGAAGCCATGAAAAGTTTAGCAAGGGCCATGGAAACAGTTCAAGCAACAGTGAATACTCAAAACATTATGATTCCGAAGTTAATAGAACTAACAGGTACCAATAATATACAGGCGGCGGTAAATAATGAAAATACTTGATAAAATAAAAAACTTTATTGGAAAAAAAGAACAGAAAGAAAAAGAACAAAAACTATTAGCGGAATATGAAAAAGGATTATATTTAAGAGTAGATAAAGACATAGATAATAAGGAACTAATGGAGAACTTAAAAAAAGATGAACAATATTGATCCCCAACTTGCTCAGAAAACATTGATTAAAATAGTTCTTATTCTAAATATTGGTTGCATAGTCGTTTCCATCTTTGGTAAAAATCTTAGTCTTTTTATCCTGGCTATGTGTAATCTTTCAATTTGCTGTCTTTACTTTATATTAGGGGGGCTTTCTCAGAGGGCAGAAGATTTTGTGGAATTTACTCCTCTTGGGCAAAAGATAGATGCATTTGCAGGGAGAAATAAGAATGGGTAAATTTTTTAATAAATTTAAACAAGGAGTCTCTAAGGTAGATCAGAAAGTACAAAAAATTTCTCAGGATAAGCCAAAGGAAGAATATAATCAAGATGTTTATACTGATGCAGATGGTTATGACAACATAGATGGGATAAATCACGATAATCTCATTGGAGATGGAGCTAATCTAGACTTTGATGATGGGGCAGATATACAACCAGCTCAAAAACCAGAGAGTTTTCACCACTTCATTCTAGAAAACCAATATAAAGATTTAGAAAGATCGATTAGGGGTTTTAAAGATCTATTTAACAAAGAAGAACAAAAATGGGTAACTAAGAGGAAAGAAGAACATTGCTTTACTGATGAAGAGGCAGAAGAGATTTTAAGGACTGCTCAGAGTCATCTTGCGACAGATATAAAATTGGGTTTTATTTCTAAAGAAGCATTCCCATTAATTATGGATGCAATTTATAAGGAACTTGCATTCCTATTTGAATCAATAGCAGAATATAGGTATGGTAGATATGGACACGGACAAAAGCAATATCAAATGAAACTACAAAACCACAAGATCTTCCTAGAGTTATTTACAAGAGTTCAAGCAAACTATTCACGAGCAATTCAAGGAAGTGAAAATAAGATGACTCATAGCTCAGTTAAGGGGCAAGAAAGTTTACAAGGAACAGATAGAAATGGAGATAACTATGGTGGAGGTTATCGTTGATGGCAGATACAACAGCACAGATACAGGTCTATAATCCAGATAAACAAATAAGTGAACAAGTCACATTAAAGAGGATTGTAGAGCATGATGTTGCAATGGCATTAGCTCGTACAGGGCTATCTGAATTACCTGGTGAGAAACCAAGTACCCCAAATGACAGAACACAATTTAGATTTAAAGGCCTTAATCAAATAATCTCCTCACAGCAATGTTTAATAACTAATGCTAGACCAATAGTTAGGGCAAATGATGAAATCAAATGGAGAAAACAAAATAAAACAGATGATGAAAAGAAAGAGAACCCATTTGAAAAAGAAGACAATAGTTACAACGAGCTTTTAGCAATATTAGATTTTTTAGATGGTTGTGAACAACAAATTATTATCGCTAGAAGAACCAAAAGATTAGATGATGACTTTGTATTGGAAAAAGAAGATCACGAGGGAGAGATGGTTTTAGAACTCTCTCAAAATTTCTTCAAAATGTTAAAAGAGCTAGAAGAATCATACGAAGTTATTTATGGTATTATGCTTGAGAATAAAATAGTTTCTAGTGGGGTTTCCACAGATGAGGAAGTTGAAGATAAACAAAAAGAAGAGGAAGCTATGAGAAGAATCATTGAATCATAAGATTTAAATAGTAGTTATTCATGGTTATGGGATGGCACTAAAAGAGAGGAAAAAATAAAATGGTAAAGAAAATAAAATATAAAACTATTTCAATAAAAAAATATAATGCTATGAAAAAATTAGGTTATATTTCTAAAGGTATGGATGGAATAACAAGAGGATTATTTTTAACAAAGAGAGGAACTTCATCAATACCTGTTAAAAGGAGGAAAAAATAAAATGGCATATTGGAGAAAGGGGCGAGATACAAAAAATGAAATCAATTATTTTGGGGAAAAGAATAAACAATTAATAATAAAAAAAGAAACTATTCCAAGAGGGATGGAAAAAATAATTAAAAAAAGAAGATGGGATGTAACTCTTGCATCAAGAACAGGCAGGAGTTTATCAAGAACACAGCATAGGACCAAAGCATTAGCGAGGGAAAAGGCAAGGAGATTAATGAAAAAATATGGTAAAAGTAAGGCGAGGAAAAAATAAAATGGTAAGAAAAGCAAAAGTTAAACTTACAAAAGTAAGGGGAAAGATGCAAGTTAAAATAACAGGGTGGGGATTATCTCCAACTTTTAAAAATATTAGTCAGGAGGAATATAGAGTTTTAAAAATGCAACGAAGAAAGGCGAGGAAAAAATAAAATGGTTGTTAATTTGAGCAAATTTTATGGTATTCCTACAAAAAGAAAGGGTGCAGAAGAACAATTTAGGAAACTTAAAAGAGAAGAAAGAAAATCTGCTTTTTCACGAGGAAGATTTTTAGTTTTAAAAAAATTAAAAAGGGGAAAGTATGCTGGAAACTACTCAACATTTTTATATGAAACTAAACCTAAAAGTAAAGTTGGGGTTCTAAAAACGACAAGAATACCAAAGGCGAGGAAAAAATAAAATGGTAACAAAGAAGAAAGATACTTTTGGCAAAGTAGATGATCTTGGTACAGGAACTTTAAAGAAGTTTTTAAAACAAACAGATGGAACAAAAACAGAAATAGGAAAGAAAAACAGAAAAGCAATTCAAAGAATACTTAGAAAGAGGAAAAAATAAAATCTGCTTGTTTCCAAACCATACCTCTGCCTTTATAGTATTTGCATAAAGCCGACGTTTACGTGGGGGGGATTTAGGGGGGGGGCATTTCCCGTAGAAAAATTTTATAAACCCTAAATACCTCAAATAATATAGGCGAACAATCACGAAATGACCCCGCACCAATTTGGATGACATACGCGGGGTCTATTCTCCGTCAAGATAATTAGAGCTGGAAAAGGAAACTTATTTGTCTGATTTTTTTCTTGGTTTATTGGTATTGATTTTGCTTATTTTTTCTGGATCATGCAAGACATCTATCTCTTCCCAAAGAGGAGGGAAAAACGGCTCATTTATTTTATTAATAATAATTTTTTCATAATCTGGGTTTATCTCATATCCATAACCCTTTCTATTCGTGTGGTTTGCTATTTTTAACACTGTGCCAGAACCCAAGAAAGGATCCAGAACAAAATCTCCTTCATTAGTAAAGGTATATATTAGAGCATAAGCCAATCTATCTGGAAAAGCTGCGATGTGATAATTTTTTTCTTTAATTCTGGGGGTTTTATGGGCGGGGCATCGAATAATATTTGGGATGCCTCTCCCTTTTTCGTCTTTATTATTTAACCTATGATCTAAATCCCTATATTTTTGTTTCACCCTAATTTTATTAAACGTGTGTTCATAATTATCATTTTTAGAAAAGATTAGGATCATTTCTGTCTTTTTGTCATATAACTTATCTTTATATAAACCATTTTGGGTCATGGCATTAGGACTATACCAAATCATGTAATCCATGAGTTTCCATTTCTTCATATTTTTCACTATATCCATTGGGATTGGATAAAGTACTTTCTTTTTCCTTCGATCATTAACAATTATGCAAAGGAGGGCATTTTTAGTAGAAACATCATAGCACTGACTCCACACTTTGTTCATTCTATCAAGATATTCTTGATAATCCTCATGTCCTATCTCATTGCTATGACCATATTTTTTAAGATCCCAATAAGGGGGGCTCGTTAAAATAAAAGATACTGGTTCTTCTATTTCAGATATACCCATATCTTCAGAACTTTTGAAATATACTATTTGTTCTTTTTGAATTATTTTTTTCATTTTCAATTTAAATTAGCCGAAAAGGGAGTTATTGAAAGTTTAACTTCTCATTAAATTCATCTTCTACATCTCTGTTCTCTAAATTAAGATAAATCTCTGTTGTAGCAATAGAGTTATGCATTAGTTGCTCTTTAATCGTGAGTAGCTTGAATCCCCTTTTTAAGAGGTGTGTGGCTCTGCTATGACGTATGGAGTGGAATTTTATCCTCTTTCCATTAAATAGCCCTGAAATCTTTCTAAGTTGATAATCAACCAGATAATGCTTTTTACGTATAATCTCTAGTCTGGCCCTATCCCTCACGTTTATTTGTTCCTTATTTGAATCCAATACACTTTGAAAGTTCTCCTTTCTATAACCTGCCTCTATCTCTTTTAAGTCATTCTCTCTAATAAAGAAGTATGTATCTTCTGAGGAGTTCTTATAAGGGATGCCCTGAAATACTTTCCCTTTGTCTATTGCTATCTTGTAGAGTTTATTCATAAGGATTGGGTCTACCAATAATGGTTTCTCCTTTGAGCCCTTAGCCAGAATATCACACTTACCTGTTTTCGCCTTGTCCTGAAGCCAGTCCTCCCAATGGAAGTCCTCCCATTTGATAAAGATGGCTGAAGAGAATCTTAACCCTGCCCCTATATAATAGGCACATTCTATTAGTAAGCCATGATATTCTATATTGGAAGCCATCCTAAGTATGTCTGTTTCCCTCCATACTTGGGGGTTGGGTCTTCTCTTTTTAATCGGAGTTATTACTTTATATTTGGGAAAGGGAATCTCAAAGTAATTACAAACTTCAAGAATCAATCTTAGTACGGACTTATAATAATTGCCCTTTGAGTACACCCTATTATATAGGGTCTGGGTTAGGGTCTTGCTTTTGAAGATGTTATCTAGCTCCTTGGTATATAGCAGTCTTGTTTTCTCTGAACATTTCCGCTGCCTAAGATACTCTAGGCAGTTATCATATAGCTCAGGGGTTAATTCCAGCAGCAGTTTGCCATCTGGTTCAGAGATCTCCTCCTCTGGAGCATCAAATAGGACATTATTTTCCATGAATTTAATCAAGCATCCCACCTTTTTAAACCTTTCCAACTAATACCTATTAGTTGGGGAGGAACTAAGGACATGATGATGGGATCACAGATGTGGACATTTAATATATTCTTTTAAAAGTTACATTCTCAAAAGTTATTCGGTATACCGAATAACTTATTTTAGAACTCGAAAGAATTAAAGTTCTTGTATCCCCTTATCTTCAGGTGCCTATTGATGTATCTTATTAAGATGGCGTCTTCTAGTTTTGTTAATTCTTTTAGCTTCTCCCACATTTCTCTTTTGTTTTTGATCTCCCCTTTCTCGACCTCGTCGAGGATTGAGGGTATTAGTGCTTCTATCTCCTTCTTATCCATCATAGGGTTTAATTTCTCCTCTTCCTCCTCGGTAAGTTTACCAGCAGCATGATGTTTATCGACGAGGGCATTGTATCTTTTATCTTCTGCTTTTGTAAATGCTCCAAAGACAACAGACCCAATATACTCTGGATGGATAGTGGGGTTAACAACTCTTCTGTTTGGATTCTCTTTGAACCACTTTGCTTCTCGATCTATTATTCTCTGAACACTTAACCCTTCTCCTCCCTTTCGTGCATTACTTGCAACATAGATTTCTCCAATCCCTCGCTTCTTAACAAAGATCCACATATTGACATGATTAAGAAATGATTTATCTACTTCCTTCTCATAGGGCAACAAGATAAATAAGACTATCCCTCTCTTTCGGTTCTTGTTCTTTCTTGAGATAATCGTTTTGTTTATTTGACTATTCCAATTCTTCGACGACAAACCGTCTCTTGCTTCATCTATCCACAATGCTGTTCCTTTATCAGCAATCATTCTGGCTGCGAAAACCTCTGGGTCTATTATGAAGTTGTCGTCGGTGTACATCTTCTCTCCCTCTATTTTAACATTATCTAATTCACTAAAGAAGTTGAAACAAAACTTACCAATCAAGGTAGACTTTCCTGTTCCTGTTGGACCAGAGATAAGAATTGTTGAATCCTTATTTATCTTGATCCTTTCTCTTAAAGCTTTACATAACTTATTCTGGGGGATATAAAAGTGCCAGAACATCTTTGCATCCACGTCGGGATAGATTGTTTTTAATCTAAATTTTTTAAACATCTTAATAATAATGGTGGGGAAATTACTCCCCACCGAAGTGTAAGTTTTCTTTTCTGGTGCAAACATTAAAAATGTTCTAAGGGATTATACACTTATTATCTTGGCCAAGACATAAGTCATTTCTACTTACAACCCATTAATGATTCCAGTAACCACTAATAAATATATATAAAAAAGATATATTTAAATACCTTTCCATGCTAAAAAAGATATGGAAGAGAAAAAGATAGACCTCTTTGTGATCTGGCATAAGTATGGCCAACACATTACAGCAATTAGTGTCCTCTTTCTACTAATTTTTTCTGCATACCAGATCACCGTCCATAATTCACTACAAGAAGAGATTAAAAACGAATGTGGATGGGAAGAAGATGAAGACTATTATTGTGTTTGCGAGAAAAGTCTAGCACAAACTTTAAGAACTAAATTAGAAAATCCAGTGCCTCCTACACTGCCTTCCATATTAAATGTTACTTTGGATAATTGATATTATCAAGAAAGTTTTGATCAATGTCCTTTCCATAGTAATCATCGGGGGAATCCTCTGGTATTTTATATTAAGGCATGTCTTCTGAAACAATCCTAGAAGATCTTAATGTGAACATTGACTTCATAGGGAAGATTGAGAACCTCCAAAGAGAGAAAGCAAAAAACAAGAGAAAATGAAAGTTAAAATTAATACAGTTCACACGAGGAACTGTTTAGACTTAATGAAAAACATTAAAGATAATTTTATAGATCTAACTGTAACCTCTCCTCCTTATGATGATTTGAGACATTATAAGGGATATTCTTTTGAATTTGAAAAGATAGCAAAAGAACTTTTTAGAATTACTAAAGAAGGGGGGGTCGTTGTTTGGGTAGTTAAAGATAGAATTAATGGGGGTTACAGTTTAACAAGTTTTAAACAAGGATTATTTTTCCAAGAAGCAGGATTTCAAATGCACGATATAATGATTTACAAAAAGAAGAATACTCCTTTTATGAGAAATAACGCTTATACAAACTGCTATGAGTTTATGTTTGTACTCTCTAAAGGAAAACCAAAAACATTTAATCCCTTAAAGGAAAAAACTGTAAGGTCTGGCTACGAAGCGTTGCCCTATAATAAGAAAGCAGATGGCATAAACAAAAAACAAATCGGCAAATTAAATAAAGAGAAAGTAAAAACAAATATATGGGATTATGCTGTAGGCCTTGGAGGAACAACAAGAGACAAGATCGCTTTCAAGCATCCCGCAGTTTTTCCAGAAAAACTTGCAGAAGATCATATTATAAGTTGGAGCAACGAAGGAGATTTGGTTTTTGATCCAATGTGTGGAAGCGGAACAACTTGTAAAATGGCCATGTTGAATGGAAGAGATTATCTTGGCTGTGATATGAGTGAGGAATATTGTGATATTGCAAAAGAACGTATAAGTATGTTTGATAAACAAAAAACGCTCCAGAAGTGAATGCCTTTCGGCGTGATTTGCTGAATGAAAGCGATAGTTCTTGATTTCTCAAGCTTTTGGTAATTCGAGAAATTAATCCTGAACTACCGCAGGGCAAAACCCATACAAAAACAATAACCTGTCTCTTTAAATAACTTGTGTTTCTCGTCCCTGATTGGTAGATACAATAAAATTACTTTTGAGTTAATACAAATTGAGAATTTTCACCAACCTCTAAGGTAACAATGCATATGAAAAGTAACATTTATAAATATGTTTCAACTAAGAAAGATATGAAAATAGAATTTATTCTGATGGGCTTTTTGTTCTTAGGAATCTTTGTTGTGCTCTTCTCAATTAACCCTCCATCAACAGAAGACAACGTGACTCCTCAAGAAGAAATTGAGACAGCAATAAAGTCGTATCAATTATCTTCTCTAGGATGGAGAGATACTCAAGATCAGACTGCAGCCACATTATCTACCCAGATGTATATTAATTCTAAATTAAAAGAGATAGATAATGGCAAGTAGAAGGGGTGGACGTTCAGTTCAGCTTTCTAGGAAGTCTCCAATAAAAACAAAAAAGGGGAGCAGAGGTAAACATAATGTCCCAAGATCTTTAGGTGGGACACAATCCTCTTCGGGGGGAATACTCAGGAGAGGAGGAGGAGGATCATCTGGTGCAAATGCTTCCTTACTTTCACAAGAACAAGCTAGACAAATTGAGCAGAGAAGGGCGACTGAAAAGGCAGCTCGTGATAAGGCGAAATTAGAATTACAAGCAAAGGAAGAAGCAATATTAAAACAAGCAAAGCGAACAGAGAAAATAAGATTAGAGGTAATACAAAGGAAACAAGCAGAAGACCAATTAAGGGAAATGACTGCTCAACAAAAGAAAGCATTCTTTAGACAACAAGCAGACGCAAAAAGAATACAAAGCATTTCAAATCTTGCACAAAAAGGTGGGAACCTAACACCTTCTGCAAGACTCTCTCTTGATAAAGCAAGAGTAAACTTCTCAAACAGAGTTCGAGAAGTTCAAAGCAATCTTGTTAAAGGAGATACATTAATTCTAGATAGGAATAGATTTGAGATCAAAGGAATACAAAGCATATCTCTTAATCAAACAATCCCTTTTAATGAAAGAGGAGTTAAATTTTATAATGAAAGAGTGTCTCAAATTGCAAAGAAGGTCGTCCCCGCTGTGAGCAAAACAAAAGAAGTCTTAGATAAGATAGATACTCTCACTGAAGGCGTGGCTGCAAAAATACAAGGAAAAACTCCAGAGGAGATACGGGCAATGTGGGATAAGAGAAAATCAACAAAAGAAAAAGTTAGACTAATCGAAGAAGAAAGAAGAAGGGTTGCTAGAGACACAGGTATTATTCAGCTTGTAAAGGAAGGGGAACTGCCTCTTGCAGTAATAACTCTTTTTGATCTTGCTGGTGAGAAGTTAATGAGTGCTGGGGATCTTATTCGTATAAAGGCTGGACTTGGAAAGGAAGGTAGATTAACAGAAGCAGAAACTAGAAAAGGTGGCCAAATAATTGGGGAGACATTACTTCTTGCTGGATTCTCTGGAGCTACGGCAACAACAGCAGAAACTCTTGCAAGACTTCCAACAAATACTGTTGTGAAGTTTATTGGAACTCAAAAGACAAAAGGGAATAAGGTAGTAACAGATGTTGCGTTTGTATCTTCTGGTAAGAGAGTTGGGACTGCCAAAGGAGTTACCATTGGTACAGATAAGAAAGGAATTACACTTGTAATTGGTAGGCAAATAAAAGGGAAAAACCTACAATCATTAAGGAACATTGACCTTGCTAAGAAGGGGAAGAAGTTCTCTAGCATAGAAAAGTCCTTAACTAAAAAGGAGATAGAGAGTGGCTTAAAAGAAATAGGGATTGCACCCAAAACAATGAAACAGCTACTTAGACAGAATAAGATCTCAGAAATAAGGAGACTACTAAGAAGACAACTAGACAAGATCATCAAGGAACTAAAGAGTTTCAAGGGAGCAACAAGAATGAGAAAAATAAATAGGGGAACAAGATTTAGGATAAATAGTCTGAAATTGCGTAAAGAGAAGATAGAGAACTTACTCACAAGAATAAGCGGAGGAGTTAAGAAAAGGATCTCTAAACAGTTAAGAGAGTTTAAGGGAACTAAGACGGCAACGAAAGTTAAGAGAGGAGTTAATCTGATAAGAGGGGATATTTCTCTGAGACAGAAAGCATTACAAAAACAGCTCTCTAAGTTTACTAAAGAGTTAAAGAGTTTCAAGGGAGCAACAAGGACTAAGAAGATCACAGCAGAATTAAGATTTAGAAAAGGAGACCTAATAATTAGGAAGCAGAGATTACAAACTCAATTATCTAAACTTGGAAAAGAGTTGAAATCTTTCAAAGGAATCCAAAGAGCAAGGTTGATCAAAGGGGAAATCTTAATCAGACAAAAGAAATTACAAACTCAACTGTCCAAACTCTCAAAAGAGTTAAAGTCTTTCAAAGGATTTAGTCGGTTCAGGAAGATAAAAGAAGAAGTTAGATTTAGAAAAGCAAGTCTAGGGATAAGAGGTTCTAGGTTAAAGGGACGGGTTGGAAGAGGACTAAGATCATTCAAAGGAGTGAAGAGATTCAAGAAGATATTCCCTCCAAAGATAAGAATAATTGTTACTAAAAACCTAAAGAAGATTGGGCAAATATCTAAAGGGCAAATGAAAGTGGGGAATAAGAAGAGGGATGTGCAAGACATCTTCTCTAGTTCAGACATCTTTACAAGAGATGACTTAATCAAAATTTTGGGAAGAACAGTTACTAGGAAGAAAGATGTAATTGAATTTACGGGTTATCTAAAGAATCTTGATAAGGTTGGAGCTAGTGGGTTCTCTCCTGTAACGGCACAACAAAAGGTAGTCTATAAGAAAGCATTGGATAAGGTCTTGAGTGTTGTTGGTTCACAAACAAGTGCTAAAAGTCTGGGGGTTTCTCCAAGAGTAAGCACAAGTCTACGTTCAGCAACAGTGAAGGCAACAAGGTTAGTTCCTCCAAGTGTAATATCTCCAACTCTTACAAAAACAATCTCCTCTCAATTAAAGATTCCTGTTCCAACTGTATCGGGCATAAAAACTGTGGGAGCAGCAAGGAACTCTCTTAAGTCTTTAGATAAATCTATCACTAAAGTAAAGAGTAGCACATCACAATTAAGCAATACTAAAACAAAGCAAAAAGAACTTCTAAAACAAAAGGAGAAATTAAAGCAGAAGCTAAATCAAAAGGTTAAACAACTTCAGAAACAAAAGGCAAGAGTAGCATTAAGGTTAAGACTACTATTAAAATTAGAGACTGGAACTCCAACAGGCAAGATTACATTCCCTCCACCAACTAAACCCAAGCCACCTATAATCCCTCTTAGGATTCCAAAAGGGTTCTCAAGAAAAACATTATCAAAAGCACAAGAAGGATATTATGTGAAGATCAAAAGAAGAGGGAGAGTTAAAAACCTAACCCCAAGACCATTAACCTTGAATGATGCAAAAGACTTCCTAGCTTATAGAGTAGATAATGGATTAAGTCGTTCAGCATGGTTTGAACCAATAGGTAAAACAAAAGATATGGTTCAACTACCAAAAGCTATTGCTGGTTACTTTGGAAAGGCCTCTAGGAAACTAAGACCTTTTAAGATAAAGTCAGGTAAGAAGAAACAGATAAAGTTTGGTTACATTGAAAAGAAAAGATTTGTGGGAGATACAAAGAGAGAGATAAGACAGTTACAAAAAAGCAGGGTAAAGGCTGCAAGAAGAAAACCCATTAGAAGAACAACCTCTAAAAGAATAATCGTAAAGAGAGGAGTTAGGAAAAGCCCAACAAGAAAGATAAATCCTACAAGGAGAAAACAGATGTTAAAAAACTTAGAGAAAGCTAGAAGAACAAGATCTAGAAATTTAAAAATTTAGTTCTAATCGGAATATTTATAAAGAAGTATTACATCAACAAAGGATACTAAAATGCCTAAATTAAAATTCCGTGATATGAAAGCAAAGACTTCCTTTGAGACTGATGATTTCAAAGTTGAGGAAAGAATGACTAAAGCCGGAATAAGATACTTTGCCATTGCTGTTGCTCCTTCAGGGGTAGATTCTTATAGAATTATCTCAAAAGATATGTACGAACAATCAAAATAAACTTACTTTAATATGCCTACCCTGAATATATCTCTTCTTGCTTGTCTCTTAGCCTTTTTTAAACAACGTCTGTGATATATATTCTTTGCATACTTTGCTTTTGATTCCCAATCTTCTATGATCTGTCTGCAGGATGCACAGCAAGTATTAGGATTATAATTATCAGTGACTGCCTCATTTAAGTCAATACTCTCTTCTTTTTTCTCTTTAAAAAACAAATCAAAAAATCCCATAATAATATATATTTATATTATTTTTAAATATATCTCTCTATCCTAATTCTTGATCCATAAGTTATTTAAATCTGCACCATGTTTTTCCTGTTGTGCCCAACCCATTCTAAACCATGGTACTAGGGGCACACATTTTTATTATTTATTAATTACAACAAGAGTTTATATAGTCTAAAATCAAAAGTATTATATCACCGCTTTTAGCTCAGGGGGGAGCTTCGAAGAGATTATTAAAAAGAGATAGTTGAGTAGGATTGAGTAGGGATCAGTGTTATTGCCTGAAGTAATCCGAAGAAATGATTCTTTTCTTTCTTAGATGATCCCTCCCAGAGTTTTATAATTAATCCTACATACTTATTATACTTCTCATTTATAAAGTAATTTTTCATCTAATTATTGTAAAGGAGGAACTCATCTTAAGGATCGGCTCATGGGTTGTGCAAGGACCCAGTGTCTGATCATGTCGTCATTTTAAAATGCTCGGGAGCATTTAAATAAAAAAGGGTTTTCTACTTTGTTATGACAAGTTACGATAAGATTAAGATACTTAAAGATATGAACAAGACAGTCCACATTAGTTGTGATGGTAGATTCTATAATGGTATTATTCTAGAGATTAATAAACAAAAAGAATTTCTAGTTCTTGATGATTTAAAGATTGGCGAAACCCCAATCATGTTTGAAGAGATATTACGTATTGAACCTATGGAGGTTAAAGAATGAAAGAATGGAACTGTCCAAGCTGTAAAAGAACAAAGATAACTAAAGAAGATATTGTTGTTTCACTCTGCCAATGTGGAGAATATTTTAAAGAAAAAGGGGGGAATAAAGATGATGAGGTTCGTAGTGAACAAAGAAGAATATGATAGACTTTTAGAAAAATTCCCTGCCATGAAAGCTGCCGTTGAAGGGGGGATAAAAGAGGGTGGAAATTTATTTAATTCAAGCGAGGTGATTGCTGAACAAAACGAACTTAGACATTTTATGCAAGACCTTAAAGATTTTGTTCAATTTACAGATACTGAGGAGAAGAAGAAACCAATTATAAAAGAAGCAGTTAAATCATTTACCTTGGAAGGACAAGCAGAGAACTTTGATAACATTCAACCAATTTTTTATGATAGATCTGGAATGTTCTGGTTGTGGGATTCTGAAAGTTGTTTCTGGGAAATGAAAGATGAAGTAGATGTATTGAACATGATCCAGGAGAATACTGGAAGAGATGTTATCTCCTCTAAGAATAGGACTGAGATTATAAATTCATTAAAACAAAAAGGGAGACTTAATATCCCTAAACCCATAAACGATAAATGGATCCAGTTTAAAGATAAGATCTACGATATTGAATCAGGAGAAAACTTTCCAGCAACACCAGAATATTTTGTTACAAATCCAATCCCTTGGGAAGTTAGTGGCAATCCAGAAACTCCCACAATGGATAGGATCTTCAAGGAATGGGTGGGAGAAGAATATGTACAAACACTCTATGAGATCCTTGCGTTCTGTTTGATTCCAGATTATCCAATCAATAGATTATTTTGTTTCATTGGTGGAGGAATGAATGGTAAAAGTTGTTTCTTAAATCTCCTAAAGAAATTTGTTGGAGAAAAGAATGTATGCTCTACGGAACTAGATACTTTAATCACCTCGAGATTCGAAGTTACAAGATTACATAAGAAGTTAGTTTGTTTAATGGGTGAGACAAACTTTAATGAAATGAATAAAACCTCAATAATAAAGAAGCTTACAGGTAGAGATGTTGTTGGCTTTGAGTATAAGAATAAAACTCCTTTCGAAGATATGAATTATGCAAAGATAATAATTGCCACAAACAATCTACCCACTACAACTGATAAGACTATTGGGTTCTATAGGAGATGGATGATTACTGACTTCCCTAATCAATTTAATGAAAAGAGAAATATCCTTAGTGAGATTCCAGAAGAAGAATATAATAACCTTGCAACCAACTCTGTTATCCTATTAAGTAGTTTACTTAAGAAAAGGGCCTTTACTAATGAAGGAACAGTTGAAGAAAGAATGCAAAGGTATGAGGAAAAAAGCAACCCCTTTGATAAATTTTGGAAAGATAATGTGAGGGAAGATTATGATTCGTTTGTAACAAAATCATCTTTTAAGAAGAAGTTAAATGAATGGTGTAAAGAGAATAACTTTAGAGACTTATCAGATCAGAGTATCACTAAAAAAATGAAAGAAAATAACCTAGAATTAGACTCAAGATCTCATATTGAGTGGTTTGGAGACGGAAAAATAGGTAAAAAACTAGTTAGAGTATGGAAAGGAATTAAATTTTACGAGGGAAATGACTGATATGACCGGAATGACAACAATCTCAACTTATTTCCCATGTAATAATAAGTTAGAATCGCTGTCATTTGAGTCATTTGCGTCACAAACATACCATGGCTACTAAAAAATGTAATTATTGTAAGCGAGTAATTATTAATGAATGGGAATGGTTTCTAGAAACAAATCCGGAACAGAGATATATACAGTGCCCTTATTGTTATGGATTAGAGGAATTATATACAAAATGAGTGCTTCATATCCAAATAAGCGTGGAAGCTATATTGTTGTTAATAAAGATGGAAAGATAATAGATACTTTTAGAATAAAATCTGTAGCAAGAAACTTTGTTAAAAAGAATAACCTCTCTTCTTTGGGAGAGAAATATTATTTAGAGGAAGCAGATGGTTAAATGTAAAGACTGTAAAGAGAAGATTGAAAAGGGTAAAGAGGCTTTTAAAAATGGGGCGGTTATTTGTCAAGATTGTTACACAAGATTCAAAGGTCTTGGGAGTAAAAGAAGATCTGCAAAGTTCTGGGATCTCTGGTTATCTGGAAGATATGATCCGGGAATTCCAAAAGAGAAAAGGAAAGTCCAGGAAAGATTAAACAAAAGGAAGAGGTTGTTACTCCAGAAAAAGAGTAAGAAACATTTAAATAGTAATATTACTCATGATAAATATGAAAAAAAGAAAAAGAAAGACAGTGATTGAAAAAAGAGTTTCAATTAATCTATCAAAATCTGTCTATAAAAAATTGGCTAAGCAGAAATTAGACTATGAGTTTGGTACTTGGGATAAATTTATGTTAGCAATCTCCAAGATATTGAGACAATTTAAACCAGAGATGGAGGACCTAAAATAAAATGGAATTATTTGATAACTTAAACCACCTAAGTCTTGCAGATCTTCAAAAATATACTCAATCTTATTTAGAGATAGAAAAGATTGTGGAGAAACATAAAGTAGAGAGAGTTGAAGAACTTATGAAAGAAGAGACTACCTCCGCAGAAGAATTAATTAATGAAGTAGATCAAGAGCAAGAAAAGAAATATGCTTTTGATAAGAATGATTATAAGGTTGAAGTCAATGAAGACACAATTAAATCACAGGAGGTAAAAACAAAATGACAAAGCTAAGTGAAGAAGCACAGGCCTATGAGCCCCAGCGAACTAAAAACGTTGCAGAGTTATCTAGTGTATCTGTGGACTTGGATGTAAAGGAAGAGAATGACGTAGAATATCCTTACAAGTATATTGAATTAGATGAACAAAGATACCGTGTTCCGAAGTCTGTGCTAGGACAACTAAAGGCTTTATTAGAAGATAATAAAGACTTAAAGAACGTACAAGTAAGGGCTATTGGAACTGGAAAGGATACACAATATGCTGTGATACCTTTGAAAGAATAATACTTAAATAAATAGCCATTTATTTAACAATGACCGGTAGCACATTCTCAATGTGTTCTTTTAGAACACGCTACCGGTCTTCATAGTCACACGCCAACTTACAAAGAAAGATTTATAGACTGGGAAGAAGACGTAAAACAATTTATCAGGCTATTGAAAGAAAAACCACCAAGAACAACTTATAAAAAATGGAAACGAACACAATACTGCAAGGTGATTGCATAGAGAAATTGAAAGAGTTACCTCATCATTCAGTTGATGCAATTATAACAGATCCACCTTATGGATTAGAATTTATGGGAAAAGAGTGGGATAAATTTGAAGAAAATAGAAATAGGTGGAAAGATAAACCAGAAAGGAAACTTATTGGGGATGGTTCTGGTCAAGGTAGTAAAGATTTTGGAGAAAGATTCAATGAGATGCCAAAATATATTCCCAAGAAAAATAAGAAATGCAAAAATTGTGGTCATTATGCCTTTTCAGGAAGCCCTTGTAAATGTGAGACTCCAGAGTGGGAAATTGACAAAACTTATGAAAACCATCTACAACAATTTTGTTTAGAATGGGCAACCGAATGTCTCCGAGTCCTCAAACCGGGAGGATTCCTTTTATCATTTGGTGGAACTAGAACATATCATAGATTGGTTTGTGGAATAGAAGACGCAGGTTTTGAAATCAGAGATACAATCATGTGGTTGTATGGCTCTGGCTTTCCCAAGAGTTTGAATATTGGAAAGCAGATTGATAAATTAAATGGTAAGAAACAAGAAGAATTTATTGCTCTTGGAAAATATTTAAGAGAAGCAAGAGAAGATATTCCACAAAATCAAATAAGTAAATTCTTCCCTTCTAAAACAGGAGGGTTAACTGGTTGTGTTTCAAATTGGGAACTTGGAATGAATGTTCCTACAAAAAAACAATGGATTATATTAAAAAGAGAATTAAATCTCAATAATAAATTTGATTATTTGATTGATAGGATAGAAGCAGAAAGAGAAGTTATTGGAAAAAAGAAAACTAATCTAACTGTGATGCAAAACATAGGAAGTAATAATATATCTGGAGAGGTTGACATAACAGCCCCAGCAACACCCGAAGCAAAACAATGGGAAGGTTGGGGAACAGCACTTAAACCAGCGTGTGAACCAATAGTCGTTGCACGAAAACCCCTAAGCGAAAAGAATGTTGCTCTTAATGTTTTGAAATGGGGAACAGGTGGAATTAATATTGATGCTTGTCGGATTGATTATAATGGAGAAAAACCATCAAAAGTTACTATGCCTGATTTAAGAGATGTTGGAAGAATGAGCAAAGAAAATATTGGGATTGATAAGTTAAGTTTTGGACAAACTGAAAATGCTAAAAGAAAAGATTATGAACCAAACCAACAAGGCAGATTTCCTGCAAACATAATCCTTGATGAACAAGCAGGGAAGATGTTGGATGAACAAGCACCAGAAACAGGAGCATTTGCAAAAGTTAAAAAAGGACAAAAAGGTTGGGGTGGAGAAATATATCATAAATTTGAAACAGGAGGGGATGATGGAAAAACTTTTTATGATAAAGGAAAAAGACAAGGAGCATCTCGTTTCTTCTATTGTGCAAAGGCAAGTAAGAGTGAGAGGAATTATGGTTGTGATGATTTGGAATATAAAAATCAATATGAACAGAATAAATGGACTGAGAATGATTATAGAAAAGGAAAAGGGGAAAAAACAACACAACCAAGAAAAAACAACCACCCAACAGTAAAACCAATTAAACTAATGGAATATTTAATCAAACTTGTATCAAAAGAGAACGCAATAGTTCTTGATCCTTTCTTAGGATCAGGCACAACAGCTATTGCTTGTGTTAAATTAAATCGTAGGTTTATTGGGATTGAGAAAGAAGCAGAATATATTAAGATTGCAGAAGCACGAATTAAACCATTTTTAGAACAGGAGAAACTATAATGGAAACGAACACAATACTACAAGGTGATTGTATGGAGAAGTTAAAGGAACTTCCAGAGAAATCGATAAATATGTGCATGACTTCTCCTCCTTATTGGGCATTGAGGGATTATGGAACTGCAAATTGGGAAGGAGGAGATAAAAATTGTGAACACAAAACCCAGAATAACATAAAAGAGGTTGAAGGAGATTGGGATAGACCAAGTAGAAAAGAATTTAATAAAATTGGAACACTTCTAAAGTGTTATGTATGCAAAAAAGAATTTAATGGAAAGCTGGGAAATAAATTTTGTTCAACGGCTTGTTTGAATACACTATCAAATGAAGAAAGAACAAAGGCAACTTCCGAAATGATTAATACTTGTGCAGATTGTGGGGCAAAAAGAATTGACAAACAATTAGGATTAGAACCAACTTTTGATGAATATATTAATAAATTATGCAACATCTTTGACGAAGTTAAAAGAGTTCTAAGGGATGATGGAACTTGCTGGGTTAATTTAGGGGATACTTATGGCAATTCTAATCAAGCAGGAACTAAAAAATTCGGCAACCCTGAATTTAATAAAAATAGGCCGAGCAGAGAAGCAACAAAAACACCCGTTAAAAAAATAATGGGATTTGATAAATGCTTACTACAAATCCCCCAACGTTTCGCAATAGAGATGGTCAATCGTGGTTGGATATTAAGGAATGTCATAATTTGGCAAAAGCCAAATTGTATGCCCTCTTCGGTAAAAGATAGATTTACGGTTGATTTTGAATATTTGTTTTTCTTTTCAAAAAGTAAGAAGTATTGGTTTGAGACTCAGTATGAACCCATAAAAGAGGAAAGTAAGGAGAGATACAAATATGATTTTAAGACGGAGGGAAGGGCATGGGATAAAGATAAAAATTCTCTTTATGGAAAAATGGGTAGCATGAAAGTAGATGCAAAAGGTCGCAATAAAAGAACCGTCTGGAAAATATGCCCACGACCATTCAAAGAAGCACACTTTGCAGTTTATCCAGAAGAGCTATGTGAGACACCAATTAAGGCAGGATGTCCTGAATTTGTTTGTGTTAAGTGTGGGAAAGCGAGGGAGAAGATTGTTGAAACTGAAAATAGTAAAAGGACAAGAAAAGTTGGTGAGGGGCAAGATTCAGAAGTAGGAACTAAAGGAAGGGCAGGAGAAGTAGAAGTAATTAATGAATATTTATCTAATTGTGGTTGCAATGAAGGGTTCACAAATGGAATAGTTCTTGATCCTTTTTTTGGTTCGGGAACTACTGGATTGGTTGCCCTAAAACAAAATAAACAATTTATTGGGATTGAATTAAATCCCGACTATATTGAGATAGCAAATAAACGATTAGCTCCTCATTTGGAGCAGGAGAAACTATAATGTCAAATAAAAACCAGTCTTGTGTGAACAGAAAAAGAGGAAATTTACAAAAAAAAATAAATGGGATTAATAAATTATCTCTTTATCAATCTCCTGACCTTCTATCTCAATCTTTACAACATCCCAACATGCTTTACAAACATAACGAAAGGGGTTTTGCATATCTTCAATCTGTTTGTTTTTCTTACATAAATTGCAAGTTACCATTTTTTAGTGTCCTCCATTCTAACAGTAAAAAGTCAATAAACTTTTTAAGTCTTGTTCATTATAGAACCATTCTCAGCGACGATAATTCTCAAGTTGTGGTCACCCCTTACTCAAATTTAAATTTTAGGATTTTACAAAAATGAATAAAAAAGGTTCCAACAACAAGGAGGACAAAGAATGAAATTTGATATAGGAATAACTAATGGACGACAATTCTGCTTAGAAATTGGGGGAACTCGCTTAGGAGAATATAATCATCTAGAAGATCTCTTCAAAGATTTAGAAGTGATAATAAAACCATTCAAGAAGAATAAGTATAAAAATGAAAAATGAAAAAATCAAATACTTCTCAATGTTCACAGGGGTCGGAGGATTTGAACTTGGACTTGAAAACGCAGGAAGTAAGTCCAATTTACAAGAAGGATGGAACGAGAACTCCAGAAGCCCACAGAGTTTACAGCGAGAAGGGGATAAATCCAGCACTGCAAAATTTTCCTGTGTTGGTTTCTCAGAAATCGACAAATACGCAAGTGAACTCCTTGCAACCAAATTCCCAACAGTTAAAAATTACGGAGATGCTACCAAAATCAACCCAAGAGAATTACCAGACTTTGATATGTTGTGTGGAGGATTTCCTTGTCAAGCATTCTCAGTTGCTGGAAAAAGGAGAGGATTTGAAGACACTAGAGGTACAATGTTTTTTGAGATTGCGAGAATACTTGAAGTTAAAAGACCTAAAATTGTATTCCTTGAAAACGTCAAGGGGTTACTCAATCACGAAGGCGGGAAAACTTTTACCACAATCCTTCAAACGTTGGACGAATTGGGGTATGAAGTTCAATGGATGGTACTTAACAGCAAATTTTTTGGAGTACCCCAGAACAGAGAAAGGGTGTTCATTATCGCAAGTCTTAGAGGAGAACCCAGACCAGAAATACTTCCTTTCGGACAAGGCAACAAAATCAATAATGAACAATCAGAGAAGCAAACTGCACGATGCCTCTCCGCAGTCTATTATAAACAAGAGCAATGGGAACAATATATCCAACAATCTCAAGGACAAAGAATCTACACAGCAGAAGGAGTTAGTAAAACCTTGTCAGATGGAGGAGGTTCAACAGAAGATGTTGAAATCCATCAAATGAATAATCCCACACATTCTTTTTATAGGGTTTATGGTGAAAACGGAATAAGTCCTGCTATGAGGAGTTCATCAGGAAACAAGACACCAAAGATAGTAGCTAATTGTGTCACACCAGATGCTTATCTCCAGTCTGGAAGAAGAAAGCGAGTCGATGGGAAGGCAGTCCTCACATCATGTCACGAGAGAAGAATCAGGAGACTCACACCAATCGAATGTGAAAGATTACAAGGATTTCCTGATGGATGGACAGAGGGATTTAGTGATACTCAAAGATATAAGATGATGGGCAATGCAGTAACAGTTAATGTAATTAAAGCTATTGGGGAGAAATTGAAATGAAAACCGAAATACAACTACTAAAAGAATTCCAAAGAAAGTTTGGATTTGAATGCTACAATGAGTTATTAAAGGTAATGTCTCGGCAGCATGAAAAGATAAAGCAGACAATGGCTTCACGAGATAACTGGAGGAAGAAGTATGAGGAATTGAAAGGGAATTAAGAAGATATAAAAAAATGAATAAAAGATTATTAAAACATAAAACAGAAAGAATGTGGATAGAAGAAAATAAGAAAATTCATATTTTAAATTATTTTTATTATAGATATTTGACCAACGAATATTTGAATTGGCTAAGAATAAAGGTATTAAATAGATAATCAAAATGGAAGATACAAAAGTCCCTCTAAGAAGAACAACAAATAGAAAGATTATTGTCAAAAGAAAAGTTAGGAGAAGTCCTAGAGGAAAAACTAAAAGATATAGCCTAGACTATGAAAGAATTTATAAGGATAAAGAGGAAACAAGATGAGAAAAATGAGAAAAGATAAATTAGAGAATTATTTTTTCAGTCTTTTTTTAGCTCTTTCCGCTTCTGCTTTTGTATTAAAGACCTTAAAGATTCCCAACCCACTCAGAATATATTTTTTAGAGGATGATTCTTTGGTTATTCGTAATTTTGATTTGAAGGGATCTTTCCCCCCACCAAATTTTCTTTTAACCATAGAAAAATTAAAACAATACCCTTTAAATAATTTTCCTTTTAGACTAAACACTCCCGTCAGAGGTACGCAATAGATAATCATGAAACGAAGTCGGAGGAAAGGGATAAGAAGGGTAAAACTAAATAGTAAAAAGAATAATCACTATAAAAATACAAGAAATAAAATGAAAGTAACTGCAGTATTCCCGACCTATAACGAAGGCAAAACAATAGGTCGGGCAATAAAGGAGGCAAAAAAAGCAAAATTAGTAGATGATATTCTGGTAGTAGACGGATACAGCACAGACAATACTGTTGAAGAGTCTAAAAAAGCAGGGGCAAGGGTAATTCACCAATACAAAAAGCAGTATCCTGGCAAAGGTATAGCTATCAAAACTGCAAGAAACGAAGCAAAGGGAGATATTCTTGTTTTTTTTGACGCAGATGTAGGAAATTTTAAAGCATGGATGCTGGACAATCTTGTAAAGCCGATTTTAGATGGCGGATATGATTATACTATTGCGAATTTTTTAGGAAGAAAAGGTCGGGTAACAGAATTGGTTGTAAAGCCCCTGCTGAAAAAATTCTTCCCAAAAGTCAAATTCAACAATCCATTGGCAGGAGAATTTGCATTGAAGAAAAAAATTCTTTATGATATTGAAGTTCCTGATGACTGGGGAATAGAAACTGCATTGACAATAGATGTTACAATGAAAGGTTACAAAACACTCGAAATTGATTTTAAGGGCAAGAAAGGACATGACGCAAAGCCAGTAGAGGATTTAATAATAATGTCAAAGCAGATTATTAATACCTTTATTGCAAAGATTGCAGAGTATGACCGTGCTTTGAAGGGTATGGAAAAGAGGAAAAAGAACAAAGGATTTCCTTACAAATCAAGAGTAAAAGACAAAAATAGTACTGAAAAGTCAAAACATTAAAAATAAAAGAATATATAAATCTCAAAATTCTTATATTTTGATAAAGAATCTTTTCCACAGAGGATTGGGGGAACTAGGGGGTATAAATGGATCGTGATGAAGTAAACAAATTAGAACAACAAATAAGGGAAAAATTTATTAGAGAGAAGAAAATAAATGAAAGAAAGAAGAAACTATATCTTTTTTTAACAGTCTGTTTAATTGGGGGGTTATTGATGATTGTGGGATTTCTCTTTATGAATGATGGTTCTTCTCAAGTAGATTCCCAATCTTTACACTCGATAGGTCTAGAAGGAAGAATTGCACAAACAGTGGGAGCAGATGAGTGTGGAACTTTAGGCTCCGCCGATACGGTCTATACATTAAATTCTTCGGTAAGTTCTACTGGAACTTGCTTTACTATATCTGGAAATAACATAACTCTTGATGGTGGAGGATATACTATAACTTATGGAACGGGAGGAACTGGAATTGGCATTAGTGTTGGAACGTCTTCACCAAACTTCACTGTAAAGAATTCAAATATTGTTAAAGGAGCTGGAGGGGGTGGAAATAATTATGGGGTGTGGTTAAATGGGGCGGATGATTCAACAGTATATAATAATGTAATTAGCACTGATGGAACTTCTGGAAATAAAGGGGTTTATATTCAAGGGGATTCTATGGTGGTAAATATAACTAAGAACAATATAACCACAACTGGATCTTCTTCAAGTAATGATGGTGTTGATGCTACGTCTGGGGTTAATTTCACTATAACTGAGAATATAATTTCTACTAATGGAACATCTTCAAATTCAGGAATTGTAATTCCAACTGGAAGTTCTACACACTTGATTGCACACAATATTATTACTACCAATGGAACATCTTCTTCAAATTCGGGAATAGCATTGAGAGGAAATCACTCAGAGATAATTAACAATACAATCATCTCTGATGGTACTTCAAGTAATCAAGCATTAGTTTTCGTTGTAGCGAGTTTCAATAATGCAACAAATAATACTCTTAGGGGATTAGGATCAGGGGATTCAAACCATGGATTTTATGTGACATACGGCTCCCGTAATAATTATTTATGGGGGAACAATGTAACTAAATCAACTGGAGGGAATGCTTATGGTATAAGATTAGAAAATTCAGATAATACAAATAATACTTTTAGATCTAATATAATTGCAAATAGTGGAAATAAGGATTTATTTATTGTGACTACATCTGGTAATGGAACGACTTTCATAGATCAAGATTTAACTGATTACGACCTTGGTTCTGGAAATGTAATAAGTGTTGAGAGGACAGGATTTGGTAGAATAGATTATTTAGAAGTTGTATCAGGAAGTGGAACAAACTTTACTAATGATATAAGAATAACAAACAACTCAGCAATAGTTGAATCGGTAACAGCTGCAGGATTAAATTCTTCAGCCAACATAACTTTATTTGGTATTGGAGAAAGGGGCTTTCCAAATCCAGACATTCTAAGAGACGGGGTTATCTGTGATACAACTACAACTCCAAGCTGTTCAAACTTTACGGCATTAAATGATTCCACAGTTATTTTTAATGTTTCAAGTTGGACTGAATATTCTATTGGAGATCCCCTAGCTCCGACTTCATGTTATGATGCCTTAATAGAAAATGGAGTTTACACTCACCAGAATGATTTTTCTACAACAGGAGATTGTATAAATGTACTTGCAAATAATGTAACTATTAACTTCAATGGGTTCCTTATAGATGGAGATGATGGAGGTGGAGACTATGGTGTTACTGTAAATGGGTATAATGACGCTATTATTTTCAATGGAACAACAACAGATTTTGGGAGAGGAATCTATCTTTCTAGTTCATATAATGTTACAGTTTACAACATGAATCTTACTTCAGGAAGTTATGGACTCTTCTTAGGAAGTAATTCCGTAGGGAGTAACATAACAAATATCTTCGGTTCGGGTTCAACATCACGAGGTTTTTTCCTAACAGGGTCAGATAATAATTCAGTAACAAATGTTAATTTTAAGACTGGACATTTTTACATACTTAATTCAGATAATAATGTAGTTACAAATGTGACGGTAGGAAGTTCTACTGGGAGTTTCACATTACTAAATAATGCAGATTACAATGTATTAAATGATATTGTCGTTAGAGATGCAACTCTTTGGGCTTTATACATGCTTAATTCAGATAATAATAATTTAACAAACATTAATGCCAGTAATGAGGAGGTACAATTTATAGGTGCAGATGATAATAATATTATAAACTTAACTATAAATAATTCTCCAGTAGATTCACTTATTGTTAGTTCAGACCGTAACATATTTACCAATCTAATTATCCTAAATCCTGGGGCGAATGATGAGTTATTATTAAATACTGGTGCAGAGGATAATGTATTTATTGATTCTACAATAAAGAAGTTCGATATTAATGGTGTAAACTTCACCTTACAAGATGCCAATGCGAGTGTTTATTTCTTTGGAACAGTTACTGAAGATAACTCAAATCTTAATTTTAATAATGGCAGTGCAGCCGTTATCTTTGGAAATAATTCAGTAACTGTTGATTCAGTTAATGCTCCCGGATTAAACGTATCTGCGAACATTACTTTGTTTGGAATAGGAGGAATTCCTTTTTATCTTCCAGAGATACATAGGGAGGGTGTCCCTTGTAATGCTACTACGGGTCCAAGCTGTCATAATTTCACTAGCCTCGAAGATTCAAATGTAATATTTAATGTTAGTTCTTGGACTACCTATTCTATTGGAAACGGTACAGATGTGACTCCTCCCAACGCAACTTTAATCTCTCCTGCAAATGGGACCATTACCGGAAATACTACAATAAATTTCACTGCAAATGTCTCAGATGATTTCGCAGTAGATAATGCAACAATCTTTGTATATAATGAAACTGGATTATATAATCAAACTACTGTAACTCTTGGAGGAGTATTGACTGCAATAGTTGGTTTTCCTATCGTGATGGTAAATGGGATTTATCAATGGTTCGTTCAAGTCTTTGATACATCTAGTAATTCATTCCAAACAGGAAATAATACTCTTGAGATAGATACAGATATCCCTACGGTTTCAATTGTTTATCCTGATAATATAACCTATACAGATATTAATGTTTCTCAATTGAATTATGCTGCTTCTGATTCTAATGGCTTAGATGCTTGTTGGTTTACTTTGGATGGAGGAGTAATAAACACAACAATAACTTGTGGAATAAATGCAACAAGTTTAATTTCAAATGAGGGATCTAATACTTGGACTATTTATGCAAACGATACCCTTGGCAATGAGGGAAGTGATAGTGTTACATTTTTTATATTTACAACTCCTCAATTAATAATTGAGGTTATTGATCCAACTGCTTCGAGCATAAATGTTATTCAAAATACTACCTTCGAAGTTTCAGTTAATGTAACTTGTGTGAAAGGAATTTGTGATGAGGTTAATGTGAGTCTTGATCCTGTTCCTGCAAAGGCAACAGTGACATTTAAAGATATTTTTGGAAATCAGTTTAAAGAAGAAAAATTAATTACAAATGGAATTGGAGATTGGATATGGACTCCCTTCAAGAAACTTTGGGAATTATGGTCCGATGATGAACAGCTTTTAGATCAAGGAGATGAAGCCTTCCTTAAGGAGAGAGATTATGATATTCCAGATGAAGTTAAATATGATGTAAAGTATATCCAAATAGAAGAACCTGTTAAGGTAAGTCAAGGAATAGAAAAGAAACATTACAAATGGAAATACTCAAATAGTTCTGGAAAACTAATTAAATCTCCTCTAGAGTTTCATGCAGAGTGGTATGATCCTAATTTAGATGTGAAGAAACTTATTGTTGAGTTTGAATTAATAGATGAGTCAACAGGAAAAGCAACCAGTGTACGAGGTTCATCGATTATTCCATTAAGTTATACTGGAAACTTCAACTTTGACTTAAGTAAACCAGGTAAATTTGTAGATAGTAAAGACTTCTCAATTCCATCATGGGAGTTCTCAACAAACTATGTAACTGTTGATGAAATAATATTTGAGAATGATACAAATATAATTTATGGAAAAGTAAATAAGTTTAATAAATATAAAAAGCTTTCAAACGTGGATTTATTTAAAGGAGCCAACGGTGTTGGATCATTATTCTTAGATCCTTCTATCTCGGCATGTGCGTCCTTGACCAACGGTACTGAAGAATATACCTTGAGTTCAGATGTTAATTCAAGCGGGACTTGTTTTACAATAGCGGCTAACAATGTAAGTCTAGACTGTGCCGGATTCACAATTAACCATTCTCAATCAAGTGCTGGTTTTGGAGTAAGCTTGTTTTCAGGAGTGTACAATGATACAACGATAGAAAATTGTAACATCATTCAAGGTAATCATTCAGTAACAAATGCACATGGAATTAGGACAAATGGAAATTATGATGTTACAATTAGAAATAACAATGTTACTGGGATAAATTCGGTTCCAGTTGTAGTAAGTGTCGCTACTGGGACAACTATTGTAGGAAACAATCTTACAGGAAATGGATCTGTGTCTCTTGCACTAGAAGCAAACTCATTAAATACTAATATTAGCTTTAATAATATTCATAATGTCGACTCCCTAACAAATACAATAAGTCTAGCTTCTAGTAATGACACTGTGTTCTTCTCAAATAATATCAGTAGTTCAGGAGCAGACACTTTCTCCATAGTGACCAATGCACAACATAACAATATTACAAATAACTTCATAAATGCAACTGGAAGTTCAAGTGCAGATGCCTTCAAAATGGCTACAGGAGCAGACAACAACAATATAATCTCTAATGAGATATATTCAGACTTTTTTACAGTAGATACAGACACTGAGGGAAATAACTTTTCTTATAATACAATTAGTAGTGTGCGTGGATTTAGATTATTGGTTTCATCAAACAATCTTATTTCTAATAATATAATAAACATTACTGATAGTAATGCCATCGGTCTTGGAAGTAGCTCAGATTTCAATACAATCTCTTCTAATAATATTACTCTCTTTAGTTCCACGGCAGATGGTATTTCAATCAATGGATCAGATTCTAATAACATTAGTTCTAACATTGTAGTAACAAATGGAAGCAATTCAGAAGCAATCCTATTATCTTCTAGCTCAGTCTCAAATAACATATCATCAAACACCCTAAATACAACAGGAACATCTGCACAAGTTATAGAATCTTCATCTAGTTCTGCATCAAACATTATAGAGAATAATGAGATAAATAGTCAAGGAGATAATGCACAGGGTATTTTCTTTTCTGGAGGATCAAACACGCTTGTTTATGGAAACACAATAAATACTTTTGGACCAAATGCACAAGCAATATTATTCACAAGTACAAGTGGAAATAATGTTTCAAATAACATATTCAACATTCAAGGAGGAAGTGCGGAAGGATTAAGTATTTCTGCATCTTCCAACAACATCTTAACTGCAAATAATTTAACTACAAATAGTACAGTTTCTGCAGTGTTTATTACTGGAAATTCAGACGCAAATCAATTTACAAACAATAGACTTAATGCAACAAACAATGATGTGTTCACTTTCAATTCTTCAGGAGCTAATTTCCCAGAGAATAATAATTTAACAGGTAATACGATAATAGATAATGGTTTCTTACAATTAGAATTTATAGATGATGATATTAATGGAACTTTCCTAATAGACCAGCCAATAGCAGATTATAATCTACAAGTAGTTGGGAATAGGATAAATGTAAAAGACACAACTTTTGGGGAAGTTAGATTCTTAGAGAATGTTAATCAGACAGGAACAAACCTAAGTGCAGATATAATTATTTTAAACAATTCAATCTCCGTGGATGAAACAACAACCCCAGATCTTAATAGATCAGCAGAATTAACATTCTTTAATATGCCTACCTTAAGTGGAGCAGTGATATTAAGGAATGGGGCAACATGTAATGCGACAACAGGACCAAGTTGTTTTAACTTAACTTCTTTAGGTGCTGGAGGAGATATAACAATCAATGTTTCTAGCTGGAGTAACTATAGTATTGGAGGAGCTCCGGTTGTTGCAGGATTAAAAACAGGATTGATTTCTAGTACAGTCGGGGCAACTCCTTTCTATGTTAATCAAAGTAATCCTTATCCTATTAATCTAAGTGCGGGGCAGTCAACAGTAGTAACATGGTTAGTTAATGCTACCGGAGATATTGGAACTAATCATACTTTCTTTGCTGATGCAAATAGGACTGCCAATCTATCCCATAGTAATACAACAACAAGGTGGACAGTTAACATAACAGGTCATGTAGCACCAAACATTACATTCGTATTTCCTACTGAAGTGTCTGGGACAACTCAATCTAATGATAATATTGAGGTTAATGTTACTGCAGTAGATGACATTGCAATTGATACAATAAGCATCTTCTTATTTAATTCATTACATGCCCAGATAAACACTGCAACCTCTTCAATAAGTCCTTTGTTCAATAACTTCACTTCTCTAGCAGATGGATTATATTATTTCAATGCTAGTGCAAACGATACGTTTAATACAATGTCCTTTACTGAGACAAGAAATGTTACAATAAATACACAACCATTGTCAATCTTGGTGTCACCTGTAGAAAGAACATATAATACTACAACAAGTATTTTAGCAGAATCATTCTGTAAATATTCTAATAGTACCCTTTGTACTGCAGAGGTCTCTTGTAGATTAACTTCTTATTACCCGAATAGTAGTTTGTTATTAGAAGAACAATTGATGACTAATCATTTGAACGGGAATTACTCATATAGTGTAGGATTTACAAATGGATCAACAAATATCTTAGGAGAATATAGTTCAGTAGTAAGTTGTTATGTGGGGGCTACCAATACAGATGCGGCGTTTACATTCACTGTCTCTGACGGTTCAACTCCTGCTCCAAGTCCAACAACCTCTATAGGATTAACTAAATGTAAATATAGAGATTTCGGATATTGGAATAATGATCTGGCATATTTTGAAGAATCGGGGTGTATTTAAAGATAATGGAATCTGGAGATATAATCGGAAAGTATAAAAATATTAATTACAATAGTACTAGTATGAAAAAAATAGTCTTCCTGTTGTCAATCTTAATTTTGATCCCTTTTCTAACTGCTGAAACCTCTGGAGGAGATTTAACTGCCCAACAAAATGCATGTATAGATCTTCCTCAAGAATGTGCAAATTGTACATTTATTAATATTACAACCATTACCCTCCCAGATCTAAATAAAACTTCTCTTCAAACAAACATGACTCAAGATGGGACTTCCTATTCTTATGAGTATTGTGATACGTCCCAATTAGGGATTTATTCTTATTGTGTCTTAGGGGATGTAAATGGACAGGCAACAGTTGCCTGTAATGATTTCTTAATAACTCCTAATGGGAAAGAGATGACTATAACCTCTTTAACTGCCCATATTTCTCTTTTAATTTTCTTTTTTATCCTAATACTAACATTCTTTTTTATTGCAAGAAAAGTTGATTATGAAAATTGGCAAGATAAGATAATTAGCAAATATGAGGAAAGAAACTTTGTGAGAGTCATAATTGGTTCAATCGGATATAACTTCCTAAAGAACAAATTCATCTGGTATTATTTAATGGGGTTACCAATTCTTTTGGTCATTACAAACATCTCTTACTTATTTGACGTAGAAAGTATGGTTAATTTAATGGAGATAATTTTAGCCATTTATTACTATGGGTTCCTGCTGGTTATAGCATTCTTTTTCGGGTTTGTGTTTGAATGGATCCGGTACATAATGGATGAAGTAAAAAAAATGGACTTTGGAGTAAGATGAAATCAAAAGGAAACATACCAATAAAGGTAACTAAAAGTGGGAAAAACTTTTTATTTAAACTAAGTGCAAACAGGGTTATAGCAGGAACAGATGAGAGAGGGTTATCAATGTGGAAGACAATGGACGTAATAGTAAATTACTTTAAGGATAATAACCCTCACTATTTAGAATTAATAGAGTTGGAGGCACAAGATGTTTAGTTCATTTGAAGATTTTAAGGAATACGGAGATCTAGCTGTACTTATCCTTAGCATGGTCTCTGTAGCTATCTCCGGCTTCTGGTTTGGATTAATCTATTTTATATTAACTACTTTAGATACCGCATTTAAATCAACTGATTGTATAATAGATAATAATACATTGGTCGGTACTTGTCAAGAACTATTTGGATTGGCCCTATATCCTTTTTTGAATCTTAAAGATGTATTTATATGGGTTAGTTTCTTTTTCATCTTTGCATTAGCAATTGGAATGTTAGTATTAGGGTATAGGTCCGGTAGGAGCCCGGTATTATTGGGCTATTCAGTTGTGATGGTAATAGTTATGACTTATGGGTCTATACACTTATCAAACTTCTATAGGATGATGTTGGATAATGAAGTATTTAGGTCCATGATGGTAGAATTCACAGTTTATAATGTAGTTATGCTTTATTTCCCGTGGTTTATATTCATAATAACCCTTATGTCAGTTATGCTGGGGATAGTTAATTTCCAAAGATCCAATGTTAATTCTGAGACATCTGATTTAGACTATTAATTCTTAAAAAAGAAAATATTTAAATAGTAGTAATTATTGAGTGAATAGTAGTAATAATGAAAAAGAAGTATGTAAAAAAAGGGAAGAGAAGGATTATGATTTGTCCTAAATGTAAATATAAATGGAAAACTATGCAAGTAGGATATATTTGTTGTTCAAGATGTAAAAGATATTTCGGAAAATTCTCAAAATGAATAAAAAAATCTTTGTGTTGATGTTCTGTGTGGTTCTTTTAGTAGGAACTGTTTCGGCTTTTGAGTTTGATAATATTAAACAATATGATCCGGAAACTAAAACAGCAACAATAAAGAATGCATTTGGATTAGGAGATACTATTGCAGAGATTAAACTAGACACTCCCCAGATAAATTATGTTTCAAGAGGGTATGGGAAGGTTGCACAATTCACTGTTTCTAGTTTTAAAGATTATCAAAATGCTGCAAAAGAACTAGAATTATTTGATAAAAACCAGGGATTAAAAAAGTTTGAAAGAGATTATGATTATAAATATTTAACCTATGAAAATATAGAGGTAGAAGATTATACTACCGAATGTAATCTAGTTTACAATGCCCTTAACAAATCAAATGAAAATATCTGTTCTGAAGTTTTGACTGGGGCACATATAGAAACTAGAGAAAAATGGATTAAACTTAACCAGATGGATTTCACCAAGGATGATGTTTTAACAATAGGTATTTTTACAACTGTTGAGAAAGGAGATGAAATAGAATGGATCCCTAATTTATTTGGGGAGAGGATTGAAGAATGGGCTGTTTGGACTGAAGATTTAAATGTAGGCCTTACACATTATTGGACATTGAATGAGACAACTGGTGAAGCAGCGGACATTAGAGGAGAATTATTTGGGATAGGCTATAATTTTACATTATTCAACACATGGCAATTCAATACAAGCGGACTAATAGCAGGGGGTGTTTCAAGTGATGGTTCTGCAGGAAATTATATGAATACTTCTGCTGGAACTGATGGGTATCCTACTGGGACAGGAGATCATGCTCTTAGTTTCTGGGTAAAAAGTGAAGGAGCATCAACAGGAACAGTGTTTGATTATTTGAACGGAGCAGATCTAGAAAGAATATTTATTAGAAGTAATGGAAGAGTGGGAATGAAATGGGGAGGAAGTGGTTTGGTTGAAACAGGAACAGGTGTTGCTAATCCAAACGGAACTACTTGGAACAACATTGTACTTAATAGGAAGAATGGTTTCGCAGAATTATGGGTTGATGGGGTTTTACATTTAAATGCAACTTCAACTACAAGCATAACCCCTGGAAGAATTAGAGTTGGTGCTTATGAAACTCCTTCAGATTATTATCGAGGAGCATATGATGAATTTGCAATATGGAATAGAAGTCTAACTGCTAGTGAAATTAGTGATCTATATAATGGAGGAACAGGAATAACTTATTCACCTTTTGGAGTAGACGTTACATTAAACTCTCCAGTAGAGAGTTTTGCTTCTTCTTCACAGACCATAACATTTAATGCCACTGCAGAGGTGCAGGGAGGGGCTACAATAGTAAATATGAGCCTATTCCATAATGGAACTGGAACATTCATAAGAAATGAAACGGTAGCTTTGACTGGAACCATAAACACTACTACTTTCTCAAAGAACTTTGTTGATGGAACTTATTTGTGGGGAGTAGAGTCTTGTAATACCGATGGGAATTGTGGGGTTTCTACAAATAGGACTTTTTCTATAGATAGCACTGCTCCTTTGATTACAATCTCCTCTCCTTTGGCTCTTGAAAATTATGGAAAAGTTAATGGCAGTTTATCTCTTAATTGGTCAGTGACGGATGCCACGCTTGATAGTTTATGGTTTAATTATAATGGAACAAATGTAACTGTTTTTGGAGCAACAAATTCAACAACCTTTTTTGTTGAAAGCGATCTAAATAAAAACCTAACTTTCTATGCAAATGATAGCACTGGAACTGAAAACTTTACAGTACATACTTGGGATTATAAGGTGTTTGAAAACTCTTTAGATTTTAACCTAACAACTAATTCAGGATCTATTGAAAGTTACGTATTAAATGTTACGTTAGCAATAGGACAAGGAATTAATTATGTTAATCTAACTCACGATGGAATAAATATTTCCTCTGCAATATTCTCTTTTGGAAATGAGAGGTTACTAGCAGTTAATAACTATGTAATCCCTTCCTCCCCTACTCAAAATAATGCAAGTTTCTTCTTTAACATTAGATTAGATGATGGTACAGATATAAATACAGATCCAAATAACCAAACAATCAATCCAGTCTCTATTGACAATTGTTCTACTTTCACAAATGAATTATTAAATATTAGTTTGTTTAAGGAAAGAGACCAAACCCCTTTGAATGGAACAATCGAACTTAATTTATTATTGTTAAATTCCTTTGATTTTGGTTTGGTAAGTAACCTTAGTTTACAAGCTACAAATGTACAAAATTTAGTTGTTTGTTCAGAAAGTAATCTTACAGGTAGTGATTTAAAATATTCTTTAGAGATTAAATATAGTGCTACTGAACATTCTTCAGAATTATATCATATCCAAAGAGCAGACATCCCTGCTACGGTTTTCCCATTAGCCCTTTATGATCTTAATGAAAACTTTACTACCAGCTTTAAAGTAATTTATCAGAATAATAATTTTGAATTTGTAGAGGACGCAATAATTCAACTACAAAGAAAATATATCTCAGAAGGAATCTATAAAGTCGTAGAAGCCCCTTTAACTTCTAGCACTGGAACTGCAGTATTACATATTGACTTAGATACTAATAAGTATAAGGCAGCGGTTGTTAAAAATGGAGTTGTTCTAGATACATTTGAAAATCTTGTATTTATTTGTGATAGTATCCTTACAGGAGATTGTGTTCAAGAACTACTTGGTAAAATAGATCCAGAAGGAGACGTAGGTATCGAAACCCTATTAGATTTTGCTCACTCAGATCCAACTGTAATTAATGATACAGTTACTTTATCATTTGTGGTCCCAAGTGGAACTCCTTCTCTTGTAAATCTTCAATTAACTCAACACGATTTATTCGGAAATAAAACATTATGTGATCAAAATATAACGTCTTCTGCAGGATCAATACAATGTACATTTAATCAAACAATTGGAGATAGTTATTTAGAATATCAAATCCAGAAAAACGGGGAGCTAATCTTCCAAGCATCTTATATAGTCCCTCAAGATAGTACCCTAAATTTCTTAGGAAATAATTTTATTATAGTTTTATTATTGTTACTAACTCTTGTTGGAATGGCTTTCACTAGCCCAGAATGGATAATCATCCTTGGTGTAATAACCTTCTTAATCTCCGGAGCATTGTGGTTATTGAATGGATTGAGCTTTGTTGTAGGAATTGGAGCATTGATATGGTTATTCATAGCTGCATTTATATTAATATTTAAAATGTCAAGACAGGAGGACCGTTAAATGCCAGAAGATAATATAAAGGACTTTACAATAAACTGGGTTGTGATTGGTTTATTAGTCTTTAGCTTAATCATGTTTGCCACTATTTTCATGTTTAATAACAACGAAGGTGGATTGGGAGATTCTTTTGATAAATTCAATGATACTTCTGCAGGATTATCTACTAGATTGATTCAAACATCTGATTCGGGTAATGATATATTAAATGTTACTGCAAATACTAATCCCGAGGCAAGTGAATTGGGTAGTAGAGATTCGGTTTCAACGGCTTTTGGATTTAAGAATGCAGGAACTGGAATGTTTGAAACTATGAAAGATTTCTTTGCATGGGTATTAATAGGGGATGCAGGGAAGATGTTGCTATCTATTTTTGGAGGACTGATAGTATTCCTTATAGCGTATTTCATATATAAATTCGTGAGGACTGGCTTCTAAGATGGAGATGTATCCTACAGCCAATGATTTCTCCGGAAGTGGATTAATTCCACTGCTTTCAGCAATAGTGTCAGCAGTGCCTAGATTTTTCTCAGTTCTTTTGTTTGTTATTTGGATCTTTGGTTCAGCAAGTTCTTATTTTGCCATATTAAAATTAACAGGTAAGAAAAGATTCTGGCACACCTTGACTGCTTTGAGTTTTATTTCTTTCTTAGCCTCTTTATTGATCGCAGGAATGAACAATGCTGAAACAACTTTCCTAAGTGGATATTGGGTTGGATTTTATACCCTGATGGTTGTTCTATCATACTACTTGTTAGATAGATACAAATAATTTAGTATTTAAAGGATCTTAATATAGTAGTAAAAGTATTATTTTACTACTACTGTTTATAAAGTTTTAAAATATTTATCTTTTATGATAGATTTTAGTTTAGCTAAAATACATAGAGGGATAAGGAGGATTTTATAAATGGCAAACGTAACTAAGGCGGTTGGTGAAATATCTAACTTAGTTCTTACAATCGTTGTTTATGCTCTTGTAATCGGTTCGATCTTAGGATCAACTGCTTTCGCAGCAATAACAATCATTAACGTTACTGCTCTAAGCGACACATACGGTGCAGCTGTTGTAGCCCTTACTGCTTTCTTAACAGTAGGTGCAACAATCGTAGGTATTGTGTGGTTCTTGAAGTACGTTAAAGGACTTTTCGATAAGAAAAGTGGATTATCAGGAATGACTGCATAATTCGTTAGATTGTGACTAGAAGGACAGGAAACCTTTAAAACTCAACCTGCACGATTGTGGTATAGATCACAAGGAGGGTGGAAATCCCTCATTTTTTCTTTTAATAAATTATATAAAAATATATAAATAGTGGTACATTGTTGCGTAAGAGGGTCTTAATTTGAATAAAAAAATTAGTCGGTATTTTGTTCTATTGAGAACTCTTTTTCACTTTTGTCTAACCTCTCCTCAAAATCGTTCTCTGCCTGTTTCTTGAGCTTATCTAAGAAAGAATTTAACATGGACAAGTCATTTAGTCGTATCTGTTTATCATCTATTTCGTAGCCATAGGCAAACTTAATTTCACCTTTTTCATTCTGCAAGAGGTTTACATATACCGAGCCGATTAATTTATCTGTCATAGACCTAAATATGCCTCCCTTTTTTCTACTGGAATAATCCTTGTTTCTGGAAATTCTATTTGATAATCGTATTCATTTGTTTTATCTTGTTTATCAAAATCCTTAAGCACCTGTTTTAGAATTTTCTTGAAATGTTTGACTGCTTCTTTTCTACTGTCAAAAACATATCTCACTTCTCCTTCTCTGATTAAAACCCACTTGGCTTTAAGTCTATCCTCTCTTTTCATTTTCCCTTAATCTCCTTTCTGATTATCTCATCAATCTTCTCAGACATACTAACGCCTTGCTTTATACAGTGAATCTTAAAGTCCTGCAAAAGTTTCTCTTTGATGTTTAGAGAAGTTTTAACTACTTTATCCTCTGCCATCATAACCTCC
>Ga0080013_1000967_pt1 | contig 39103 bp, 61 predicted proteins | sample ETNvirenome_6_85_FD_69236 | JGI IMG/M metagenome (GOLD analysis project Ga0080013, IMG submission 69236) | Marine viral communities from the Pacific Ocean - ETNP_6_85 (SPADES assembly) (version 2) | ecosystem: Environmental > Aquatic > Marine > Oceanic | place: Pacific Ocean | collected 2013-06-19 | reverse complement strand
AATAGAACCGCCCGAATTATCATTCGAACCATCTCCAGTGGATTTGGCCCATCCGCCAACATGATCTGCTAGGCAAGTTAATGTACCACTATTGAGGACTTCCTTTGTCCAGTCGTCAGTGTCATCAATATCAATCCCCGTAAAGTCATCATACTTGAAGACAAAATCAGGATTGATCTGCATCGGAAGATTTTTAAACCATGATCCAAGTGCGCTGGAGTCACTGCCGTGACCGCTGTACATAATTGGACCAGAAAAACGTGTCGTACCCATGGTACACCTCCTTACAAAGGTTTTGCCCTAGAGTCTTTGTAAGCGTCTGCTGGGTCAGTCGCTAGGGCTAAATTATCCCAGAAAAGTAGAGGGGAGAGTTTCCCCTCCCCCCACTATACTACGCTCCAGGAGATCCGTAAATACCGCGAGGATCAGACCAACCGAAACTGTAACGCTCACGGGCTTTGTACCGTACATTACCAGTATCGAAGTCTCCCTCCATCGCCGTACGAATCGGGGTTCTCTGGAAGTGCTTGAGGCCATTTGGCGCATCAGTCAAGAGGAACCATGCATCCGTATCGGTAAGGAAGTGATTCACAGCGTACCCCTGTGGCACCATCCCCATATTCCGGATTGCATTTACATCATTGTCTGCTGTACCAGGACGCAAGTCTGACTCAAGTAGCCGATCGGCAACAAACTGAAGGTTTGCTGGGACAATCAACTTCATTCCTCGCAGAGCCGTGTTGAGGCCGCGCTCATCGGTAAAATCGCTGATATCGATAAGAGCATTCTCAAGGGACGTCTCATTAAGGTCCGCTGCGGTAGATGGCTCATTCCGGAACGTATTACCACTCTGCAACGTATGCACAGTGGAGCAAAGTTCAAGGCCATCCCCGCCCGTGTAGGTACTATCGAAGGCATTGTTAAGAATAGACGCAGCCTTAACTTGCTTCGTATGTGCCATGGAACGGGCCAGTGCGCGAGTATACCGAGAGGAAAGCCGATCGTAGAGATTATCTTCAATCGCCTCCTCAGTGAGCGCGAACGCCAAGGCGATCGTCTCATTGGTATATCGGGCTGTGTAGACTTCAGCTGCCGAATCAAAAGTGACGGCAGAACCTTCACTCTTAGTTGGGGCAGAACCGAAGCCAGAAAGCATCACCTCCTCTTCAAACGCCCGATCCGAAGATTCAGTGCTGAAGATTTCTGTGTACTCATTTTCGTACCTAGCGTACTCAAGACCGAAGAGAGCATTGAGGCCAGGCTCTAGTTCTTTAACGAGTTGTGCTCGTGAAATAGCCATGTCTCAATCCCCTATACGCCAGTAGTTGAAACAGTGCCACCAGCAATAGCACCATTCGGGCTATTGAAGTGGTTGTTCAACCTAACAGTGGCACCAACACCAGCGGCAGAAAAATCATTGTTAGAAGGATCCACCTCCCAACCTAGAATACGAAGATTCAGTGTATTCGTAGTATTGATGGTGCTGACCGCTAGAGTTGCGGAAGACATACCAGTGGTAGTACTGCCGCTGGTACCTGTTGCAAAATTAGCATTTGCAAAAACTGCAGCTCGCGCTGTTGCTTTACTGGTCCAGGATGCGTCCGTTGCAATTACGAAAATTTGCATCGGGTCATCTGCTACAAAAGCCTCTATGGGATGACTACTGTCCGCTCCCGATCCAGGCCAATACATACTCCACGTGGGTTTCCCCGTGGTGCTCGAAACATATTTACAACCCATGAAAGCGCCAAGGAGGCCAACTGTGCCACCCGCCGCAGCGCCCACAACGTCAATGTACCCCGTAGCAAGGGGGATGACGGGGGTGCCTTGGTAGATAGCGTTGCTGTTCGCATTAGCAATTTCATACTGTGTATAGCCCGAAACACCAGTGGAGTTGGCATTCTGGCCCATCTTAGCGAGGGGCCGGAGTCCAAAGGCTCCATTAATGTTCGCCATAGTCTACGTCTCCTGAGTAGATAAACTACTCCTTAGAGGTTGAACCGCCGAAAGTGACCCTACTGCTTCTTTCCTGAGAAATCGGCATGGCAGGGTGCTGCTCTCGCATTAAATCATTATCCACAGCAGCCATCTGCTGCGATGTTCTTTGCGCAAAATAGGCTTTGCGTGATTCAGCGACTTCTACTGGTAGTCGAGCCAGGATAAGGCCTCCTACTCCAATAACTCCCTTGTACTTTCCATCCTCAATAGTTGCACAATCAAAATCAGGGTACTCATCCGCCCTAACTGGTTCATATCCTTCGCGCATTCGCTTAGTAAAATTAGGCTTGTCGTCTTGGCCCAACATTTCCGAACGAATCCAACGATGAACAAACCCACTAGGTGCTGGAGGAGCGTCCAATAAAGACGGCGGCTTCCATTGAGTAGGTCGCACAGATTGTTCACGAGTAGTGGCGGCGCGAGATGTACGATCAGTGGTTTCAGACATTTGCAGCGATCTCCTTTACTTGTCTCGCGTATTCTTCAAGAGGCACACCTAGTTTCTTAGCAATAGCCACTTGGCTAGGAGTGAGCCTTACTGTGTCGCGTCCAGTAGATTTAGCAGCACGATTGGCAGAAGCAACCCTTTGGACTGGGGAGCGGCTTCCGGACTTGGCTGTTGGTGATCCCTCACTTGATTCAGTGAATTTGTGAGGAAACTCTTCACGGATCCTACGATCAATCTCTAAATAGTAGGCGTCCGAATTAGGATCAAAACCCTTTTCAATAAGGTTTTTATGAATCGCAAAAGCGGTATATGTCATCGGCTCATCCTCCCCAAACCAACCATTCTGGCTGGCCCACGCTTGAGACTTAGGGTCAGGCGGGGGGGCGGTTGCCGGTGTCTGCTGCAGCACAGGTTGCTGCGGCCTAAAGGCAGGAACTTCATTATTAAGCGCTGCATTCTCTACCGTTAGCTTAGATAGCTCAGTAGTCGCAGCTACTAATGCATCAGGGTCGCCGCTTTCATAGGCGGCAACATACTTTTGTTTGGCGCTTTCCAGATCAGTCGTGATCCGACCAGCATACTCTTCACCATATTTTTGATTAACCTGACGGGAGTTCTCCTGAAGTGCATCATTTTGATTCTTTACCCCTTTTGCGTATTCCAGGGCCGCTGTCTCACGACGCTCGGCTTCACGATACTTAGCGGTAAGTTTATCAATCCGTTTGCGGACACCCGCGCTATAGCTGGCGAGTTCTTCTTCAGAAGGTTCCTCAGGAATTTCGTCATCAAGTGGTGAATCCACTTCAACGGGTTGAACAGTGGCTTCATCTTTTGAAGCAATATCAACATCTACTGCTTCTTCAGGCTCAAGTTCAACTAAATTGTCAGCTTGCTTAATTTCGTCTGGCATGGTTTTCACTCCATGGGGTGTCTCAAGTTAAAACCCAGTGCAATAAAAGTAAAGACCTATATATGCACAAGGTCGGAAGGATCATTAACAACGGCGAGGATCTCGTCATCATTTAGTAATCGAAGTTCCCCTCCATCAATATGTAACCGGGATCCAGCGTACTTTCCAAATAAAACCCAGTCTTTCTCTTTACACCAAGGTGCCCAATTCTCATAGGAATCATTGGGGTTTCCAAACTTACTGGGATCTTGGTAGGCTAGCGGCCCAAGGGCCATCACTAAGCCAACATTTATGGCCAACCGCTCCCGTTCGTGAACCTCATCCGGTAGTTCTATCCCCCCTTTTGTCACTTTAGGAGGAATATAGGGCATGATCAGAATACGCCAACCAGTAGGAACTGGGAGCTTTGCGGTTTCCGAATTTTGGGACTCACGCTTCTTCTTCTTTCGTGCCAAACGTTCCGGCAACAATAGTCCCGAAGTCGTCATCAGAGCTTCCTTTCTCTAGTATTTCTGATATTTCTTGCTGTACAAATCCAAGCGCAGCCACTTCCCCCATAAAAGTCCTATATTGGGCCATGTCTTGGAGTTCATTGTTGATTAGGATAGATGCAACCTGCTGCTCTCTTGCTCGAATCGCCTTCAAGAGTTTATCGCAGATCCAGACACCATCCATTAACGCACTCCTCTAAAAGTAAGACCTTTGGTAGCCGCTCCGCCACCACGAGCCTTCTTCCGATTCCCACCTTTATGCTCAGGGGAGAAAGTTTTAGCATTGACTTCTGGGCCCACTTCCATGGGCTTTGGGGCCAAAACAGACATTCCATCTACCTTGAACAACTTCGTTGTATAGATAATGGGAGTCGCGAGAACCTCTGTGATCCCATTTTTCCTAGTTGCTGTTTTCGTCATTTCGAAACTCCCTTGAATTTCTCGAATGTTCTAAGTCCGCCCAGTCCGAGCATCCCCATTAGCACAGGCATCATACCCGCTAATTCGACTGTGGGCAAAGAAACAAGATGCCCTGTTTGGGTTAACACGAAAGCGAGGATCGGCTGAACGACATAAGTATAGCTCAAAGCAACGCCACAAGTCCAACCAATAAAGGGCCGCCATCCTGCCACAAATGTGGATCGGTGGGCGGCTTCCTGCTTATTTATATCTAACTGAGCTAGATCAATCGCTGCAAGATGGGCCGTCAACTGCGTATGAATTTCGCGTTCCGCCTTGGCTCGGGCTTCTTTATCTTCGGGTAAAAACCGCCCGATTATATCCGTTATCGCCGGGATCAAACTAGGTATCAGGGCGTGAAGCATCGGCTCCTCCCTCTTCCTCACAAGACTTTGAAACAGTTCTGCGGCAATTCAAACAGTCTAACCGACCTTCCCGCCGAACTAATCTAGTAATCTGTCCGCACCACGGACACTCAACTACTTGCTCCGCGTACTCCATTTATTGAACTCTTATCTTTTCCCTTTGAACAGCAATCCGTTCTGCAGCTTGTGACGCGTCTTGTTGAATTTTAGTTTCTTCCAGACCCGTTTTCACTTGCTCTTTTTGCATATCAAAGGCCAGCCGCGACTGAGCCTCCGCTTCTCTGCGCTGCATATCTCGCTCCTTCAGCTCCAGCTCCTTCATGCGAATTTGCAATAAGGGATCTATACCACCCTCCCCTTGCTGGGCAGCAAACTGTTGCGCCTGGGCACTAATCTGTTGAGTAGCTTGGGCGGCAGCCTGTGCAATTTGATTCTCTAACTCTGGAGAAACTTGTTCATCATCACCCGGTAGCGGCCTACCAATTAACTGCTCTACCTGCTGACGATATAGCATAGCAAAGTGTTCTTGGATATGACTTTGTAAAAGAAGCATCGCTTGCTGGTTATTTTGGAAAATAGGATTCTGCATAAAGGCCATGTGCGTTGCGATATGCGCCTCATGATCCTGATGGATAAATGCCTTGATCGGTGCGCCAATAAGGGCATCTGCATTTTCTGTGGCTGGATCTTTAGAATTCTCTGGTTCGGTCACTGGGAGGATATCTTTAATATCTTGAATCCCAAGTGCTTGGTACATTCTAAAATAGGCTTCTCGCAAATCATGGATCTGTGGTGCCGAAGTCGCAAGTTGCAGCTGTGTCTGCGCCATCATAACCCGCTGTGCCATACTAAACACATTCGGATCACTATGGGGCAGTACATCTATTTGAGCACTAAAATCACCTACCTTAATAATCCGTTCGCCCCCGGCAACTTCAAACGGATACTCTTCTGGAAGGTACTCGCTAAATGTTTCAGCTAGTAAACGGAACTCTATTTTTTGAGAATAGTGCAGCCGTTTATGAATGGCGGACATAACCTGCATGCCTTTTTCAAGCAGGGCTACCGTAGTCCCCACGGGCATGGCCTCAGTCATATCGCCAGTTTGCATTTCAGTGATGGCCGCGAACCTACGGCCTGAATCAACTAAAATCCCCAGCAAATTCAATAATGTGCCCGAAGGCTCTTTATATGGAAGGGGCAGCAAAGAATCGCGGAGCGCTCCACCAGGAGCATCAATATCCCTCCATTCTCCTGGTTGTAACGGTTCGTCGTCATTACGAACTCGTAACCCGCGAGCCTTAAAGCCAGCGGGGAGATTGGCCAGGGTTCCTGCGTCGATAAGCTGTCGCATGAGACTAGTGGCTGATTTACTCAAGCCCCCAATCATATGAATCAAACCGAAGCCGTAAAATCCCAATCCAGGTAAAAATTTATAATGGACAAAATATTGTTTCTTTAATTGCAGCGAATCCTGCTCTTCCCAGTTTCGACGAATGGAAAGAATTTGCGAACAGTCCTCTTCCATCGTGACGATATACGGGAGCTTGATGCCGGTAGGCTCACCATCGTCCTTACTATCCTCAAACCCTGAAAGATCAAGATCTATATGACATTCTAAAATTGTCATTATATCTGAAGAGCTATAGGCTGTGGGTTGGAGCCCCTCTAGCTCATCAACTTTTTCAGTGACTGATGTCTGCGGTTCCTCTGATGGAATTAGCTCGATATCCCTGTAAAAACCGCTTGCCTGTAGTTTCCGAACATCATTGATATTCTGCCGGACCATATGTGTGATCCGCGATGCGGACTGTAGGTCAGTAGTCTCGTAAGGAACTACTAAATCCTCTGAGGTGATGAATTTACAAACTGCTCGATCGAGACCTTCATCATAGTAGATTTTCTTAAAGGATGATCCAGATAGAGGAAGATAAAACAGCATCTGATCAAGTTCAGGGTCATACTCCTGCATGACCTCTGTGATCTGATAATTCATGAATTCTTTAACTCGCGCCGCTTGTGTCGTCCGTTCAGGGGTCACTCGCCCTATGACCCTGGTACTTACGGGACCACCCGCAGGGAGGAGCTCTTTATATGCGGAGGCTTGGAATTGGGCCACCGCTTCAGAAAGAAGTGGATGATAAACCCCAGACGCGCCTTGAAAGGGCTGCGAACGTTCGTCTGATTCCATGCCCAGCAGACTAAGCCCCTCGCTATAGGTGCGCTCCCAGTCTGCACGGCTTTCACGATCTTCCTTATACATAGAAAGTATGTCATTAGCGAGCGCACTGAGCTCGCGCTCATCGATCTCTTCTGCGAGGTTACGATAAAAATCGCCAGACAAATCCTCCGGTAGCTCCTCCCCAAAAGCCACTATCGTATTGCCGTCTTCATCAACGTCCGGCTGAACCTCAATTTCAATATTTTGAGGTGTGAACAGCGCATCCTCTGGCGATTCTATCAAGACTTCATCGTCTTCTAGAATAACATCCGTTCTAATCGGACGTTCCATCTCCAAAGGTGGCACCGGCGAAGGGGGCAGTTCTGTATCCGATATTTCTATATCAGACAGAAGGGGAGGAAGTACAGGATTATCAGCCATTAGCGAACCCCTTTTTTGCTTGGTTTGCGTTGCAACTTCTTTGCTCTGTGCATCCCACCGCCACCATACGCGGGTACCGTCTTCTTCTTTTTAGGCCGACCTACTTTAGTGCCATAGGTTCCAGGACCTCGTGGCATCAGACCGCCTCCTTACTCACTCACCAAAAAGCCTACAATACTACCCGCCAAACCAACATAAATAAGGACGGGGATATCAACAACAAGTCCTAGCCCGATGGCTCCTAGCCCAATAGCCACATAGCTAGAAGGTTCGGAAAATCGATTCTCGATCCAAGTCACAGCTTTCATTTTAACATATCCTTTCGTTTCCAGTACCAGAGAAAGATTATACAGAAGGGCAGTGGAAATTAGCGCCGCCTACTTTACACTTTAGTTTTGCGGGGGCCTTTTTTAGGAGCACCCATCGAGGCTTTAATGGCCCGCCCCTGGCGCGCAGCTTGCGCCTTACTGGGATAGGTCTTCCCAGAAGAGCCCCACTTCCACTGATTAGTGCCCACTTTCCGAACTGGCATTAAGATAGCTTAATCTATAATTTTGCATTTGAAAAGCTAATAGTAAACGTAGCGTTTGCGATATTCCACTTCCTCTTCTTGATAATCTTCCGGATGCCCGATAAAACCCCCTTGCCGAAAGCGCAGAAGCGCTTGAGTCATAGAGTCCACCAAGTCGTCATGTTCGCCATTGGGGAATTGAGCACATTCCTCGATAATTTCTTCAGCGAAACTTTTCTCCGGTGCCCAGATCATGCCACTTTCAAACAGCGGCGCGACCGCATTTACCCGCGCATATTTGTCTTGCCCTTTGCCTGGACTAAAGTTGATTACCGGAATGCCCATGGCCCGTAGTTCTTGCGTCAGCGGGGAACCGGAGGCTTTTGCTTCGATGATGACAATATCTGGCTCCCAGTAGTGATAACTTTTCAGCGCTTCACGTTTCAGCTCTGGGAACTCGTAGCGCCCTTTGGTACTATCAAGAAGAATTAGATTTGGGCCGCTGTCCTCTTGCGGGAGAAATACCCCCCACGTCGTAATCGCCGAGTAGTCGCTGTACTCTTTTTTGAGAAAGGCCGTATCGTAGCTTTGGATGATATACTCGAGCCCAGGAATTTGGTCTTTTTCCCAGGTTTGCCACCACGTGCGTTTTATGATACTGACGGTATCGGCAGTGGGCTGTTGCAGCCATTGCGCGCTCCATTTTTGAGCGCTTAGTGAGGCTTTCACACCCAACAATTCGTCTAGTTTCCAAAATTCCGGCCAGAGGGCTTTGGTCTCCTCGTCTTCACCCATAATTGCTGGAAATTCGATAACTTCCCATTGATCAGCTTTTGGATCGAAGGCTTGTTGTTTTAGTACCTTTGCGGTCAAGTCCCGTTCGCTCCAGCGCGTCATGACTATTACAATACTCCCCCCCGGCTGAAGCCTTTGGCGAGGGCCGGAGGTGTACCATTCGTACGCATTTTCCATAGCGGCATCACTGAGCGCATCTTGTTCTGAGTGCGGGTCGTCGATAATGAGCAGGTCCGCTCCGCGACCCGTGATGGCCCCCCCGACACCCGCCGCGAAGTATTCGCCACCTTGAGTGGTGGTCCAGCGACCGGCGGATTTAGAGTCGGGAGCGAGGGCCGCCCCCGGAAAGATGCTTTTGTATTCGGGAGAGGCGATGAGATTCCGCATTTTGCGGCCAAAGTTCATTGCCAGTTCGCCAGTGTGCGTAGTTTGAATTATTTTTAGTTTGGGGTTTCGCCCCACCAGCCACGCCGGGAAGTGGTAGCTGGCGAATTCTGATTTTGTATGCCTTGGCGGCATGTTGACAATTAGGCGATTGATTGTGCCTTCGGCTACTTCTTGCAATTTTTGGGCGAAGACACGATGATGCGCCCCTTCGATGAAGTCAGGCCAGATGGATTTAACAAACTCTAAAAAATTTTCCTGTCCCGCTTCGCTGCGCTTAATGTCAGAAAGGCGTTTATAAACCGCCAGGTATTCCTCGAGAGTGTCCTTACTTAAATTTTCAAGTCTATTGCGTAATGTGGCAGCAACCATTGGAAAGCCTCAAAGGAACTCAATTTTATATAATATCTGGAGCAAAAAAGAAAAGTAAAGCGAAAATCAAACATCTTCCATGCGAAATGGTTCAAGAGCCATGGACCTGGAGCGACCTTGGGGGAGGGCGGGCGGGCGCGCGCCCGCGCCTATAGCGGGGGGTAGCCTACTAACTATTGCCCGCCTTCCTACCTGTACCCCTTGGGACCCCTACGGTCCTGTGATAGTTAGCATGCTAACCATTACCCTAGAAGAAAAGCCGGGGCCACTTGGCCCCGGCTAATACCTGCTATGCTATGCTATGCACCTCCCTCACCTCTTGGGTGCCTTCTGGTTAGTTGGGTCATTTAATACCTTCCATACCTGCGTCATCTCATACACCTCTACCCCATAGCCATCGGCACGCATGGCGGCTGATGCAGCATAGGCCTCTTTCTTAGTGCGGCACGCTATCCCTTCGCCTACCTTACAAAGGCGCACGGCTGCTGTGGTGCTTGTGGGACATACGCGAGGGGTCTTGATGGCTTTAATAATATGCATGCTATTGATCCCTATGCTACTGCTGTGATTGTGAAGGCGGCCTTGCCCCATGTTGGGCTGCTACGGCTGTATCCACCTAGGACGCCTGCTATTAAGTCAGTATAGCCTCCACCTAGTAGCCGGGCAGCCACTAGAAACTTGGCAACCGGCATACCCTTGACCATCAACCTGACAATATCTGCCCGCTTGCCGTTGGGGTTGCGTAGGTATGCCGGAAGGCACCCTTCCGCCACTACCCCTGCAACCGGTCCCACATAAGCATTTGGGTTGGCAGCTAGGTATGCCGCAAGCGCGGCCTTCTGAGCCTTTGGCATAGCTTCCTTAATAGCCTCCGGCACCTCGAAAGTAGTTGTCTTACTAGGCGCCACTGTCTTAGTTGTCTTGCTAGCTGTCTGAGACATAGTTAGCTATCTACCTCATATGTAAGTTTCACAACGTAGCCTCATTATGGGCTAGGTCACCTAGGGGTACTAGTCTATATATTGCATGGCAGGTATGCTCTACGCGCATACCAGTGTACCTGCCCATTAGGCCCACCTGCTATCATTTGGTTCCCTACCTATTAGGGGCCTACCTATTAGGGGCCTGCCCATTAGGGCACTAGCTGTTAGGGGCCTAAAGTCGCCAGGCCGGGCCGGGCCAGCCACGGCCCGCCAGTAACCGGCCACGGCCACAACCACGGCCACAACCACGGCCACAACCACGGCCACGGCCACGGCCACGGCCACGGCCACGGTTAGCGACAAGCGACAAGCGACAAGCGACAAGCGACAAGCGACAAGCGACAAGCGACCTTGAAGCGACAAGCGACCTTGAAGCGACAAGCGACCTTGAAGCGACAAGCGACCTTGAAGCGACAAGCGACAAAGCGACCTAGAAGCGACCTCCGAGGGTATTCAGTACGGTTCGGTCGCGGTTCGGTCGCGGTTCGGTCGCGGTTCGGTCGCGGCCAGAACCGGGCGAGTTTAATACACCCGCCCGGTTTACTCTAGTCACTCTTGAGCTTCAAGTAGATATTTTTCTGAGGCAACAATGAGCATAGCTCCCGACCCTAATCCCTTTTCTTCGGCCAGCCTTACCGCTTCATCTAGGAGAAATTTATCCCATTCTTCGCCAGTATTACATTCTTGATATTCATCATCTTCAGTACAGTACTGTCCCAAGACTATCCACTCATGAGCTCGCCCGGTCATGGCCAGTAAATAGTATCCTAAGACCATTCCTGCATCTTCCGGCTCACGCCATACAACTTTTGATTTAGCCATTTTTACCTCCTAACTCAAGCAGCTAATAGCGTCAAAGATTCCAAGACCTTTAGCGTAGACCTTGTCCTTTTTTGCCCACATCACAATTTGAGCGTTGATCTTCCTACCTTTTGGCAGCTGACTGAACGGTAAGTCAACATCAACGTAGGAACCATCGTCAAGCTGACCGTGACAATAACTAACGTCCCAAGCAGGAAAGCTGGGATCGGAAAGTAGCCGTAGCCGAACGATTTCTTTAAGTCGCGGATCAGTCCAGCACACTGGCTGACCTTTAATAGCACGCGCTACTCGCTCACCATAAGCGTTATATGAGCCAAATTGCTCTACGAGATTATTCGTTTCCATTTCGTATACCCTCCTGGTTAAGTACCGTTTAACCCCTAAAGTATAAAAAGGGCGAGTTTGATACACCCGCCCTTTTTACTCTAATCACTGGTTGAAGTCGTATGTTTCATACTCCTCAACAGTTAGTTTTTTGATCGGTATACCGTATATACAGTCGGTGAGGTCGATCTCGCCGTCTTGATCAAGTAGTACGGTAGTGAGATCAATATACGGCTCGCCATCTTTATGAAGAACACGCAACTCATACATAACGCCATCCTTTTTATCGAACAGCTGTACCGGCTTATCTTGATAAGCTAACATTTTTACCTCCTGGTAAACTACCGTTTAACCCCTAATAATAAACCGGGCGAGTTTAATACACCCCCCTGGTTTACTCCCTGGTTTACTCTAGTTACTCAGTGTTAATCCCAGTGCGGTATGTTAATCCCAAGTGCGGTATGTTAATCCCAGTGCGGTATGTTAATGCCAAGTGCGCTTCAGATCTGAAAGATCGTTATGATGGTAGGGTTGGGTATGGTTAGGTTAGGTATGGTTAGGTTAGGATGGGTCAGATCTAAGCGATCTAAGCGACGACGACAGACAAGCGACGATCAAAAAAAGACCCCGCCGGAGCGGGGCCAGTGCCACGTAGTCAGGGAGGAAGTTGAGATTCTACGTGGTGTAAAGAGTTATGATCGACTGACCGTAAAATTTAGAGGCTCGGCTGAACCCACCAGCAAGGTGAGCCGCAACATCGCGCTCGCCACCACCGTTAGCGCGGGCAAATGTAAGGATCTCCTTAGCAACGCCACCTTGATTAATGCGCTCCGAGATGTTAAACCGCTTACCACCCTGACGGCGGAGAAACGGTGCGGACTGGCCAACCTCATTAGGCACGATACGCGCCTTAGGATTCGCGGCGAGAAAAGCACGAACCGCCTTATCCTGCTCGCCCTCAGTCGCGGCGAGAAAATCATCGGAAACCTCAAAAGTTGAATTTGATTTCTTAGCAGCCATTGGTCTTTCTCCTTTCTAATGGCACGTTAAACGAATACCGCTTAACTATGAAGAACTATAAAGTAACACATTATCGGAGTAAAGGGCTGTTTCGTCTTTATTTATCGCCCTTTTCCAGTGCCTTTCGGAGTCTGGCCCAGTCATAACGGTACTCCAATCTCAACAATGGGGGGACCTCGGGGATCTTCATGTCCTTCAAATCCTTCACTCTAGAACCGGAAAACAAAAACAAAGGAGTCCTAGCTGCCTCCCTTGCTAAGATGAAAGATACACCACTATGACGCGCCCTTGTGAGATGCCAGGCGACCTGATGGGGCGACAAGACGACCCGTTTATTTTTTATTATCTTGAGTTCTACCCAAAACTCCCCAAATTCAGCGCACCCATTTAGATCCGGCACTCCAGGAGTGGACCACGACTCAATGCGAACCCAGTGGATGTCCGTAATGTTGTCCCGTAAAAGATGCCACAATTTAGACTCAGGTTTGGCTGACATCTTTATAGTCACCTTCGACCACTTTTTTAATCGCTCCATCGGTTTCAAGATCAAGCTGTTCTAGGCGACGAATGAGGTCGTCTTTACTCATGGCATTGATGTGGGCGTGGAGAACTTCTTTCCTATCCACATAGAGGCCCCCTACTTTACCACGATGGGTTTCGGCATTGATCGCAGCACTAAACTGGTTGTTTGCCGCCGCTTTATCGCGTAGGTCACCCAAGTCTCTGAGATGACCTTCGTAGCTGATCTCGTATTTCTTAGACAGTTCTTGCCTGAGCTCGTTGATGTACGCCGCAACATGGGGGAACTTCCCGATGTGCAGCAGTTCACAGGCCCTGACCGCCGCTGATGATTCAGCGTACCCAGCGCGTCTAGCTGATTCAGTGTTGGAGCACCGACCGAGCACTACTTCTTCAGCGAACTTCTTTTGACGAGGCGTGAGCGGTTTCGCGAGGACAGGATTGACAGTTTCGGTTTTCCTTTTAGGCATAATCACCCCTATATATGACTCGAGAAGAGCCCTCTCTTTCCAATGTTGACCGTCACGGCAGTCTGAACGACATATTGGTACATGACCACCAATAAGTACCAATAGGATGTACCAATACTTAACAATCGCCCATACTTCAAGGACTTAGCGCCTTTCTTATTGGCATATTGGTAAAAGCTCTCCCAAAATTTTTTCATTCCGCTCCTTTCTCGAGCTATATATAGGTACTACTTAAAGAGGACTGAGTAAAGATTATGCAGCAGAAAGAAATTGGGGGGTGGGCGAATACTGGCCGATGATTCACCACGAGGCGCGATAGAATACTGACCGAAGCGCCGAACTATCCGGCACTTTACCATCGTCGAGCCACTTAACCGCATCGGAGAATATTTTGGCGTGGGCCTCCTTAAACCCGTCGTGCCACTCGCTATCCCCAAAGAAGAACCCTGAAGTAGTTGGCAGCTCATCCTCAAGTATTGCTTTGGCAATCTTTTGGCAATCCTCCTTTCCTAAGAAAATAGATTGGCATTCATCCACACCCTCGGCAAACGTCTGAACGATATAGCCGTGAAGGTTTGGGTGCTTGCGCCAGTAGCCGAGCTCAAGCACTGTCTTGACCACGGGAAAGCCATCCTGCTGCGGTCCGGGCGGGGGGCCCATTGGGGATAGCTCGCCTTCAAGATACATATCTAAGCCCACTGTCTCTCTCCTTGATTTAAGCCTGTCTCAGAAGGATCCGCAGAACTCATAGCCCTCTCCCACGTATCCGCCAGTGATTTCAAACTCCGGCCAGTCTTGTTGAAGTTTTGCGATGACCTTCTCGGGTGGGGACCACGCGGTGTCAAAACGATAAGTGACCGTCATGAGATCGCGGCATTCCCCGCCCCTCAGCATGCCGTCGTACTCGTGCTCTTCGACCCTAACGTGGCAAGCGTCCCACTTGGTGTCCCAATTCTCGCATTGCCAATCATACCAGTTGGGAACGCCCTTGTCGGCGCACGCCTTACGTTCCTTCTCGCCGAGATTACCGTGGAACATGTCCGCTGGCGGAGGAATGATCTTCTCAAAAGAGAAGCCCTCCCCCATGTGCTTTTTGAATTTGAGGATGTCTTTTGGGGCTCCCGTTATTTCAACGGTGTTCGCGGTCCAGTTAGGCATGGTAAGTCTCCTTCCACCCAATTACCTCCTTGGGTCTATTAACTAAGAGATACAGCGCGGGGAGGGCCGTAGAATCTTTATAGCTCTCGTCAACGCGAATAAGCACCCTACCGTCTTTTTGTTTCTTACGAGCTATGACATGATATTCGTCATCCACATCATGTTCCCATTCAGCCCAGCTTACATCGGGTGAATCATCCAGCACCCGTAGGTACTCGTCAGGTTGATCGTCGGTTACTTCTGTGTCGTGAATAAGAACCTCTTCGTAGGAGTTCCATAATATAGCGAAGAAGTCGTTAAGGGCTTTTGACTGAGTTTCCCTATACTCAGCGTCTTTTACCCAATTTACGTTAGTCATTTTTAAGCCTCCTGGTTAGTTAGCCTTACCCTTATAGTACGCGGGGCGAGTTTTGAAGACCCGCCCCGTTTACTCTAGTTACTCTTTGACTGGCCGTACCCATAAAGAGTAACGGTAAAGTTGCATTCAGCGATATCAAGAAGAGTATATTCAGGGATTAACCCTTTTTCTTCGGCGAGTTCGATAGCCATCTCTTGAAGATAATGGTACCGATTTTCATCATCTTTTTCATACATCTCGTCTGAGTTTATTTCACCCAAAATGATTGATCCAGGATTTTTATCCCAATTAGGATAAAATTTATCCATATAATCCTGAACTTCTTTTGACCTAGGGACTTCAACCACAGTTTGTTGAGTATCATCCCATTTACGAGTATCGGGTTCTTGCATACAAGCAATTATGATCCAATGAGTAGGAACGCCCCCATCATTATAGGCACTATTTTCGTAGAACCCGTTTTTGAGCTTGAAATTACGGCGAGAAATTCCACTACCAGTGCCGCCAACTTTTTGTTGAACTGTGATTTCCATTACTTAACCCTCCGTGGTTAGTTAGCCTTACCCTTAATAGTACGCGGGGCGAGTTTTGAAGACCCGCCCCGTTTACTCTAGTTACTCTTTGACTGGCCGTATGAGTATGGGACTAAGAGCTTCCCATTCTATCATGTACCAGCCACTACCAAGACGGCGATTTCTATACGCAGTAACACGTTCGTAAGGTCCAGAATAATCGAGATAAAACCATTTATCCCAATCATATGGATGCTCTTCCGTGTTACCAATTTCTGAAGTCCAGAATTTCGTATCCCAGTCCTTTTCCGGACAGTAAATTTTTAATTCGTCAGGAATAGGCGGTGGTGACTCGAGAGTTTCTGGGTCGAAGTATTCAAGATTCTTACCCTCAAATTCTAGAGAGAGGAGGTCCATGATGATTTTATCTTTTTTACCCTCTACAGGTTCTTGCTCTTTTCCTTGAAGCCTTAAGATCTCATCTTCAAGAAAGAACGGATAGGTAGTGAGGTCAACCTTTTTCCATTTTCCATTAAGCATTTTAGCCCTCCGTGGTTAGTTAGCCTTACCCCTAATAGTAAACGCCCACTTTTTTAAAGACCCTTAGTCTTTTATCCCGCCTTTAAGATGTGAGTAACCGCACTGGGATTAACGGGAGCAAGCGGAATTTCCCATGATTTGGCTCCCATTAAACCCTTCTTGACAGCAAATAAGAAGCCCAGTATTTTTAGGAGTGAGACCTTTTTCTTCGGCGAGGCGTACTACTTCGTCTTGAAGAAAAGCGGCCCATTCATCCCACGGTTCGCCATAATTATAGTCTAAGCGATAAATATCTTCTTCTGTATTGTATGTTCCTAGGACTTCCCATTCATCACTGATTGAAAGAAGTACCCAATGAGTTACCGCCCCAGAATTCTCAGTGGCATAAACCCCGTTTTTGACTTCCCAGTTACGCCAGCTAGTATCAGTCATTTTTTAAGCCCTCCGTGGTTAGTTACCGTTACCCCTAATAATAAACGCCCACTTTTTTAAAGACCTTTACTCTTTTATCCCGCCTTTAAGATGGCGTTGCTGTAGCGGGCAAAGAAAAGCCCCCGGCGCGAAACGCCGAGGGCGAATCGTTACTGCGTCATGTTGCCTTCCCCTCCTGTGTTACCTCAATAGTTTGATTGTGGTTGCTGCTTCTTCCTGCGTAAGATGGGCATCGCAATAGTCTTCCATTGCACTGTGGCCCGGCGGGAAGTCTCTTTCGTTCAGGGCAGGAGAGTTGAAAGCCTCCGCCATCTGTTCATAGGTTGCGCGCAGGTCGGCGGGGCTAACGCCCACCAAGAATGGCCGCCCGTGGCCTATGGGCTCGCCGTCCTCGTAATAAACGTCACGCACTTGGAAATTACCCCTGATTGTTGCTTTGTCGTCGCAAACGATGCGGTAGTTCATTTTTTAGCCCTCCGTGGTTAGTTACCGTTACCCTTAAAGTATAAAGGGGGAGCCCGCGAAGACCCCCCCTCTTTACTCTATTTAATCGTTACATGTATCTTTCATTAAAACTCACCCCAACCCGCTGAACGAGCCCAAGCGTTATCAGCTGCGATGCCCTGTTCATGACGTTCGATTTCTGCTAGTTTAGCAGGATCTTCCGAACAACCTTGACAAATAAGCCGATTGCCATCGTAGCCCGTAGAGCCACATTTGCCAAAGACTTCCTTATAATCGTAGCCTTTAGGAACATAATATGTTACAGTATTCTCACACATAACTTTAGCCCTCCGTGGTTAGTTACCGTTACCCCTAAAGTATAAAGGGGGAGCCCGTGAAGACCCCCCCTCTTTACTCTATTTAATCGTTACGAGGCACTAACCCTAACTCTGGGACGGGGGTTAGACTTTTGTCGTCTACACCCTTTTGATAATCAAGCTCATCTATTTTATAATACTGCCCTACTAGCTGGTAGAGGTTTACGCATGTCACATTTTCCATGACTTCCGGCTTACTTTTAAGAGTGTGCCATGCAGTTTGCTCTACACTAGGTAAATCATGAGGTTCGTCGGGATAGGGTATGGGTGGGTCATAATCAAAGGCTTCCATCTTAGCCCCTGCTATCCGCGTAATCAAAGTACCTGAGCCTACCCCATCTGACACAAGGTTCCACTCAGTACTGGTATCCACCTCACTTGGCTCATACCCGACAAAAGTCCAAACATCCGGGCCTAGTTTACGCACAAGTCTTTTAGGTAATTTGTTCATTTCTTTACCTCCTATCTTTGGTTAGGTAGCGTCGTTATTAAGGCTACTTTTTAAGTATAAAGGGGGAGCCCGTGAAGACCCCCCCCTCTTTACTCTATTTAATCGTTACGAGGCACTAAGCCTAGCTCTGGGATCGGGCTTAAACTATTATCGTCTACACCCTTTTGGTATTCAACCTCGTCCCTTTTATAGTAGCGCCCGACTATCTGATAAAGGTTGACGCATGTCACATTTTCTATGACTTCCGGCTTACTTTTAAGATCGCTCCACGCTACTGACTCTACGCTAGCTAAATCATAGGGTTCGTCGGGGTAGGGTATAGGTGGGGTAAAGTCAAAGGCTTCCATCTTATCTCCCGCTATCCGCGTAATCAAAGTACCTGAGCCTACCCCATCAGCAATAACTACCCACTCAGTACCAACGTCCACTGGTATATCGTCGGGGTAGCCGTTAAAAGTCCAAATGTCAGGGCCTAACTGCCGTACTTTTTTAGACGGTAATTTAGTTGACATCATTTTACCTCTTATCTTTGGTTAGGTAGCGTCGTTATTAAGGCTACTTTTTAATTATAAAAGGGCGAGCTTTTTACACCCGCCCTTTTACGTCTTACTTAGTCCCTTTTAGTGGCACTTATTGAAATCGAATAGCGTCACTGGGCTTACGGCCAGTTAGCTCAAATAAGTCTATAGTAGCACAGCTATTAGTGATTTCACCCTGAACAGGGTGACAATGGACTTCGTATACTTTTACTACTGGAGTTGTTTTTACTCCATGTATCCCGTTTTCCATTTCGAGGTACACTTCGAATCGAGTACTTTCGTCCTCTCCCATATCGTAAGCAATACCGCCTACTGTACATTCGAGGTATGGTTCTATCGATGACCTCACGGGAGGTTCCCTGAAGCGCAAGTGAACATTCGATTTGACATTATCTTTCTCTTTTTCACTGTTAGTCATTTTTTAACCCTCTGTGGCTAGTTACCGTTACCCCTAATAATAAACGCCCACTTTTTTAAAGACCCTTAGTCTTTTATCCCATTTAAGATGGCGTTCTCCTTTCCTCTACTTAGTCGGTTTTACGCCGGGTAGGCCGGTACCCGGTACCGGGATGGAGCGCCGTAGGGGGCTCCTAGGGCCGTCCCACGCCGCTCTTTTAACGGGTTTTAGGCCGCCTTAGCGCCGCCATACCCCACAAATAAGGGGGGTGGAAGAATGGGTGAGGCAGACCTTCTCGCTAGGCCCATTCATTCCTTGTCTTAGGACGCCCCCCGCGCCCCACTAACCACCTAGCGAGAAGTTGGGGAGGACGCTTCTTTAAGCGCCTCAAAATTATGGATTTCAAAATCATCTTCTACAAAGAGGGTGATCTCTTTAGAAACCTCGTCGCCCCTTTTGGCGGCTGTTCGGTAACAGATGGTAATATCGATGACCTCACGGGAGGTCCCCTGAAGTGCCTTGCGTCTAATTCCAAGGCCCGTTACGTGGTGGATGGATTCAGAAATGAGATTAGCGCAAGTGAACATTCGGTTTGACATTATTCTGCCTCATCATTAGTGGTTAGGTTTATAAGGTCGACATAATTCCTAAAGTGCTCTTCGAAAATAGCGACCATCGCTGGGTATTCCGCGCTGCTCATAGTTTCATAGAGGGTTTTTCTTTGTTCTACCGTATACCCTAACATTTTCGCATAGCTTTGTGCTCTAGCGATGAGGGAGGAGGCTCCCCCATCCGGACCCGACAGGTCTACTGTTTCCAGCGTCTCCCAGCTATTTAACCACCAAGGCTGGACCGGGGCATCTGAATAGGTGGGTATGTGCGATGAAAGAACTTGTATTCCACTAACTTCAACACCTCCGTCTAATCGTACAGTTTCAAAGCGAAACTGGAGGGGCTCCGTAAAGGAGATCGCCGTAAGATCGGTCCTTTTGAAAAGGTTAAGCCACTCACGCAGCGACCCAACGTCAGTAAAATCATAAACTTCACTGAAGACAACTTCGGTCATTTCCTACCTCCTCAGAGCGAGTAGCGCACTGGGATTAACAGCGGTATACATGTAGCTTAGTGGCAAACGATTCGCCCCATGCTTCAAGAACTTCATCTTCTAAAGCGGTCCAATCAATAGGGGTGAGCCGGTTTTCTAACCAGGCCGCTCTTCTTCCCTTTACCTCTAACCACAGATCTTCAATAAAGGGAGTAAAGAGTCCCGCGCTAGGGTCGGGTGATCCAATGTCAAACCAGACCCTAACTGGCATCCCGCCGCGCACCGTTGTACAAAAGTTAAAGCTCACGCATCCTCCTGTTGAGCGGCTATTGAAGCGAGGGTTTTATCCCGCGCTTTAAGGAGTCGGAAAGTTCGAGGGTGCAGCATATACTCAAACCGGTCCTGAGACTCGGCGTTTTGAGAGGGCCTACGACAAAGCTGCCCTTGAGAAAACATCCCTGAGGTGTGCTTTGTAGTTTTATCTATCGCAGTCCCAGTTAGCGCCGCGAGCTCGCTGTTCACAAGAGGCTCCGCGTACTCCGCCATCGCTTCCATCATAATAAGCCGTTGGGTAACTTGCTGGCGCAAGCGGAACGTTCTCTGAGGCCGTACTTCCCATCCCGCGAGGTTGTTTGTTGAGACGGGCACCTTTATTGAAGGTTCCGGCAGAGGCTCCGGTAGTTGAGGCGACGATTCAAGAGGCTGCGCCTCTGCCTGGGGAACAAAATAGGCCGCACCGTGCTGTTTTACCAAAAACCGTAACTGCCCTGAGACACTACGGCACTCCTCACTACTCCAGCGCTCTAAGGCGAGGTATGATTCTAAATCTAAGGCTACTGAATGGTACTTATTAGTCGGCATAGGCTTTCTCCTGGTTAGGGGGGAAGTCCCATTGTTTGGCCATCTCATTCTGCCAAACATAGGCGTTATCTAAAGCGTCCCGCTCACTCGCATACTCACTTTCTACTGGGTGGCCGTTATATGTAATAGCCCAATTAGTAGGCTCTAACTGAACCACACACCAACCGTCGTCCCAGTTCTCTGGTCGAGGTTTTAGGTTACTCATAACTTGACCCTTTCTACTTTCTCTTACTTACCCGTTACTTAATAAGTATATTATAGGCCACTAAGATGAAAACCTATAGTTTATCTAGTTTATCTTCTTCTGAGTCGAGGTAAACTAACGATTCTTGAAGAGCGTCTCGTAAGTGGCGCAGCTTAGTGGCGCGATAGACATCTCGAAGTGTGCCATCCAGCGCCGGATAGCTGCTTTCTAAATTGTCCAACATGTATTGAACGGCGTCCTCTTCAGAAAAGTCCTTTTCTAAAGTTTCTTCTGCCAAGGATTCCATGATGAGTAGCCAGTCGTTAATCCTTCCCATCGGTCAGCCTTTCCCATTCAATTTCCCAGAAGTGTTCAATGGCCATTTCTAGCTGTTCGTCTTCCGATACTTCCCCATCAGACGCGAGTTCGATAGCTACGGTCATATCAGCGAATGCGAAATTCCAGTCCAACGTTCCCGCATCATACTTACGAACATGCTTACGGATATGCTCGTCAAGTATTTTGGCACATTCCTGACGAACTACCGGGTGCCAGACCATATTTATTTTTTGAGAGGGGGTCCATTTGTTTCTGGCCCATTTACGGAACTCTTCTTCCTCCTTAGGGGGGAGGTCCCGGAATAAAGCGCTGGAAAAAGTCATAACACCCGCCAAACCCGATAGCCAGAAACTCCATTTTCGGTCCGGATACGCTGGGTGAATTTAACTTCTTCACCTTGGCGTGCCCGCCGCTTTTGATAAGTTTGCCGTGCTTGAGCTAGTCGGTTGGCGAGGCGCTTTACAGTTTCATCCTCATATTCGGGTTGGATGAAAAAGCTATCCCCAACGCCCATCGTCTCAAACGGATATTTTAATTCTGTTGACCGGAAGTCTGTCGGAATAGGAATTCCAGCGTCTACCTTAAAATCTGCCATTCTATCAGCCTCCTTTAGGCTAGTGTGTTGAAGTTAGGTGTACATCCAAACTACGATAGCTATTACTAAGGCTCCAAGTAGAATGTCCATTAGTTCGTCCTTTTGTTTCTGGTCCATTCACGGAACTCTTCTCCCTCAAGTAAGCAAAATCTGAAGAGGACGTCGTTCAATAACCTATCAGGGACCTGCCCATTAGGGAGAAGCGCGTCTTTCGCCTCTTCAGGGGTCAACCCTTCAGCGAGAAGCTCCTCGTACTTATCTTCCAGCATTGATTGAAGTGTGGATGGTAAGCTCATTTCATCCTCCTAAAATAAAGGGCAGCCAGCGGTAGCTAACTGCCCTTTATTCTTACACAAGCTCGATATACTTCTTATCAAGCGCAATTTGAACATCTGTCGCGCCGCCCCGAATTTTCCGGGCTTCTGCGAGAAACTGGTTCAAAGGCAGGTCATTCCGGAACAAGGCAAATATCTCAGCGCGCCGAGTACCTTCCCGAACTGGAGGCTTGTCGCCGATTACCTTAATTACGTTACCGTCAAACTTGTGGCGGGTAACGGCAGCTTTGGCAATTGGCTTAGGAACTGCTTCGAGTTTGGCCTTGGAGCGGCTTCTCGCTGGCTCCGCTGGCTTAGGAAACGTCTTCACTGTAGCTGTGGCCATCACGGCCTCCTTTCTAGCTTTCTTGTCACAACCTTATTAACTTAAAAAAGTATAACCTTAGCGAAAAAGGGGACAACCGTTAAATTGTCCCCTTTCTCTTTACGCTGCCTTAGCGTATTCGGTGGCGAGGGTGAGGGCCTTTCGTTTAGTAACCGCGTTCGGCCCCAACCAGCTGGAGTACAGAGCACCGCCCAGTACTCTTTCAGAGTCACGTTTTGTATGATCCATGACATAGGTCACTCCATTGAGCGCCCCCCACCATGTACCTTTAGCTGACCTTAAATCAGCGCCGGGGGACAAAGCGATAGCGTCATGAACCTGTTCAGCGGTTCTATTGAACTCATCAATAAGGGGAATGTCATTCGCAACATTCAGCTTACTGCGTTCAACAAGAAGGCTGGGCTGGAATAGCTCGGCTATAAACTTCTGAACATCGATAGGCTGCGCTCTTTTACTACTAAGGAAGGTGGCTTGTTCTTGGAATTCAGTCATCTGAGCTCCACTAATCCCCAAAGCCTCTTCCGCTGCCCGCATGATTTCATCATCCCAGGCTTGGAGATGAAGGACTCTGAACCGTTTCCCATCGGTATTAAGTGCCAGAGCCAACGTATTGCAGCAAACAACCCGAATAGGGGTGAACATGATAGTGAGGGCCTTCCCGGAAACGTGCGGGGAATCGATAAGAAGGTACCCTTCGACTTTGTCTCCTCCGGGAAGGTCAAACGCAACTTCTAGCTTTGCTAATCCCCAAATATCCTGACCGTCCTTCAAAGAACCCGCTGTTTCCATTTTCATTTTACCATTGGAAACAAACTTCTTGAAGAACTTAAAGGTATCCGCATTTTGGAAGGGGATATAGTCTTCCCCGCAAGCGGAAAGCACACTATTGTCGGTGTCTCTGACAATAAAGTGGTGACCAACAGCGGGCAGTAGCCCAACGTCGTCCGTCCAGTCAGGCGCATTTAGTGTATAAGCGGGTCGTTTTGAAACAGTCCAGTTCAACTGTGCCGCTTCCAACATTTCTTCTGGAGTCATAGTATCATTAACTTTGGCCCCAAGGCCGTGCCAGGGAACGTCCCCCGCATAGGCCATAGTCTCAACTGCAGCTACCATAAGTTTTCTCCTTTCTATAACTACGGCTATTATTATAAACCGTTGACAATGCGAGAAAAGTAAAAGTTAATGGGGCCTCTTGTTGGGTACTTCAGCTTCCTCCTCGCCGGTATTGTCAGGGTCGTATTCTATCCGGCCAAGGCTATTGTAGAAATCTAAGTCCATGTCTAGAAGAGCCGCCGAACCTTGGCCATCAAAAACAATACGGCAGCGCATATGTTCTTCTACTGCTTTCCCAGCCGCGTGTTCATGAGGCGTGGAAAAAACAATAGGAAACCTTGTTTCATCCGCTATGGCATCTAAGTACTCCTGAAGCGGCTCGGGTTGTAATGCTCGATTGTAGCCCCGTTTGATTGCCCAATTATTGGCATCTATTAGCTGGTGCTTCGTTAGAACGGGAATTATTTCCATAAGTACCTCCGTTATTTAAGTTACCTTTATACTAATAAAGCCCACTAAATAGAAAAGGCTCCCTTTATCTAGTTTATCTATTTTACATTACCAGCCGTCGTCAGTAAATACGGTTTTTGCAGTTCCCCAGTTATTCCCATATTCCACATCTACTTTTGAAGGCACTTCTAGTTCAATGCAACTTTCCATAATTTCGATGATCCGTTCAATGTCCTCAGGATTACCCGAACTAAAGCACAATTCGTCATGGACTTGAAGCAACGGAAGAAAATTTTCTTTAGTTAGTGCCTGTAGCGCGGCCTTTGTTTGATCGGCAGCGGAGCCCTGGATCAAACGATTAAGAGCTTTGTGCGTGAAGGCACGTTTAATGTTTGGCCCAAATTCAGCTTGCGCCTTTTCCAAATTACCAATCTTACCTGTCCCAAATTGACGCGGCTCCCATAAATCAAAGCGACACTTTCTCCCCAGTAGTGTACGAATGTAGCCTTTGGTAGATGCGCGATTTCTACAATAGTCACTGAGCATTTTAACAAATGGAACGCGGGAGTGGTACTGTTGAAAGAGCTCTTGAGCTTCTTCTAGGGGGACGTTTAGCTGTTCTGCGAGTTTTCTCTCACCCATGCTGTAGAATAGGCCAAGATTGATATTTTTGGCTTGGCGTCGAGGGATGCTGGCCATTTCTGCTACGATTGAATGAAAGTCTGCTTCACCGTCCCTGTATTCTTCAACAACTGCATTCACTTTGGGTAGATTTAAAAGCGACGCATAGTGAACGACGAGCCGGGGCTCTTGTTGGGAGTAGTCGATGGACACCCATTTTTCATGTTCTTCCGGTATAAAGATAGACCGGATCATCGGCCCCAGGATCTTATGTCTAGCCGGGATTTGTTGTAGGTTCGGGTTGCTGTAGCTAAAGCGACCACTCACGGTACCCCCTTGATCTGATCGTAGGGGGTGTATCTCGGCATGAATACGACCGTGATGCTGATACTTCATTATGGAATTGATAAAGGTCGTATTGGCTTTATTGTATTCTCTTGCTTCTAGGATGAGCCTGGGGAGGTCGTGGGGGTGATTATCAAGGAACGACCTGTCTATTTTGGGGGCTTGTGTTTTTTCCGTCAACTCGTAGGCGATGTGCGCTTTGTCGAAGAGCTCGCCAATAGACCGCGAATTCCAAATTTCAACTTCGCGGTTATACTTTTTCTTGATTTTTTGGAGTATCTGTTTTTCTCTAGCTTCCAAGTCTTTTTGAATCGTTGCCGCTTTTTCTAGATCTACACGAATTCCCTTCCATCGCATTTCAAGGAGCGGTGGCAAAAGCGACAGTTCTAAATTAAGAATGAACTGTAGATCAGTTTTCAGAATTTCTGTAGATAATGTTTTCCATAAATCAAATGTAGCTCGTGCATCTTGTTCCGCGTAGGGACCGACATAGATAGCCGGTAGTTTCCACATTTCACTTTTGGCATCAATCCCCCATTCTTTGGCCGCTGCTTGAAGGACCCGTTCATTTTTGGACGAGGCTAGGTAGGTTTTGGCCAGAGAGTTGAGCGCGTAGGAAAATCTATTTTCGTCAAGTAGCGGAGCCGCGATTAGGGTGTCTTTAATTTCTCCCTGAAGTTCGATACCTTCTCTTTTTAGCCAACCGACATCGTACATGGCATTATGAAAGAGTTTATCACTGTTCGTGGAGAGTTGTTGTTTTAGCCACCGGAAAATTAAATCCCGATCTAGATTGCTGCCATTGTCATGGCGAACAGGAAAGTAGCCTTGCCAATCTTCTGTTGCTAAAGCGATCCCAATAATGTATCCATCGTTGGTTGCCCATCCCGGCCCTTTGGTTAAAAGATTGGGGTCACGAGTTTCTAGATCTATTGCAAGTTGTTTAGCGTTTGTTAGATCGGGTAGTGTGTCTGGAGGACACCACTGACTTTCTACTTGAAGAAGGGGAATTTGATATGCCACTCGTTTCTCCCAGAATTATGAAGGGCTTTCCACAAGTACATCGTGGCCACTTAAAATCTGTGAAAAGATCTTCCGGAGTTTCGAACTTTTCTCCGCATGATTTACATTTTAATTTAACAGTCATCACTTTTTAGCGTTCTCGGATTAAGTGGCTTCCGCAGCGCGTCCGCCGTTCCCTGTCGTCGTAGTTCCTAGGGGGGTAAGGTCCGAGCGCCGCTTCTTCGCTTCAGCGGCTCCCTGAGGCCCCGTAGGGGGAACGCAGCTTAGTTCGCGCCGTATTTCTACCTCAACTAGGAACAAATAGCACCTTAGATCAGAAATATCGTCCAAAATTCCATGTGGGGATGGGTCATCATAAATTGCGTCAAAAATATCGTACCCAAATGCCTTAGTTTGATTTTCAATGCGGTCCCATTTACGAGCCAGCATCATAAAAGCACCAACGCCCCCGCGCTTCTTCCAACTATCACCATAAGTCTTCTGAGCGGCCTCTAATGCTTCTGCATCATAACCTGCAATTTCTTCTATAGCTTTTGTGAGTTCCATTTCTTTCTTCTCCTCTCTATCCATTCTGTTCCGGCCTTTCTCCAATCTTTTGCCCGCACCTTTTGCATAAGTGCTATGGCACCGTCATAGTTTTTATGCTTATAGAGATACCACGCCTGTAGCATAGGAGTAGCGGTCTCTCCAAAAAATGCATTTTTATATGTCGGACTTTCATCATCACAAAGCCATCGCGATAGGAACGCCTGTAAATCTGTGTCTATACTTTCTGGCTCTGTAAACATGGGTGGCGGGGTATAGTGCTTGCCATCATTCCACCCAAGGTAAGAATCATACCAAAGCGGGTCACCAGGATTTCTCTGATCCACTATAGCTAACGTGCTGTTGAAAACATCTTCATAAGCATGGAAGCTGTCACTCAAATGATAATAGGTTCCGACAGGAATTCCTAAGCGCGCAGCCATGTACTCCTGCAGAATTGAGAAGTGAACTGCGTTCGCCCCATACGTTCCCCAGATGATATCATTCGAGCGACAAGTTACAGTCATATCCAAACGCGTGCGAGCAGCAAGGTGCGGCAATTTGGAACCGGTTCCTTTTCTAATTTTGAAATAGACCTGAGTATTGCAGGGAACATCTTTACAAGTGGCTTTATCCACTATTTTTTGTAGATCGTCCACAGACCACATCTGGAGCACCCCTCTTCTTGAATCAGGGTGCTGAGTAAAATGCTCGAGGAGCAGGTCTAACTGGTCTCGGCCCCAGTAACTACGCCACCGTTGCCCGTAGGCTCCATTTAAGGTAACACCGTCATCGGAAAAATCTGCCATTCTTTTATTAAACTGAGCGACGTACTCTAAATCGTTTCTCCCCCCCAACATCCATAGCGCCTCAAATAAATGGAAAAAGGGATTAGCGTCTCGCGCTGAGTAAAAAAGCACCCGCTCCGTTGGAGCTCTATAAATAGTCACTACCGGAGTAGGGTGCTCAATCACCTTCCCCGACCGTGACCCATGCCAAACGCCCTGCTCCCGTAATAGCATTAAGCCAATATACAGGGCCTCCGAAACATTACGACTGTATATATTGGGCACTCTACTACTCCCATGGGCGAGGGATTGCAGCTGTACAGGGTTTTCTTTGTAAGGTGCGCTCAATGGTTTCATGATCCTTTTTAGTGGGCTTGCCATATTTGGCTTTCCCGTTTGAATCAGGGATTAATCCTGGGCGGTAGCTTAACGCATCACACCCGTCGCAAGGGCCGAAGTCTCTCTCCCCGTGATATAACTTTTTCCGGGCTGCGTAAAATGGGGCTCCCTGCCAAATCTGTTCAAGTGAGGGCTCTTTTAATATATTACCGCATCTATAGCGACCTGGCCAATCGTTACAGCAAAGAGCGATATTGCCGTCCCACCGAATAGACATCTCCCTGAATACTTTGGCGCAACGTCTGCCCGCCGCTCGCTCATTCTTTGGAAACGCCGCCCCTGCATGGTTATTAACTGTGGCATGAGTACCCTGCGACGCCGCAGTAATGTCTTGGGTGACAACAATTTCATGCTCGGTAGGTTTCCTACGTCTATGCGGATTGGCCTTCTTATCTGCAGGGTACTCGAATAAAGGATGGGGGCCGGTGTACTGCTCACGCACCTTATCACAAATCTGGATACCTTCATAATTATCTAATAGAAGCACATTCAGTCCTGCGTCCATAAGATCATCAATATTCTGGTTCAAGCCACCTTTTAGCAATCCTCCTCCGTTAGTTGTCATTTGAAGGTGGGTTCTGGGGAGGTGCTTCCTTAACAACTGCACAATTTGCTTGTACTCTGGGTGCAAAGTTGGCTCCCCGTGCATAGCGAGCTCTATCCGTGGGTTCCAACCATCCTCTTCTCGGGCGGTGGCTATCGCCTGTGCTATGATTTCCGCTGCCTCTAGATGTAAAAACTTATAGGGCTGAGAATTTTTACCGCGAATTTCTTCTGGGCCATTCGCCCCGTTGTCCCGTATGGCGGCTATCCCACAGAAGGAGCACGCAAGGTTGCACCCTTCAGTTAATTCTAATTGGATGCAGTAGGGCGACGGCTGTCTTTTCAAAAGACCCCCTTTCGTAGCTGCCTGTCGTCGGCCTTTGCCGTGTCGTGGCTTGCTCCGTTTAACGCTCACACGTGTGCTGCCTAAAAGACTCACATAAGTCCTCGCGACTGCTACCGCGTCATGCTGTTGAAGCAACTTGACTGCGTTCGTTCTCAAAAATGTTGCTGTAGTACCGGGCATCTGGCCCTGCAAAAACTTTGTCAGTTGCTCCCAATGATCAAACGACATACAATTTTGGTCGGGGCCTTCATCTATCATAGAATCGTGTTCTCGAATCCACTTCTGATGAAGTAAACAAATTGTCCCCGCGTCTATCGCCTCAAGAAATGTGTACTGGGTTCCACCCCCGTCTCCTTGAATAACTGAAAAGTCAGTCATAAACCGGGCTGTCTTGCAAAGGTTGACGGCCCCTCTAAAATCCAAATCATAGATAGTTCTGTCTTCTTTAGCGCGTTCGCTATCTTGTACATATTCGGGGTAGTTTGGCAGAATTTTAGTTTTGGTGTACATCCGATTTTCTGCGCCCCGAATATATATCTGTCGGTCAGGGGGGAGCTGGCGGTTGGCTTCAAATAACCAGTGGCTATTTTTATCAAAGTCTAATCTTGAAATACTTACCGCATGACGATGTCGCGCTTCCCACTCTTTGATATTAAGCGCGTCCAACGTGCCTACTGCCATATAGGGATGGGGGATAAAAGTTGCTTCTGGCATGTGCTCCAGCATAGACCGCCGAATTACGATGACTTGACTTGGCGCGATGCGTTTTCTAAATTCAGGGTTTCTCAATTCTGTTGGATCATGAATAACAATAAACGCCCCATCCTGGAGAAGGGCCATCGCGAGTTCTCTGTGGTGCTTGTCTACTGCCGTAATAAGTAACGGGCCGTCTAGTTCAAGAATGTCCTCCTCGCTCATATTTCGGTACGGAACATGGTTCCCCATATCACGATACGTTTTCTCTGTGCGAGTAGTTTGCCGAATAACTTCATGATCATCCGAGGGGGCCAACTGTCGGTTCCCCAAGGGCTGCTTACCCACGAGCCCGTGGTATAGATGAGTAGTGAACGTAACCCATCCCCCATAACGGGAGTGGCTCAAGTACAGTAGCTTCATTTATCCTCCTCCGTTATTGTGCCGTCTCCCCAGAGCACCTCAATACGCAGCTCCTTACAGAACTGTGCCTGTGCTTTTATTTCTGAGGATTGTGGGCCTTTTTTAGCGTTACTGTCTACAAAGTACATCTTTGTATTGGGATGCTTTTTCCTCAACTCCCGTAGCCCCAGTATAACAGTATCATCACGATCGTCGACTTGGTGAACCTCATGAACCAGGAGGTTCAGCACATCCGCCCTAACTGTGTAGGGTAAAATAGACGACCCTTTTTTGCGCGATAGCCACGCATCACTGTTTAAGAGGATGTGAACTTGGCCGCGCTTGCTCGCCGCACGGAACAGGGCCGTATGCCCGCTCTGGACAGGGTCAAAACCGCCGCTTATAATAACAATTGGTTCAGGAACTACGTCTTGTTCTGGGTCGAACCCAAACGGATTCTCTTGTTCTTTCATGACCGATCCTTATGGAAATACTTAGAGCGCGGCTGGCCTTGTCCCAATCGTACTCGTTCGTATTTGTCAAATTCACATAAGCTGTGCTCTATCTCGCGTAACTCAAAATCAAGCGACTGCTGTGTACGAGCGATGTGCAACAGGTGAACCATTTCTGCGCACCAATCGTGCCGCTTGGAGGTATCAGTCAACTCTCTCCCGTTGATACGGTTTAACCCCCGCATTGCGCCCGGTCCCGCGTTGGCCCAAGTATTTATGTCTGTCGCGCTTGACCCAATGGCCGTAAAGCGTAGATCGGTGACAAGTTCGTAGGCTAGGAACGGCCCAAGAAACGGGTAGCCCTCTAACCAATCGTTCATCTTTTCTAAGGTGGCCCAAGGACATTTCCCTAAGAACTTATGCCGATCATTCCAGACAGTTGTTATTGTCTCGCACACCCCTCGAACCTTATTCAGTCCCGTTGGGCTTTTGATCATGTACGCCCCAGTGACCCACTTTTCCAAGGGGACGATTACCTTATATGCGGTTTCGGGATCCCAATCAATATGCAGATTATGGTGCATTAAAGTTTCCCCGGTTTCAATGAGATTGAACCAGCGGAAAATTACTGTAGCCATGTAGACTTCTGGCTTTAGCGCCAGGGGGTCACGGATGTGCTCCCGGAACCACACCGTAGTTTTGTCATGTTCGCGGTGAGCATTCGTGAATTTGAATTCTCGAAAAATTGGGTCTTCAGTCCAAGGCCAAGGGTCGCCTCGTTCTTTTTTCTTGCGGATAGCCATCCGCTCATGGACCCAATAGAAGAACCTTTCTACGCTTTCTTGTTGCATCATTATGCCTTTCTAGAGTTCCTTGCCCCCCTGCGCAGGGGAGGCAAGGATAGGAGCAGAATTACCGAGGGGTCATTGCTGGTTCCTCTCGAAAGGGCTGCACCTCCTCTGGCGGAGAGTTCGGGGTGATCTCAATATGACCCGACTCAACAAGAAGTTGTAAATCTTTCGTACCACCCTTGCGCACCGCAACCACCTCTAGGAAGTCACCTACGGTCATCCCGTCACGGATCTCCTCAAAAATAGACCAGCGGTTGCTGCCTTTCCGACGAGGGTTTACTGGATTGACCACACTAATCACTTGCGCTCTATCATAGATACGAGTCTTTCTTGTCCGTTTTTCAGACACGTTCTGCTCCTTCGTTGACTTTAGTTGACTTTCTACTACTTCTATTTTAGCTTTTCCCATTATTATGGTAAAGCGGAAAATTCCCTAAAAGAGAAAAGACCGCGTCGTTTTGGGTTGAATGATGAACAAATTCCGCTTGACCCTGGTCAGGGCGACATAGAAAACCCGGATCTCGTCATCTGGTCGGTTCTGCATCTCCAGCCAGCTTTTCTGCCCGATATCTGTGAGGACGATGACATTATCGGCCTCGCTGCCTTTGGCTCCATGTATAGTTGAAATCTTTATCCTAGGTGATTTGGTCAGCTTTTCACCTCGTCGCAAGCAAGCGATCAAGTATTGCTTTTCCTTATCCGACACTTTGTCGAATACCTCGTGCCAAATTCCAGTAGTTAGCAAGCCATGCGTAGATAACAAATCCTTCATCGATAAAATCGTCTCGTCAAATATTCCTCGTAAAGTTTTGTGCTCTTTAGCCACTCCCTTATTTGCTGTCATGTACTTGTAGATCTGCTTGACTTGCGCCGCCGTGACCTCTTCACCCTTCCGCAGTTTTTCCCAGTCGAGGATGGCCGTAAGCAGCACCTCACTCACACCCTTGCGGTTGGCTCTTTGGTAAAAGAACCCTTCTAAGCGGCACTGCTGTTCAGCTTGGTGCAGTAAGTAATTATTACGAGCTAAAACCAGCCACTCGCCCTCACTCATATCAACGTGCTCAATATCGGCGTGCCATGATAAAGTTCCTGAGTCGGGGCGTGGGCTCCAGTACTTTTTCCGTCGTTTAGCAATTCTTTTTATCAAGGCACCCGCTAGGTAGTGCGCGTGTTGGGGAACTCGATACGACTGCTCAAGGATATTTATATCCCCCGTCAATGACAGAAAATTATTGACCTCCGCTCCCGCCCATCGAAAAATGGCTTGATCGTCATCCCCGGCAATGTACACTTTCTTACATAATTTTTGAAGAGCAAATACCATTTGCCACTGTAAAAAACTTAGATCTTGCGCCTCATCAATGAATATAGTCTCTAGCACAGGAGCCGCTTCTTCAGCGAGGAACACTGAAAGCATGTCTGTGAAATCGTACAAATTCCGAGCTTTTTTGAATTCAATCAATCCCCGCTCAACACGTTCAACCTCGAACCACCCAATATCTGAATCTGCTTGCTGCCACTGCTGCCGGACAGGAATGCCCTTGACGCGAGCAACTTCAACCATTCCCAATATTTGGTCGCCCTTTTTGGAAAATGCGAATGACCCTTCTTCAAACGGGGTTTTCCCAGTTATCTCCAGCCCCATCAGATCACCAAAGTCTTTGCGCTGATCTTCATTGAAAACTTGAGAGCGACTCAACCCTAGTCGCTGAAAGGCCAAACTATGAAGAGTCCTAAAATAAGGCAGATCATCAGAATCATAATTAAATAAGGCATACGCTCGCTCCTTTGCTTCATTGGCGGCACGGTTTGTGAAAGCAAAATACCCAATGGCTTTTGAGTCCACCCCCTCGGCCAGTTCCTGTTCAACGAGGGAAAGAAGTTTTGTTGTCTTACCCGTTCCCGGAGGCCCAATTATGATGTTCATATGGGATCCTCTTGCGAGAAGTCAGGGAGATTGAAGGGCGCACTTTGTGAAGTGAAGGCGGGGACCGCCCATAAATTTACAAAGCGAGTCTTAATGTTCTGTCCCGAATGATCCGCGCCAAGGTCTCGCAACCGGGCGGTAATTTTAGGTCTCGTGAAGTACCGGAAATTATGCCTTTGTAGGTAGGCTTCAAGATCGGATAACCGGAAGAAGGTTTTGTTGTCTTCGGTATACGGCTTGCCTAAAAGGATTTCTTCTTTGGTTTGAGCTTGCGCTCGATCAGTGCAGAAGGCTTCTAGTAGATCTTGGAATTGGCCTTCAACTGACGCATCTTTGGGGACTTCAATAATTGTCACATTATCAAGCAGATTTTGAATTACCCCCTGCCATGCGCGTTCACTCATTTTAGGCGGCATTTTATCAATGGTTTCCATGCACACTCTTTGAAACCGAGTTTGGTTTTGTAGGTCTTCAGTTATCATTTCTAGCCGATTACTTTCAACGTCGAGAAACCAAACCGGCGGATTAGAATTCTGCTTCGTTAAGGACCCAAAGGAAGGCATTGCGGTGGCCGGGGAGATGCCAAATTTGCGTGTTTTACAAACCCCCGCATTGCAATGAGCACAGATCGGTTGGTCGTTACACTTGTAGTTATACTCTTTGGTTCGGAGCTGCTTTAAAATTGTCAAAACTTCAGCGGCAGGAAGCGGCGGTGAAAGAAATTCTCTATTGTATTCTTCTACCTTCACTTCCCAATTGTCAGCATCTGAAAATTTGGCGTATATCCCTAAATTAAAAAGCCCGTTATTTCTTGTGCCTTGGGGGAAGCCCTGTGTGATTAGGAACTGTAGGCATGGAGGGCCGTTCTTGAGCGCCCCCTTTTCATTTTTGGTTACTGTGTACGCTTCTACCTCAGCAGGGGCGAGCTGGTTGGCATCTGCATAATCTAAAAATTGTTCAAGTGAGTTTACGTTGCCCTCACTATCTAAAGAATAGCGAGTTGTATTGTCCCCACCGAAATATGGCATATTGAGGAAGTTGCCCGTGTCGCCCCGCTCAGATAAAATCGCGGTTTGCTTAGGAAAAATCTCGTTTGCGGCAAAGCCTAACGAAGCAGACATCTCCGTTAATTTTAGACGCATGAGGCTGGCCAGCGCGTAGTCACTAAGGAACAAAAAAAGATGCGCTCCCCCTGACTTACTTCGACATAAGACTAGGGGGAACGCACGCGCTTGAATCTTAGCGTTGACTGTTTTGAGGTCTAGCGTAAAGTCATCTATATCAATGCACCCCCAACGACAGGTATTGTCGTCGGTTATGGGTATGATACCTAATGACGGTTCTTCACCGTCTAGGTGCTTTTGCCATAACTCGCTGGTAGGGGTACCGTGCTGGATATAGGAGTCGACTTTCTTTTTTCCATCTTCCCGTAGCCCAACAACTTCCGTTGTACCGTAGGCGCGGTTCAGCCCCGAGAATCTTTCTATGAATCTTTCTAATGTGGTCACTGGGACCCCCGCCTCTCAGGCTAGACGATTGGCTAAAACGGGACGTTATCGCTCGAGACCTCCTGTTCCGGGGCAGCCGCCTTCACCGTTCCCGCCATCACAGCCTTGTAAAAGGCCGCGCCTAACTGAAATTCAGCAGCGGAGCTGTCCCGGCGTTCCCCAATTTCGTAGCCAAACCAGCTCCCGTGCTTATTCGATTCTGGCCGGGTGCATAGGGTGTACGCTGACGCAAACGCTGGCTTTGCTTTTATGCTACCATCGGCAAGGGCAATCGTCTGGGAAACCATTTGGGTATTCCATTTACGAGACTTCTTTAGCTGAGTAGAGGTCATGGAAATTACTGCTTGAGTAGGGCCGTAGGTCGGACTCAGAAGAACCACATAGTGGGCAGCGGTATTTGCCAGGTAATTGCCGTTCGGCAAAATGTCCTGGCCTCTTTCATTCTTAGTCGTTTGTTTAAGGATGCCGCTCTCAGGGTCATGTACCGCTACAAAGCCCCCTTCTTGGTCACGTGGAACCCATTCAATAAGAGTTCTTTGATAAGCACAGGGAATCACTTCAACCCCGGTATCTCCATTAAATAGCTCATTAGTGACTGTATTGAAGAGCACCCCCACTTCGGCCCCTTCAATGTACTTTCCATCATGCTTATTTAGCTGGGGCGAGTTGCTCTGGATAACATTGATAAAGGGTATGGCTAGGTCGTCGGTTCCTAATCCTTCTACCCCCTGCCCCGCAAACGCTTGAAGCTCGTCAGTAGAAATGGCAAGAGGAGCGTCCTCTTTTTTCGCAACTTGATTTGCCATTATTCTTCTCCTATTTGATAGTGGCTCTCTCTCCTATGAACAAATTAAACAAGTGATCTGGTAGTTCTTTACCGGCTTCTACTTGTTCGCGCGCAAAACCTCGGAGAGTAGAAGGTTCTACCCATTCGTTGTCACCAGGGTGAAGCCCTTTATTTTCAAGGTCTTCTTTAAGCTGGTGAGCTTGCTTATCATGGTCTCGAGGGAAGTCTACTGTAAGTCTGCGCTTTATCAGACTGTCATGACCTTGGTCTCGTAACCAAGCAAATGCCAGCACGGTACTGTCTTTAGGGATGGTGCAGCTATAGAACTTTTTAACACTCACCTTACCGCCGTTCTCTAAGGTAATTTCAGAAATCCCATGTTCTGTCATCACCGCAGGAATTAAGTCCTCGGCTAGCTGCCGCTTTTTTTCTTTAAGACGTTTAAGCGCCGCTTCCTGTTCAGCGACTTCTTTCTCTAGATCGATTACTTGATTGGCCAGCACACTGATGCGGCCCAGGGTAGTGTTCTCGAATTGTTTAGGAGTATCTTCAAAGAAGCTAAGAATTTCGGCTTTCGACACTTCTGTCACATTGCACCTCCTTTGGGATGGATATCAATTTCTACCGGGTAATAGTCTTTTTCTATTCTATCCCATTTTAAAACCGAATATTTCCCCACATTAATGTCACAAGCAATCGCGCAAGCGAGCCCTATTACGGCGGGGTCGCCCATTAGTAGGAGGTAGTCTTCATTGGTGTAATGTTTTAAGCCCTCCTTTAACCTACGAACGGTAGGCGCGGGACTAAGCACTATATTGGTATTGGGGGGGAGGAGAACTTGTAAATCGCCATAGGCTCTAGCGCCGAGGATGTTTCTTCCAGGCACCTCTTGAACCACAAATACCGACACGCCGCTCCCCTTTCTACTTTATGAACCTATACTATATTATAGGGTTCATGAACGCTAGCGGTTTTTTATCCGTCGAGCACCAATTGGCAATATGCCAATAAGTTTTGAGTCAAGATATTGAGCTAAAAGGGGAAGTTCGTATTGGTACTTATTGGCATGTATTCAGCTTGCCCTCAATACTCAATTAAAGGGAGAAAATACTACTTTATAACCTATATATAAGCGGGTAAACTTCAACCCTATCAGAAAGTTATAGAAAGTTATGATTAACAAATATCGTTTTAAAACAGAGCCTTACGCCCATCAGCGCGCAGCACTGGGGGCCAGCTGGGACAAACCTGAGTTTGCCTACTTCATGGAAATGGGCACCGGGAAATCTAAAGTTCTGCTCGACAACGTGGCCCTCCTCTATGACTACGGCCATATTGACTCCGCGCTAATCGTGGCCCCAAAAGGGGTGTACAAAAATTGGGCTCAAATCGAGATTCCCAAGCACCTCCCCGATCACATCCACTCAAGAGTAGTCTGCTGGTCGCCTAACCCTACTAAAGATGAAAAAGAACAGCTGCTCAGCCTGTTCGAGATAACTGAAGACCTTGTCCTATTCGTAGTCAACATAGAAGCCTTCAGTACCAAAAAAGGCGTGGGCTTTGTTGAAAAATTCCTCCTCTCACACCATCCTTTATTCGCGATCGATGAAAGCACCACTATCAAGAATCCTTCTGCGCAGAGGACAAAAGCCACCATTAAGCTAGGGAAGCTGGCCAAATTCCATCGTATCCTCACCGGATTCCCTGTAACTAAATCCCCTCTTGACCTCTATAGCCAGTGCGCCTTTTTAGACGAGGCCCTGCTAGGGTTCTCCTCGTTCTATGCCTACCGCAATCATTTTGCCATGCTACAGAAGCGCTCTGTCGCCACGCACAGCTTTCAGCAAATAGTGGGGTATCAAAATCTAGACGAGCTGAAGGGCCTCCTGGGCAACTTTTCTTTTAGAGTTCTGAAAAAGGACTGCCTCGACCTCCCTGATAAAATCTATACCACACGAACGATCGAACTAACGCCGGAGCAAAAAAGAATCTACAAAGAACTAAAAGACTATGCCATTGCTGAATTAGAAGACACTGAATTCGTGACAACAAACTCCGTCATTACGCAAATTCTACGGCTGCAACAAGTTTTGTGCGGGTTCACCAAAACAGATTCAGGCGACTTTCTCCAAATCCCCAGCACCCGTATCAAAGAACTACTGGCTACGTTAGAGGAAGTAGAAGGGAAATGTATTATTTGGGCTAACTACCAATACGACATTCAGACGATAGAGGCCGAAATAGCCAAAGCCTACACGCCCTCCTCCGTAGCCTCGTACTATGGCCAAACGCCCGCTAATGATAGACCGATGATAGTTGACGCTTTCCAAGACCCAGCGTCAGAACTTCGGTTTTTTGTGGGGCAGCCCCGAACCGGTGGGTTTGGCTTAACACTGACCGCAGCTAATACCGTCATCTATTATTCTAATAGCTATGATCTTGAAACCCGACTCCAGTCAGAAGATCGCGCGCACCGTATCGGACAAACGAATAAGGTAACTTATATAGACTTTTACGCACCGAAAACTGTAGATGAAAAGATTCTCAAATCTCTTCGTTCAAAAATCAACCTAGCGACTCAAGTCCTGGGGGAAGATTACAGAGAATGGTTGCTGTGAAATATTCTTTTCATTTTTAACTTAACGCAGTAAAAATAAATTGCGTCGCCTTATCCAGCCCTGCTCCCGCCAACAGCAGCAGTCCAACGACCACTACCCGTGCTCCAAAGAACGCGCCCCGGCCCCAGGCCGTCTGGCGAACAGAATCTGTTGTCAACTTATCAAGTTGCGCGCTCATTCTCTTCAAGGCTCGCGTATTTTGCTCCAGTAAACTTTCTATTACAGCAGTGCGCTCACGGAGATTGCCAAAATCCTGAAGACACTCCTGATTTTTGATACACTGATGAGTCATAGTTATTCGCCGCCTGGTTTTCCGTTTGTTTCCGTCAACGTCTTTTCTACATCGTCAATCGTAGCACCAAGAGCAGCATCATAAGCGGTTAAAATCGCATACATTTTACCGTTTTGCGATGTGTGCACTACCGATTGGACATTATCCTCAATTGCCCGGACCAGAATATCTACTACCCGCTGATGCCACTTATTGAAGTTGTCAATGAACGCGCTTGAAATCTCCTCTCGTCTTGCATCTGCAATATAGTCTGTAACCGTTTCAGTTAGGTTGTGAGACAATAAGGCATGCATTTCAGAGTCCGACAACTCATTAAAGTCTGTGCTCTTAACCAGCTCTTTCAGACTATCTTGGAAGGCAGCGAACTTAATCGTTAGGAATTTCTTAGCCGTTACTGTTACATCCAGTTGTGGAATAACGAGCTGCAGCCATGTGTCTGCATGAGTAAAAAGCGAATGATTTAATAGTACAGTTTTGTTGATTTCGCCTGATGCCAACTCTTGTCGTTCAAGATGATTTTGCACCAGCATGACGCCCATTGGACTGAAACCGGTAATGGCCGCTACTGCAACCATGGCAACATTCTTTGTCAGAGTCATTATATTTTTGTTCCTTCTCGAAGGATACCAAGAATTGTGGCAGGGAAAAACCGTACACTAGTAACACACCCCTCGCGGATGATCGCCACTAAGATTGGATCGTCTGCCTCTTTAACTCCTATAAGGATCTCCGCTGTTTCGTGGTGTTCAAGATTGGTCCCAGCAGCAAAGCGAGCTCTTTCTTCTGCGCTTAAAAAATCAAAAGTAACCGGCTCATCTTCTACATCCTCAATGAAAGCGACCAAACTGGCCACAGGACGGCATATCCCAGAACCGCTTTTGACGTTGTTTGCGATAAAAGTTATAAGAAAAACTACGATCAAGAAGCCAATAATCCATCTTCCTATATCCCTAGTAAACATATACTAGTTGTGGCAACTCAGTGTAATCAGACCTTCTATCAATATGAATAAAGGTTTTGGCTACCCCAACGGTCCACCCTTCTTCTAGCGCAAAGTGTATCAGATTCTTCCGGTAGATACTGTCTGATGTTGCCACGTCAACCGCGCAGGTATC
>Ga0080013_1000966_pt1 | contig 39125 bp, 53 predicted proteins | sample ETNvirenome_6_85_FD_69236 | JGI IMG/M metagenome (GOLD analysis project Ga0080013, IMG submission 69236) | Marine viral communities from the Pacific Ocean - ETNP_6_85 (SPADES assembly) (version 2) | ecosystem: Environmental > Aquatic > Marine > Oceanic | place: Pacific Ocean | collected 2013-06-19 | reverse complement strand
ATCCATTAAAAGTCTTGTAATACGATTCCTACGTTGAACATCATTAACAGTAAGATTTGCGTACTTACCATCAAGAGCAAACAACTCCTTAAAATGCACGATATAATACTTACCTTGCTTATGCAAAATGTGGCAGGATTGATAGAGTTTCTTTTCTTTCCTGGATGCTACACCAATACGTGTAAGAGTTTCTCTTACTTTTAAAAAGTCATCAGGCTCATGAAGGTTTACTTCAACCATCTTTTCCTGAACCCATTTTACTTCAGGTTCCGAATTCATCTCTTACCTCCAACGTCAAGTTTAGATTTAATAAATTCAATCTGTTCATTATTTAGGATCTTGAGCGCCTGAGATGCTTTTTCATTACTATAACCATAATAACGCTTGACACATTCCAAGTCATCAATTTTATCCTTACGGATCCAGGGAGAGAATCTCTTCTGTTTCCTTACGGTATTTAGTAAGAATAAATACTGCATATCTTTCTGAAGATGGTGTTGGAGATTCATCTCATTAGCATACATTACAGTATCAATTGATCCCGACAAGCACTTATTAATAATGAATGCAGGATACTTTTTAATACATTCAGGATCATCTAGAGTGAGATCCTTCTTGTTAAAGTTAATTGAGTTCAACCAATCTTTTAATTCCATTATTTAAATACTGCTGTAACGCTCACAATTTTAGCACCAGGATTGCGATGGAGAGCAACCTTACGTGCATCTTGATAATCAATAGCAACTACCTCTTCGACAAAAGTAGTTCCTGCTTTATACAATTTGACTTGGCATTTCATAATTAAAAAGTAATAGTTCCTTTCTTGCTTTTTGTTCTCTCATATAATCACCAACTGATCTCATAGTATAAGTCAGATCAAACTCCCCAGTGATCCACTTCTTGAATCTATCTTTTACCAGTTGATCAGAGTTGTAACTAATCAATTGAGGTAGAGAACAATCGTCACAGTCCTTGGCAAACTTGTCGTGGTCAAATCCTTTATGCATTGATCCCTTCTTACCATACAGATTGTCCTTGATATCATATGGAGGATCAAGATATACAAAAGCATTTTGCTCAGAACCCTCATCCAAAAGTTCCTCGTATGAGAGATTAGTAATCTCCCAATTTGCAATTAATTTGGAGAAACCTTGGAGTTTTTCAATTCCTCGCAATGAGAAATTGGAGTCACTTGCTTGTTTGCTGAAGGAGGATGCTTCGGTGAGACCACTAAAAGAGCACTTATTGACAATATAAAAACTGATAGCACGCCATAGAACGTCATTATTAGATTCATCATTTAGGTACTCCTTTGATTTTAAGAATAAAACTTTTGCAGATACTGGTTCACAGTGACGTGACTTTAACTCAAGGAGTTTCTCTCCCATAGTAGGAGCAGACCCTTGTAGTTGCTGCCAAAAGTTTACCAGAGGTTCGTACAAGTCATTGACCCATACCTTTAGATGTGGATACTTTTTAGTGACGTGGATAGCAACACTACCTCCACCAATAAATGGTTCACGAAACTCTGTGTAGTCCCGCAAGTCAGGGAAATAGGGGTCCATTTTATTGACCGCTCTACTTTTACCTCCAGGATATCTGAGGCAAGTTTTATACGACTTTAATGACACCGTTTACTTTCTCCATAATATTAGTCAAGTCCTCAGGGACTTCATAATCAGGTTTGTTATACTTCAAATACTCCCAAAAGGTCAACTTCATTTCCTTTTGAGTCATACCGCAAGACTTTGCTGCAGTAGGCAGGTTCATTGTAGCACGGAAGAGTGCTTTGTTTGCCTCTGCAACATTCTGTGGAGTTGTCTTCACTCTATTCTCAATCAGATATTTATATTTTTTTGTCACAGAATCAACTTCTTACTAGGTTTTGCAATTGGTGAGAAGATCTTCTCGTAATTCTCTACGATCTCTTCTCTTGCATCAATCGAATACACAATATACTGCTTATCTACTTTGATAGTAGAATCTTCTTTAGCAAGAGTGGACCAGGGGGCAAATCCTACCTGACCCTGTGCATTAGGGAGAGCAACCAGAGGATGCTCAACCTCAATGTAATCTTCAGTTTCATTAATCAAGGTGTAGATAACTTCTTCACCTGTGTTCATTCGCAATACTTTAACGTTCATAATTAATCCTCTACTTTGTCAAATCCTTCAATTTGTGATGCACCTACTTCATGCTCTCCAGCAATCAGGTACATATATTCGTCTTTGTCTTGGTTATAACCAAGATACTGTACTTCATCACCAAAATCATTCTCTCGCATTAATGCTTGGATTCTGAGATGCATTAACTCCGACTTACTAATCCTCATTAGAAAGGCCAATATGTAATAGGGATTTCATTCCATCTCTTTGGATAACCAATATTATACTTAGTTCTATTCTCTCTTACCTGCTTCCAGTAAAAAAGAATACCAGTCAATTTCCAAATCCAAGCACGAGCAGTATCTCCTGTCACATATTCCACTTTCTCAGCACGATCAACAGGACTTGATATTTCTGCAACAACTTTAACACCAGAGAGGAAGTAAACTGCCTCAGCAATTCTCATAGATCTCTTCATATGAAAACCATCTGTAACCACATACAACACATCAGGTTTAAAAGTCTTTCTAATCCTCCTGTAAGTTGCAGTAAAGTTTGTTAACGTATCCCAAGCAGTCATATCAGTAAAGACTCTCTTAGAACTGATGCCCATATCAGTATAATATTGAACTGCATTTCCACCCTCACTTGAAATGAGGACTAATGAATCTGGATATTTGTTTGCCAGTTCAATTGCCTTGTTTGCTCTTTGAGAATTACCCCCAAGATGTAAGATTAGTCTCTTTGTCATTTAAAATTACACTCCACCATAATTTCAGTCATTGCTGCAAGGATATTTATCTCTTGGTCCGCGACAAATGCGATCTGATATTGATACTTAGCAATAATGAGCACGGCAGCAGCAAGAGAAGGACCGTCAACGGATGGTGGTAGAGCATCGTAAACACGACGCAATAGTACACCAGGATCATTGTCCAGATTATTAACGACCCACTTTCGGACTTCAGGATAGTTTTTATCCTTGAGATTCTTGATAAGATCACTTACCGAAATGTCCGAGAATGACGCAAGAATCGCTGAATCAATTTCACCACCCACGGAGTATCTTTGGCATTCGTTGAGAACACGTCTCCAGTCCGGGAAGTGCTTGTTGATAAGTTCGATAAGGACTTTTTGATCATACTTAACGCCCTCTTTCTCAAGAATAGTCCTGAGACGCTTGAAGAACTGTCCTGCAATTGTTGGTTTGTCTTTGGATTTAACTCCGAATTCGACCACCGCACATCTGGAGTGGAGAGGTTCGATGATTTTGTTTTTGTAGTTGCAGGTAAAGATGAAGCGGCAGTTGTTATAAAATGCCTCAATATTCGCCCGTAAGAGGAGTTGTACATCGTGGGTTGTGTTGTCAGCTTCGTCAATAATGATGACTTTGTGTTTCGCATCAGCAGAAAGAGAGACGGTCGAAGCAAAGTTCTTTGCTTGATTCCGTACCGTGTCCAAAAATCGTCCTTCATCAGATCCATTAATAATAATATAATCACACCCAAGTTCTTCACAAAGTGCTCGGGCAATCGTTGTTTTACCAACGCCAGAGGTTCCACAAAGCAAGAGGTTAGGGATCTCTCCTTTACCTAACATAGCAGTGAATGTCTCTTTAATGCTGTCAGGAAGAATACATTCTTCAACAGTCTTTGGGCGATACTTCTCAACCCACAAAAATTCTTCGCGCATAATCAATTTAAATGTCTTTCAAATTCTTGAGATACAATATCTCTGGCACCCAGTCTCTCAAACATATATTGTACACTATTTTTTGGTGTAGCGTTATCACCACAGGTAAATACGTCACACACTGCCATACCCCTCTCTGGCCAAGTATGAATACTAATGCGACTCTCCGCAAGCATAGCAACAGCAGTCACACCCTGAGGATCAAACTTGTGAGATGAGAGACTCAACAATGTACTCCCAGACGGATCTGCTGCCATAATGAGTACATTTCTAATATGTGACTCATCATCTAGCAGTCCAGGTGAGCACTCTTTCAAAGTAAAGAGAATGTGTTTCATCAGATCCAATCAGGTTTACGGTTTGGTAGTCTCAGATAATTATCGCATACCCAAGGTTTAGATGCAATATAACGCTTGTATCGCGTGTAGATATCAATGCTCGTATCGTACTTGAACTCATCAGGTCCAGCAAACACAAATGGTTTGGGGCCCTTTCCACTGCGACCTTGAGGGTCTGCTGTAGGAAGTATCTCTTTTGCTGCTAGAAGGGTCTTCTGGCAGGTGTGAACCTTACCATAGCGAGCAGTGTACTCTTCACACATAGCAAGTCCATGAGCAAGCAACCACTGCCAATTGGTCACAAACTCATTCGCCCACTTGGTGCAGGGATGATTACGAAAAGCACCCTTCTCAGTAGCATAGGGAGTGCCATCTGCTCTGGGAAGATTACCAAAGTTATGTCCCCATTTGTCAGAGCATACAATAGCAAGCATCTGACAGGTCTCTAGGGGCATCTTGACAATGTGCTTGTCAGGGAGAACCATAGCAGACTTGTATGGACTAGGGTCAGTCACAAAGATGTTCATAATAAATGTGATAGAGAGATTACTAGTAGAAATGTTATCATAGTAACAACATCCCAGGATTTTGTCCTTATAAAGTAAGGAATCGATATACTGTCTCCAATCATTTGGACAGTAACACCGATAGTTATATTTACGTGGAGGATAATAAAATAAGCAATGATTACAAGACCACTACCTATTACTCTCATAGAAACATCAATCCAGTTTGGAGTCCGGTTCCAAGGCAATGTAATACTTGAGAGTGCGATCCTTGCTATTGAACTCTGATAACAGTTTCTTAGAGATAGTAACATCATAAGCACCGGGGAGGATCTTAATGTTCTCAACCTTAAAGTTGAATATGAACTCGGAGTCGGTTTCACCTACAACAACAGCAAAGGTGTTGGAGGTGTCGTTCTTCTTGTCCCATACAATCAATTTTACCACACCTGCTTCACCAATGACAGACATATCAGGCAGTTGATAAACTGCTGCTGCCTTGAGCAAACGGTCCAGTTGTTGGGTATTGAGTTCAAAACTCACCTCTGTGCTAGGCAGAGCAATTTGCTTATCAGGAGGTGTGACAATCACAGCAGGGTCAGCAAAGAAGTATTTGGATCGCATCTTGCCTTCACTGATGTGAACAAAACTCTCATTGTCAAAGTTAAGTTCAGGACTCTGGTGGAGAGACAGTCCATTAAGGAACTGTGTCAGATCATAGATACCAAAGTCTTTTGGAAACTCCTCATCAATCTCTGCCTCTGCAAGAATATTCTTCATCACACTGATAGTGCGGAGTTTGTTACCCTCCTTAAAGAGTATAGATTGATTGATGGAGGAAAAGTTTTTAAGCAGGGACAGGGTTTTATCAGAAAGTCTCATATCGATTGCCTTTGGGGTCATTGTGTAGTCCAGAGAAGTGGTAGAGTAGGATACAATAATGTATTGCTTTGATGATGTCAAGTTTGGACTTGCCATTTTTTTTACCAAACCGTGACAGGTATTTGATTGCATTTGAGCGACAGAATGCTTCTGCGTCACCAATACTATCAATTAAGTCGAGAGTCTGGGTCTTGGATTCCTTGGAGGTATAGTAAGAACTATACGTTGATGATAGGTATTCTCTAACCTCCTTCATAGTAAGGTCTTCTTCATACCTCCAAAATCCATTTGCAGATAATTGATTTAAATTTAGATCAATATCAATAGAGGGGTCAATTTTATCTTTAGTTTTTTTATTCAAAGGTGTATACTCATATCCATATTCAGGTCCATCATTAAATGGATTTGGTCTGTCAATGTCATTACGATCATACTCGTAGTAATGTTTAGAATGTTCAATCATAACCAAGGAAGGCAATGTTTACCTCCCAGTATTATATCACTGTTCAGTGATGTTGTCCACTAATTCCTCAGATGGCATTACAAAATCAACATCAACTTTGTCATACAGTTCTAGGAATGCTGACTTAGTTTCTTCATCAAATCGGTTGATGCAGACTTGAATTGCCTTTGCCTTGTCGCCAAAGATGACATAAGCATTGACGATGTGCAATAGACGACGGGTAGAGATGACCTCCTCAATACCACCATCATAGAATGTCTTACGGATGATATCTGCCCAATCAACCAGACGGGAGATAAAGTTATCATCATTGACACCAATGCTAGCAGCAACCTTAGCAAGGATCTTTGCCTCAGATGAAGGGGTTGGATATGCTTGCTCAAAGGTTACACAGAATCGCTCCAGGAATGCCTCATTCAGCACGTTAGTGCCGATAAAGCGACCATCATCAGATCCCTTACCTTTTGTATTGGCAGTTGCAAACACGTTGAATCCCTTGACAGGTTGTACAAACTTGCCAATCTTCTTCAAGAAGACTCCCTTACCCTCAAGAATAGACTGCAGACACAGGATTTTGTTGGATGCTAGGTCAACTTCGTCTAGAAGAAGTACAGCTCCACGTTCCAGAGCTTCGATGACAGGACCATTATGCCAAACAGTTTCGCCATTAACAAGACGGAAACCACCAATAAGATCATCCTCGTCGGTTTCAATGGTGATATTGACGCGAATCAACTCCTTATTTGAAGCAGCACACGCTTGTTCAACAGCGTGAGTCTTACCATTTCCTGACAAACCAGTGATAAAGGTAGGATAAAACAGACCAGACTTGATGATACGCTTGATATCATTGTAGTTACCAAAGGCAACGAAGTTAGGATCTTTGGTAGGGATGAGATTTTGCTCAACAGCAGGCAGTGCTGCTGGTGCTTGATAGTCTTGCTCCAATTTTTCTTGTACGGACAGGTTCCACTTACCACGACCAACTTTGTATTCTTCCAGTTTCTTGGTCACAGTGGGATAGGATGTTCCGTTGGCGGCGCACCATCCACGAATGTCGGCGGCAGTCACCTCCGTACCATACAGGGATTGCAGGGAGGTCAGGATGTACTCAGGGGTCACAATGTTGCGGGGCATATGCTTTGTTTCAACAGTCATATTATAGCAGCGACAGGGGGGTCTCTCAAGACCCCTTGTGCCAGTTAGTCAGGTGTCTCGGTCTCTTGTTCCGCGACAACCAGTTCCAGTGCCTCAACGGCACCAATCAGCTTTAAATGTTTCTCTCTTGCTAGTCGAAGTTGTTCTTCACCTTCAGCAATTGCTGTCTTCATAGCATCTCTCTGCTCTCTGAAGTTGTCCAGCATTTCTTTAGTATCCACAATTAAGCAATCAATTGAACAAACTCGGACAGAACCTTCTTATTTAGTTTCTTAGTGGCAAGAGACTTGGCAAATGCCCTCTTGATCTGTGCTTTTGAGGCATCCTCATTTACATCAAAGGAGTTTTCTGCAGCAAGAGATTGTGCTGAGAGACCAAAGTAAACGTCATAAGATGAGCATTTGATAGAGACACTTCGATCTTTCTTCCAGGACATTCTCAACTGAGATGATGTTGTAAAGTCATCAGTATATCGGTTGATAAAGTTGTTGATATCACGTGATCCAAGGAGACGGATACCAACAAAGTTCATCTCAGGGAATCGGTCAGTCAAGTTGCGTAGCAGCACCTCTGTAAGGTCTCCCCACCCTCTTGATTCCATATGATAGGTGGTTCCAAGTTTACGGTCACGCAGATAAGCATAGTCAAATCGGATTGATCCAGTAGAGAATCTTTCAATACCCTTATGATTGACAATCTTCTTACTGTACTTCAACCAACCAGACTCACCATCAGTAAGGATAACACATTGTACTTTCTGTACTTTGTTTTGTGCTTTAAACTGAGGCAGGATCTTGTGTAGGCAGATGACAGTCTCATTCAAAGGTGTCCCAGAGAGACTCATTTGATGAGGAATATCATACGTAACACCATAACGATTTTGGACGGCATAAGCAATACGCCAGATAGTGTGTAGTTGATGCTCAAGATCCTTTGCCTTTGCCTTACTGGTAAAGAGATTCATCAAACGGAACTGATTGTCAATATACAACGCATTCTCTTTCTGATTAACAACTTGTGGAACATCCTCACCATAATCTGAGTAACGGAACCACTCATTAGTAAATGCATAAACGTCAAATGGTACGTTTACTTTCTTACAGAACCAGATCAGATTATAGAGTTGCTTGATTGTATCTACAAGCGTATCTGCCATTGATCCAGACCAGTCAAGAATAAAGACCAGACCGTGATTCTTACCATCAGGAATGATGCCGACCTTCTTAAAGAGATCCTCATTGTACTTGTAGGTATGGAGTTTAGTACAATCAAGAACACCAGTCCTTGCTGTTGTAGCACGGGCATAAGAGTCTGCTGACTTCTTACACTCAAACTCTTTTACAAGGTAACTGACTTCTTTCTGAGCGTTCTTCTTAAATTTTACATACTCATTGTCAGCACGTTCAAATGGATCAAAACTCAGTCCCTCACCCTTAAGTCTCTCGGCAAACTGTGCATAAAAATCATCAGCATACTCATAGATCTCAGAGTTTTTTGCAATGACAGTATCTAGATTTACATCAGGAATCTCAAGATACTTTGGATCTTCTCCATATGATGTTTTAGGATGACTCAGATCTTCTGTTGCGTCATCAAAGTTTTGTGCTGTCTTAACATCAAGGGGGGCACTTTGCTCAGCAGGTGATGATTGCTCACCCGGTTCCTCCATCTCAGACTCTGTATTTTGCTCACCACTAGTGTCATCAGACTCAGATTGTTCGCCCTCGTCAGTTTGTTCTTGCTGAGGAAACTCTGATTGAATATCACTTTGTGTATCTCCATCACCACTGGTGTTACCCTTAAGAATATCAACCTGTTGTGTCTCTTGCTCATCATCCTGTTGAGACTTGGCATACTGATACATACGCTCAGCAGCAAGGATTACATCAGCAAAAGTCTCAGCATTAGTCAACATCTCAAGAATGATTCCTTCCTCAGCACCACTGAAGGGGATATCAACAAAGTTGCCAACCTTGAAGTATAGATTAACTCGGTCTGCGATATTCAGTTTGCTCAGATCTTCCTCACCAATACCAAAGAAGTCATCCTCATTGAGTTGACGATATCCTTCAAAAAATGTTTTAGCAAGACCAGGATACTTACGCTTCATCAGTTTCTCAATACGAGCATCTTCAGCAACGTTGAGGAACTGGTGAGGGATATCTTCAGGGGGATCTACATTTGGAGTAAAGAGAGCGTGTCCGACCTCGTGACCAACCAGCAGGTCATAGACGACGTTGCTTGCCCTCTCCCACATAGGCAGGGTCAGGACGCGAGTGTCAACATTGAACTGTGCCGTCTGGACCCTACGGTTCTCTACAATCAGGTCTTCGGTGGCGAGCAGTTTGGCAAGTTGTCCTTTGATCTCAGCGTTGATTGGCATTGGTGTCTTGTCTTGATGTGTATATCATACAGCAAAACCCCTGCCGGAGTAGAGGGCAGTGGACAGTTATTCAACTGGTTCAAGCAACCAGATCATTATCATAGAAGTATTTAACGCGCAGTTGGCGGAGCAGTTGGAGGAATCGATAATGCTCTAGACGTTCTACGTCCATTGGTTCGGTGACTGCATTCTTCTTCATTTCAATCATACGAACCAGTGCTTGGTGACCAGTAATGGTGCTCTGAGAGAGGAGTTCTAACTCTTTCATATAGAGTTGTTGTTGCTTCTCTTTCAGGTGATCACAATCAGTAAATGCAAGATCGCGCAGCACCAGATAGTTTAAGCGGATTTCTTCACGGTTTGCAAGTGCTTCTTTTACGAGATTCATAGTCTTCCTTGGTTACTCATTAATCATAGCAAATCTACGGGCACTGTCAAACACATCGTGCTTAGGGGTCCATCCAAGGGACTGGAGGACCGATATGTCTGCCCTAGTCACATCCGCCTCTCCTGGCGTGTTCTCCTTGACTGGGAGGTCTCCTTGACCCATCACCCGTGCCAGTTCTTTTACTGGATAGGGGATGCCAGTGCCAACATCCACTACACCACAATACTCAGATTCCATCAAAGTTTTAATTGCATTGCAAACATCATTGACGTGAATCCAATCTCTAAAGTGGTTTGTCACATAGGTTGCTCTACCCTCTTGGAGCATTCTATACATCATATCTGAACGACTATCCTGATCGGCATAGACCGTATAGAATCTCATTCCAACACTATTTGGTGGTGCTTGGACTTCATTTACATATTTAGTGATTGCATATGGATTTTCCCACCACTTCTTTACCGCACTTGAACTTGCATATAAACATCTGACATCAAAATCCCTACAGTAATCAAAGATTGGTTTAGATTTTACTACGTTGTTCTCCCAAAATTTATCTGGGTTTTCAATACTATCTCTAATAGCAGCATAAGCAGCAAGGTGAATTATACAATCATAGTATCCATAGATTTTATATGGAGTAAAATCTCCAATATCATCTGGTCTATCAAGTCCATCAACATCGTGACCAATGCGTTTGAGTTCATTGTAAACACACTTACCAATAAACCCACGGTGCCCAGTAACTAATACTCTCATGATATGCTACTAAATCCTTTTAACTTTTCAAATTTAATTACACTCTCAAACCTCTCACCAATCTCACTCTTGTGGGAGATGACAAAGATATTTGCATCTTGAATAACGTATCGGATAATCTTTAGAAACTCCTCCGTTCCAACACCATCCAGCGATGAGTCAAATACCTCATCAAAGATCATGATGTTTGTGTTTACAGAATTCTTTACCTTAGCAATCTCTCTCCAAGTAAACAAGAGTGCTAGGTCAATACGTTGCTTCTCACCTTCAGAGAATGATGAGTAAGAAAAGTCTTCGTGAATCGGTGATTGGACACACTCATTAAACTCCTCATCGAGTTGGAGGTTAATATAGAAATCCATCATTTGTAGATACTTATTAACCGACTGATTAATAAGAGGTAGATACTTCTTAATGATTTGTGCTTTTACTCCACCGTCTTTTAGTAGACCGTAAGTGAAGTCGTAATATGAAATACTTTCATTCTTATCAGCAAGTAGATCGTAAGTGCTTTGAAGACTCTTCTTGAACTGTTCTAACTTCTCATGCTCAGAATTTCGGTTTTCAAGTCTATCGGCAATTGTTTTAATTTCAGATTCAAGAGACTTGATTTGTCTACGAAACCCAGATACCTGAGTATTATTCGAGTTAATGTCATTAAGTAACTTACTGATTACCTCTGAAGTACGTTTGAATGAGGACTCCCTCATCTCTTCCTCTTTAATTGCCTGCTGGAGTTGTTTAAACCCCTGCTGGAGCTCTTCTGCTTTATTTTGGGAGTCGCCAATTCTATTTAACCTAAACTCATCTTTGATATCCTGACTACAGGTAGGGCAAACCATATTCTCTGAGAAAAACTTATGCTCCTTTACAAGAGTTGTAATTTTTTGAGAAAGTTTTCCCTTAATACCACTGAGGTCTTTAAGTTTTTTTGATGCACCTTTGTGCTTATCCAACTCAATCTCTTGAGTATTAAACTCCTCCTGTAGAGTTTCATTAGATGCAAAAATCTTTTCAATGTCAATCTCAAGTGTAACAATATTACGATTCTTATTCTTAATAGACTTTGCTGCTTCATTCTCAATCTCATCGATAAAGTTGGTTTGCATATCAACTTTATCCTTAACAGATTCTTTCTTCAACTCAAGAGTTTTTACCTCATCCTTTACCATCTTAAGTTTGTCTTTGATAAGACTATTCATCGATGAGAAGATTTTGATGTCCAACAAATCCTCTACAACCTCTCTACGACTTGCGCTTGTAAGTTGCATAAAAGGAATAAACGATGCACTACCCAGGATGACAATTTGAGTAAATGATTTAAAGTTCATCTTGAGAACAGTTTGCTCAAACCATTTCTGCTGGTCAACAGCAGATGCGTGTTGGTCAAGCACCCTCCCGTTTTTATGAATCTCAAATATATTTGGTTTGATGCCACGTACAATCTTGTATTGAACTTTACCAATAGTAAAGTTTACTTCAACCAAACAGTCCTTCTCATTTGTACTGTTAACAAGTTGTGGTTTATTAACCTTTCGATATGGTTTACTAAACAAAGAAAAAGTAAGGGCATCCAATAAGGTACTCTTACCTGCTCCGTTGGAACCTACGATTAGAGTTGTGGAAGAATCCGTAAAGTCAATTTGCGTAAACTGATTGCCAGTTGATAAAAAGTTACGCCATTTTATGTTCTCAAAGTTGATCATACAATTCTAATTTTGGTGGAACCACAATATCATCGGGAGTAATAATGGTATACTCGTGCTCATTTAATTCACATACGTGAATTATAACTTCAGCATCTACATCCATCACACACATCTCGGGATATCCTTCAGCAGTGAGTTGCATAGCATATCTTTCAGCGTCATCTTCCTCTTCAAAGATATAAAGAACTTTATCTCCAATATCATTTGCCACGGAGAACGCGCCAGACTCTTCTTCTCCTTCGTGTGTAAGTATATACATACTAGATCATTTCACAAGCTTCTTGATATATATCTGTTATTATACTCTGAATTCTAGATTTGTCTAGGTCTCCTTCAGACTCTTGCACATATCGATTTAGGATTGACAGAGTGTCCTCTGACTCCATCGCATTAAACTCTTCCTTATCGTACCACCCGTTGAAGAGTTGATTCTCTACAATCTTGAGGTCTGCAATACCAGAGGCATAAAGTTTATCAATAAATCTCTCATACTTCTTGTTGTCACTACGTTTGCGTACAATAACTTTAACAATTTTGTTATTGTATGGAGTCGCATCAAACATCTGATAGTCATCATCCTCATAGTAAATGTTGTAAAACATTCTATATGGATTGTCTACAGGTTCGTGCTCCATCGTATCAGTATCAAAGATGATGAACCCTCTTGGATCATTGATATCATTCCAATACAACTCGTAGGTATTGCCAAGATAAAAGACCTTACCATCGTTAGACCGGTGATGATAGTGACCAGAGAATACCTTATCAAACTTGTTAAAGATTTTACGGTCTAACCCGTGCTCCATAACAACCTGACGATTGACTGCGAATCCTTGGAGTTCCAAGTGACCCATAGCAATCTGAGCATTAGTTTTTTTAATTTGCTTAGTAGTATAATCAAAGTTCTCTTGATTGATCCAGGGAACTAGGAAGATATCTCTACCAGCAATGTTGATCTCAATTGCTTTTGTATAGGTTTTGATGTTTGGATATCCAGTAAGCAACAAGTCTGGAGAGTTTACATCATTAGTATTTTTATAGTAAACGTCGTGATTACCAGTCACCAAGTGAACTTCGTACTTAGACATAGGATCCAGTACAACTCTCTTAGTCCACTCAAGACTCTGGTAGTCAATAGACTTTCGACTATCAAAAGCATCACCCATATGAATGATAGTAGTAATGCCATTCTCTTCCAGATAAGGGAAGAATATATTAGTATAAAATTGTTCAAAATACTCCTGGAAGAGTTTAGACCCACGTCTTGCCCCCCAGTGAGTATCAGTCAAAATTGCTATCCGCATTAGTTCCGCAGTTTAGAGGAGATACTATCTTTGATAGAATTATACTCGGAAGAGGTGTATCCATCAACGTTCCCGTCTTCAGAGAACACAACCTCATATCCACTCTTCTCAATAATTTTTGCTTTGATCTCCATCTGCTTCTTTTCCTTTTGGATGCGTCTCAGGAAAGCATAGTTAATGATCTGAGTAAAATAAGCAAATGGATTTCTAGATTTTTCTGGATCAAAATTATAGATGTATTGTACACAGTTTTCAATACCATCACTAATCATATCCTCTTTGAACATGTAGTTCACGAAGTTTGGTTTGTATGAGAGATGAGTAGCAATCTTAAGGAAGCACTCTCCAATGTATCTGGGGATACGTGGTTTTTGTAAATCTTTTAATCTAGCAATCTCAATCTCTTGTCTATAATCAATCAGAGCAGCAAGGAACTCTTTATTATTTACATAATGTTCCGATCTTTTTCTTTTCGCCATTGGTCTACCCAACATAAGTTTTTCTTTAATAATATATGTTTATATTATAGCATTTAATGTTAAAATCAACAAGCTTGACATATTAAACAATTACAAGTAAAATACCTTTGTTAGGGTTGATAGATCAGGTATAGATTAACTAGGAGTCTTTACTAAGATTTTTATCTGCAGAATTTTGTTTAAAAATCTTTTCAAGTAATTGTTTTGCGTCTTTAACGGTTGAGAGATAACCCATTCTCCTATCTATACTAGGATGTTCTCCAGGATTTTTTGCTCTGTTAAAGGATCGTACAAAATTTTGATATATTTCAATGATGGCAATATCACTTGACTCAGATATCAGCATCACATTATCTAAGTTAAGTATAAAAGTTTCCTCAGATGTAGTCTTCAACCATGGTTCCAGTTTATATCCTATCAGATTTCCATTCCTCTCTACGCTTTCGATGGTGACTGGATGATCCAGTATCAACATAGTTCGGTCTTCCTCCTCAGAGGCAGCAACTTTCGTAAAGATTTCTTCTCCTGATTTTAATTTAATCGTGCTGTAGAAATCGTTTTCTATCATTTTTTTAAGTCGATGGACAATATGTCATAATTAAATTTCTCTTCATTGTAAATTTTGATACGTTCAATGAGATGATTTAAAGTATAGTTTTTTCTTTCGTTTTTTGTGCAATCGTCACCAATATCGTAAAGCATCGCTTTAGTTTTGTTTTTACCCTTTCTAAGTACTCGACCAATGCTTTGGAGATTTCTCACTCTCGATTTAGAGGGTGAAGCAAAAATTACGTTGTGTAGATTACGGATGTTGATGCCTGTAGAGAAAGTGCCGTATGATGCAACGATAATAGCGTTCTCCTCCCTTTCGGTAATGTCCCTGATTCTCTCCCTTTCCTCTGCATCCACTCCGCCATGGACAAAGAATACCTTTCTATTCTCGTCTACAACATTATTTAGAAGATTAAAAATTACCTCACCATGTGTGGCAACCCGACTATACAGGATAAGAGTATTACCCTTTAAGTCTTTGGCAAGATTACAAATAAATTTATTTCTTCTATCGTGTTGGATAAGATATTGTATCTCATCTTCATAGGTGTCAAACTTTTGAGGAGCATGTTTTAACACCAAACACATAATATCAAGTTTTGATACATGACCCTTCTCCATCAACTCTGCGGTGCGAGTGATTTTGTATGCAGGACCAAAGAGTCCCTCTAAGACCCATTTATGCGTCTGTGTGCCATCTAAAGTACCCGTAAAACCAAATCTATACTTAGCGTGATGTAGGTGGGTCATAATGGACACCAGAGACTTGCTCTTAAATAGGTGTGCTTCATCCCCTATAATTACATTATAGTCTTCAAAGAATGTCTTTGGCAATTTATAAATTGATTGCCAAGTTGTAATCGTTACTGACATCTCTGTGTCCTTTTCCCTTCCAGCATAAATTTTGTGACAATATGCTCGAGCATCCCAACCATAATCTTCAAAGTCTTTATACATCTGTTCTACAAGACTTGTCGTCGGAACAACTATCAGGATACTTTGTTTCTTGGCAGTATAAAACCTTACGAGAGCGTAAATCATCAGAGATTTACCACTTGCAGTGGGAGATATTAATAACCTTCTGTTATGTCTTAACGCATCGTACACCCCATCAATCTGATATTCTCTGGGAGTGTGACTACAAATAGATTTCATGTAGTCTTTAACACCACCACGAGAGATTATCTCATTACACTCAAATGGGAGTCCGTAATACTTATTTTCTTGAAACTCATAAGAGTAACCTGCAGTCTCACAAAAACTTACAAGTTTATCTAAGAGTCCAACGTATAGTTGTTTTGTGTTGAGATTGTATAGATAAATCTCTCCGTTCCAATGCCTCTTACGGTACTGAGGCATGAATTTTGCTGACTCAACTTCAAATTTAAAATAATCTCGGAGTTCATAATCAACGTGAGGTTCTGCTTTGATTTTTAAGAAAACCTCATTTGATTTAGATATAATCAAATCCGCCATCAAAATACTCATTGCTATATGAGTATTTAGTCCTTTCTGTAATCAATATTATGAAAAGAGTATTGGTTCCTCATGCATCTATAATCCTGCGATGAACTTGTTAAACTCAATTGCATTCTTTATTTGATAATTACGTTGGTGGATTTGTTTAAGTATGTCCTCCAGATACGCAAGCATCACATCATAGTAATCAAGTTTTAACGAAACTCCTGAGAGTTTCTCATCTGCATCAAGATACTTCTGCATAGTTTCTTTATCCCTAATCTTTTTTGGAAAAGGGTTTTCAACATAGACATCAGGGTCTGCTTTTCCACTGAAGTATTCATAACGCTCGTGACGAATATTTTTTCGTTGTTGATCACCCTTCTTTTTTAAAAGTAGGATATTATTGTAAATGTCAAAATATTTTGCATGTAAAGATGGGATCTTCAGAGATTCATTATGCAAGTTGTCGGGATCTATAATAGCATCCCTTGTCCACATTTCTTGAATCTTCACTAGGTCAAACGTCATAAGCGTTTTCCGTTCATATCGAATATATTGTAAATAGTATACTTGAAAGATACCTCTGCTGTAAAGTATTGGTAATCTTCAACCGTTGCATCTAACCGCATAGGTCCAAGCGAATATGGAAATATATTATCAAACTTAACTTGGAATTGTGCGCGTTGTTTACTATTTAATACAATCAATGTAGCATCTGAATACAGATTCTTTTGATCAGTAAATCCAGCAAACCTTTCCCCATCTTTCTGAAACTGTTTAATCTCTGAAAGTTTCTCAGGGTAGTTAATTCCTCTCAACCAATTTTGTATCTCCATATAGTTGAGGAGTTCCTCATCAACCAGGAAATTAACTGTCAAATCCTCAAACACTGGTTTGTCGCCAGGGATGGGTATATTCTTCAAGTAAGTTGGTTGCTCTGCAAATCCACAGGATATACCAGGGATGTTTACCTGATTGCCCGTAAAGGAAACTAATGGTGCTCTATTTATAGTAAACTTAAAACCAACACCAGACAAATAGTTTCTATTCTCTAGTTGCTGTGCTGATATACTTCTTGCTGGTGTTACGTTCATAACGCTTTTAAAACTATTTATGATTAAATATCTAATTCATAGCAAGCAGACCTTGCTAGTTCTGGATTCTTTTTTAGTGCGTTGTGGACATGTGAATGGACATCAACCTCTAGAGTATGATGTGCTCTAGTGTGAAAGATCTCAATCAATCCCAAGAACCCGACTAAAATCAGATTTAAGATTGTGAATGGGTGAAATATAGCAGAAGTAATCTTTTTCATAAGCATAAAAAAAGGGGGACCATGGTCCCCCTGCATTATAACAAGTTATTCGTGAATCAGAAGGAGTACTTGACACCCAACTTAGCACCATAACCACGGTCGATATCGTCGTCGCCAGATCCGATGAAGGAAACTTCACCATAAGCACCGAGAGAATCGGTAACAGCGAGTCCAAGACCTGCCTTACCAGAAGGAACAGTGTCACTTTCGGCACCGTCAGGGGAAACTACACTAGCGCCACCTTGAACGTAGTATGATGCAGACTCACCAAGAGCACCTTCATAGCCAACGTGAAGATCAGTAGTGGTGCTGGTGTAATTGGAACCAGACCAACCAGAATTAGCCTCAACGTTAACGTAGGGACCTGCAAGGGCAGCGCCTGCGAAAAGTGGAGCAGCAGCAACAGCTGCGAATACAGATTTGAACATTAGTTTTTTTACCTTTAGTTACTTGCGGAGTGGTTACCCGCAGATGTAGGATTGAGTTGTCTCAATCGCAATATGTTTAATATACCACCGTTTGGTGGAGTCGTCAAGTCCCCTAGGAGGACTGTTGTAAAACGTTACGGAGTAACGCTTGAGTATTTATATGCATTTATTTCTTGTTATTAAAAAGGGGTCGGATGACCGACCCCCCTTGTGTTGTAATGAAAACTCTTAAGAGTTTTGGATCACATAAGGTTCTTAACGAGAACGCGTCTGTAGTAGCGGTTAGCGTTAAGTTGCAGGCGTCCGAGACCTTGTGCCTTACCTTCCGCGAATGGGTTTGCGACCATGCCGTAGCGGGTCTTAAATCCGATTTTTGGTTGGAAGGTGTTCTCGCCAACTGCGCGTACCATCTGCAGGGGTACATATGGGCAGTAGAAGATACCTGCGTCATAAGGTGAAGCACCCTTATAACCAACAACGTAATACTGATTAGCAGCAACGTTTGCAGAATATGGGTCAATGTAGACTCTGTACTTACCGTTCAGAGTACCAGCAAAGGTGTTGCCAGTGTCATCAACATTGAGGTTAGCATTAAGTGCTGGGGTGTAGTCCAGTACGCCTGCCATTGTGAGTGCGGAAGCAACGTCTGCGGAACACAGAATAACGTTGCCCTTCCCTCTACGAGTTCTTTGTGCGATTGCGTTAGCATCACGCTCGATTTGGAAGATAAGTCCTTTGAACTTCTCAACTGACCAGCGACCGTTGGAGTCAACGTCAAGGTCAAACTGACCAGCAGTTGCAGTGTTAGCAACAGCACCCTGTTCAGCAACCTTGTAGATGGTTCTGATAACTTCGCGGTTGATTTCAGCAAGGATCTCTGTGGAGAGAATGTTTGCCAGTTCCGCTTCAGCGTTCAGACCGTGGATTGCCTTAAGGTCTTGTGCCAGTTCCAAGGAATACTCTGCTTTCAGAGCTCTGGACTTAGCGGTTACGGTGACTTTCTCGATCGAGAATGCCATCTCGTTGAAGGCGTCATTGCCAGTACCGTTAAGGTTCTCGGCATCGCCTGTTGCCATACCCTGACCAGTGTTATATGGTGAAGGGTTGGTTGTTGCTGTACCAACTGGGTTCAGTGCGGATGGGTTGCTGCCAACCTGACCTGTAGTACCGAAACCAACTGCGATATCGCTATAACCACCGGTAAGATCAAGACCTGCGTCCTGACCAGAGAATGCGGAATTTGCTTCGTCGTAGAATGCCTCTGTACCACTCTGGTTGGTGTAGCGTGATCTCATTGCGAAGATCAGGCCAGTAGGACCACTCATTGGTTGTACGCCAGCCAGATCATAAGCGATCAGGTTGGGCATAGAGCGTCTGATCAATGAGATCAGTACGGGGTCGAAACCTGCGGTTGGACCAGCTGCTGCTGAGTCTGCGCCAAATCCACCGGATGCACCAGCTGCGTTAGATGCGTTGGTTGGGGTTTCTGCCAGGTATGAAGAACCTGAATCGAATGCTGATTGCTCCCTGAGGAACTGCTCTTGGTTTTCTAGCAGGACTGCGGTTACCGCTCTACGATGTGAATCCTTGATTTTATCAAGTCCATCATAATCGAGAAGTGGTGCCCACTTTTCCTGCAACTGTTCGGAATGGAACATTTGCTTTTTCTCCTAAAAGTTAGTTTGTTTTAATGTTAAATTCAGTTTGATTTTGCAACTGTGGACAGTGCTCTCAGATAAGAACTCATGTCTCTTGTATAGTTGGGCGATTCTTGAACCGACTCAACTCCCTCTGAAAGGGTTTCTGTCTTTGCCGCTTCTGGAGTTGCGACCTTAGAAGGGAAATACGATTCCTTCAGCGTCTCCAGTTTTTCACGATATGCGGTTTCACTTTCAAACCCAACACTTTCGGCAAGTGAGGCGAGCTTCTCTTTCTGAGTGACTGCAAGTCCCTCGGAAACTGTTTCAAGGATTCCATCAGCAACCGACTCTGCGAGACGCTTGTTAAGGGAAATATTTCTTTGAATCTGCTCGTTGAGTTTTATCTCCATTTCATCAAGTTTATCTACCATGTTGTGGAGTACATCATATTTTTCTTCAGGGATAGTTACATAATGTTCTTCAAAAAGACCCTTCATTCCTGCAAGGAATGATTCGGTCATCTCAGTTTTAATGCCGTTCTCAACGGCAAGTTCGTTCTCTGACAACCATTCGCCAGAGACGTACTCCAGATAAGAATCAACTCTTTCAGTGAGTTCACTCTTGGATGCCTCAATGGCCTCCTGTAGTTTTGCATCATACTGTGCTTCAAGTGCTTCTCTAATTTCAATAACTTTTGATTTTAGAGCAGCCTCAAAGATAGTCTTTGCTTTTTCTTTAAATTCCTCGGAGAGTTCTTCACCACCGAGGAGTGCGTTGACATCTTCTTCAACATCAACATTGTCGCTAATTTCTGGGATTTCATTAACGACATCCTCTTCGACTACTTCATCAACAATCTCTGGGGATTCTTCGATGACTTCATCTTCAGATTCTACTTCTTCAGTCTTGACTGGAGTTGCAGATGTACTTGCTGACATTGCTGCAGCTGCACCCTTATTTACAACATCCTTGACTGTTTTGATCTTTGGTTCTTTCAATTTAGCAGAATTGTCATCTGCTTTATAATTCTCGGGGGTTGGACCACCAAGATCTTCATATGAACCTGCTTGACCAGGAGTAGAAACTGGGGTTGCAGAATTTCCTGCAGACTCAGCTGGTTTTGCACCAGCATTCACTGCAGTTTTTGATGCTGCTACACCCGCCTCCATCTCCTGTAAGTTACCACCAGACATTTGTTACTCTCCGATTGACCTGTTTATAACTATATTTATTTAGTAATTTATAGATTTACCAAGAAGTCATTGAAGAGTTCGATTTTCTTCTCATCAAGTTCTCTTGAGATTGTGAGTTGTTCAACTCTATTTTTGAGATTAGATACACTCTTCTCACGAAGAATGCTACCTTCCCAAACCCACTCTTTGCCTTCCATAATGCCTTCGACAAAAGCATCTGGTGCAGAGGGATCTGCAACAATATCAGCAGCAGTAGCGAGCATAAAATCGTCCGCTACAATGTTGACGCCTTCATTGTTTTGCTTAAGTGAACCAATACCTCTTGAGGAAACTCCAAGTTTCACTCCCTCAGAGAGTAGTGATTCAGCGATCTTACCCATTGGGGTAGATAAAATCTTTGCTTTACCAATAAAATTGCTTCCATTCTCTTTGAGAGAAACAATCTTATGGGATACGCGATCCAAGTTTACGGTTGGACCGTCAGGGTGACCAAGTTCTCCAAGGGCACGACCTGAGTTAACATAACTCTCGTTATATCTACCAACTTCCCGGCGAAGAGTTTCCATAGGATACATTCTGCCATTGCGGTTTTTAATATTCCCCTGCAGGAATACTCCCTCAATGTAGAGTGATTTCTTGCCGTTCTTTCCTTCGGCAATGAAAACTTTTACTTCTTCGATTTCTTCTCTGATGAGTTTCATTGCTTTAATTAGGATGCTTGTACTTGTTGAATGTGAACTGTACCTGTGTTTGCTGCAGTTAAAACTGCAACTTTTATTGACTTTCTTAGAGTTCCAGTATTGGTTGACGCTAAGGTATCAGTCACAGATGCAGAGTCGTGATCAACTGTAATTCTAGTGCTGTAGTAACCACCGGTTGCTGCAGTATTATTGATATTAGTTACAATTTTATGAGTAAAATCAAAGTTTGATTGTCCAGCAACTGTAAGTGATACAGCATCTCCAACATTAAATGGAGATCCAGTGCCTTCGTGGAAATCAATAATTGTACTTGCGCCGGTTGTAATGCCAGCAACACCGTTAGATCTAACTGCACCCAAAGAGATAACCTCTGGATCAGTTGATGACACAAAGTAACTTTGACTCGTCGCTACAGGATTGGTCCCGATAGCAACGTGAACTCCCTCAGTCACCGCAACAACTCTAATCGAATCAGATTGCATAGCAATGGCGTCCGATTGAACTGAAGTTGTGCCAGAAGCAAAAGTTGTATTTACTCCTACTGGATTTAATGCTGACATTATTTTACTCAGGAACTAGTATTTCTATTTATTGTTCTTGTGAATACTCATCTTCAACCGCTGCCTCTTGGGAAGGGTCAAACATCTGAGATGCAACTTGTGGTCTTAGAGTACCAATTTTATCTGCAGATTTTGCATATAGAACGTCTTTAATCGCGTCACTAATTTGCGACGGACTCTCATCCGTGGCAATTAAGTTCATTAATTCTTCCATTTTAATTTCTAAAGAATCAGTTTTATTTATATATTTAGATCTCCATCGACTTTGGGATCTTTACTTCAGGTGCCTCAGTTGAGGAACCATCAGACTCTGGTTCCATAACTGGAGCACCTAAATCTCCACCAGAATCACTAGGTAAAGGTTCACCAGACACTGGATCAATAGGCATATTTGGATCAGGGATAATACCATCTTTGATTTCTTTTTCAATCTTTTTATTCTCTTCAATAATCTCACTATCAGTCTGGCGTAAGATATGGCGTCTAACGTAATCCTGAGAGTAATACTTACCAATATAAGGTTCAGCAGTAGCAAGGAGATTGAGCCTTTCGGTCATCAATTCTGCTTCTTTAAGTTCAGTGAAGTGATTGTCATACAAGAAGTCATATTGAATATGCTCCTCCATTACATCCCAATCTTCAAGAGTAATGATGTTCTTGAGAAGCAACTGAGTCTTCAGCATATCTTGGAACATGAATGAGAATCTCTTTCTCAAACGTCCAACAAACTTACTGAACTTAACCTCGTCTCTCAGAATCTCTGATGAACGACCAAGATTAAATCCACCATCTCCACCGATTCTACTCTCGGGGATGTTGAGTGACTTATAAAGTTTCTTCAGGAAGTACTGGATATCAGAAATTTCTCCAAGGTTTTGTCCACCTGGCAGAGTAGTAATCTCTGTACCACGACCACCTTCACGGCGAGGGAGCCAGAAATCTTCCATCATACTCATCATTTTATTGTCATCACGGAGTTCACCGGTCTGAGCATTATAGACAAGTTTATTACGATAACGATTCATAACGTCACGCAGATATTGTTCTGACTTAACCTTGGGTAGATTACCAACATCAATATAGAAAATTCTACGTTCTGGTGCTCTGGATAATCTATAGATGACCAGAGAATCCTCAATCATTCTAAGTTGATTGAGTGATTTGATTGCCTTATGTAAATAAGACAATACAAGTCCTTTGTTTCTATCAACCAAACCAGAGGTGCAATATGTAATTGCATCTTTGGTAAATTTTACACTCTCATGCTTACTATTTGTAACATAAGAGAAATCACCTTGACCCGTGGTGCTGGTTGGTGTATATAAGAAGTACTCCTCAATCTCTGGATAATCATATCTCATAGGAGTATTAGGATTAGTATAACCCCTCAAAGAAGGACCTTTTGCTGGATTGACAGCACTTTGAATTGAAGTTTTATCCCCTTGGTCTTTGAGTTTACGAATATAACGCATCTTCAATGCGTCAATGTAACGCAACTCTTGAATACCCTCATTGGGTCTCTTTAAGTCGATTACTTTATGATAGTAGAGTCTACCATCAACGTACCAGTTGCGATATATCTCGTGTGCCTTTCTATCAAAATCTAAAAGTTCAAGGATTAACTTGAATTCTTTTCGGATAATCTTTTTTATACCTTCGCTTGCATTAAGGTTTGACAGTTCAATCTGTACAGGACTGTCATATGTATCAGAAACAATTGCTTCATTTACAACATCTTCGATAGCACTATCCACTTCTGGGTGTAGTGACATCTCTCGATATCTACGAATGAGTTCTGACTCATTCTTGTAGACTCCTTCCAAGTCTAAATATGAACCATAAAATCCAGCGCCTGAAGAGGCATAATAATCAACCCCGTCCGCTTCATTGGGCGGTACGGGGGACTGATTATTAGTGGGGTCATTATCCCCCTCAATTGAAAAACCAAATAATCTAGATGCCATTATTCCAGTAGAGCAGTAGTCTTCTTACTGCTCTATTTATAGAATCAAATTAAGCGATGATTTGACCAGTCTCGTCACCTTCTCCAGCGGACCAATACTGGACCTGGAATTCAACGGTGAATTCTTCAATGGTGTCGCCAGTGTCGTATGACAGGTCTACCTGTGATACGTTTGTTGGGAACACATCGAAGAAGCGATATGATCTCAGATATGGTGCAGGAATGTTTCCACCTGCATTTGCAGGGTCAGTTGAGTCACTGGTTGCTGAGAATCTACCAGCGTTATAACCACGACCTAATTGACGAACATATGCGTCTGCCATATATGATGATGGATTAGTCGCACCAGAAGCGTTGTCGAGCTTACTGATTGCGTTCGTCCAACCTTCAAACTGAGATCTCAGTAGGAAGTCTTCATCATTGATGATGGTTACGGTCCAGGTATCAAAGGTACGGTCTCCCGCAACTTTGAGGGTTCTTCCTCTAAAAGGTACATCGATAGGAGCGATGTTTGATGCAGGCAGTGCTGCAGACTTACACATGAAACGGAATGTTTCTTGTTCAGTTGCTCCCCATTGTGCACCGTTCTCAGAGTTAAGAGCAGCAACAGGGAATGCTGGGAAGTCTACTTCAAACAGGTTAGGGCGAGCGCCGCCTCCCTGAAGTCTAGACTTAAAGTTTGAGATAGTTCTTAATGCCATTGTGGGTTCCTCTTGGTGATTTTATTATATGTATTAAGATCAGACGCGACCTGCGACTTCTTGGAAACTAATTCCAGTTCTAGTAGCAACAAATGTCAATTCGACATAGTTGATAGACTTGGATGGTTTCAGGAAGATGTCAGCTCTAAACTCATTGTTGTCAATGATGTCAGGAGTGTTGTTTGATTCGTCACAAATTACCCGGAAGTCAATAAGTCCTCTCTTAGATTGGATATCACGAAGGAATGGTTCAGTGATGTTCACAAAGTTTGCTCTCGTGATCTCATCATTGAATTCAAAAAGTTGAGCATCTGCTGCTCTCTTCAGTGATTGTTCGATAAAGAGGAAGAGGCGACGGACGTTGATTCTATCAAACGCGGATGCATATGCTAGACCAGTCTTATCACCAAAGAGTACAACACCTGTTCCAGGTTGGTTGATGACAGGGTTGATTCTGTTTTGATACAAGAGATCACGCTCTGCCTTGGTTGGGTTGTATGCCAACTTAACAGAGTTCAGCAGTATACCACGCTGGAGACCAGCAGGTGAGAACCAAGGGAATGAATCTCTGGTTGTTCTTGCCATCAGACCTGCGATATCAGCGTTACCTGGGATGTAACGGAAGACATCGTTAAAGCGGTCATAGACATACTTGTATGCTGAGTCAAATACAACATAAGATGAGGAGGAGATTGGCGAGAAGAAGTCAATGACATTCGCTGTCTGAGTTGTCGAGTTGCTGATGTTAACAACGTCAGTTCTTTCAGGTGAGACAACACCAACACAATCTTGTCTGGTTTCGCAGATAGTGATGATCTTGTTTGCTTTTGCCTGTGATGCTTCCTTAGATCCGAGTCCAGGACCCATGATCAAGAAGTCAATGGCAGTCTCAGAGTCATCAAGGAACTTGTCGTATGCTGCAGTTGTATCTCCGAGGTCAACTGTATATGAACCAGATGCCTCAGGATCTTCATTACCATCGTAGTTCTTACCACCAAGCAGGGAATAAGTTACGTTGCCAAGTGAGGAGTATGTAACGCCTTGTGCGTTCTGTCCCCACAGACCTTGACCGGTTGTAAGAGCAGTAAATCCACTGCTGTATCCCGTTGCGGTTGGAGTGGTGCCATGGAAAGAATCATCTGCCTGAGACGCATTGTATCCAGCAAAGAGAATCTCAGAGCGATTAGCAAGGAAGGTCTTGTAGTAGATTCTAGTTGGAGAGTTGACGCTTGATACTGCGTCCTTCGCCTTAGACAGGAAGAGGTGCTTCTCAAGAATAGTTGCCTGGTTACCTGTGACTGTTCCGTCATCATCAACAACAACGACATGCATAGCATCACCTTTACCACTTCTGTTAAGTGAGAATGCGTTAGTTACAGGTCTTGGTGCGATAGTCTTCCAGAAGATCGTAGCGTTATCAAGTCCAAGAGTTTGTTGCTCATACCAGTCAAGTGAGGTTACAATAGATGATGCGGGAACGTCGGTGCCAGCACCTTCAGTTTTTGCAATACCAGCAGCAGTGATAAACGTAACAGTCTGTCCAGCAAGGACGGAAGTTGTTGAGTTACCCTTAGCATAGACAATTGCAGTCTCCGTACCTGCGGTAGAGACTCTTGACGTTACCTTAACGTCAACGGTTGATTCGCCACTTGAGTCTGTAGTAAAACCAACAACGATACCCTTCAGGTAACCATCGAAGGTTGATACCGTACCAGATCCAGGCAGGCTGCTAGTGATTCCTACAGAGAATCCAAGACCAACTTGTACACCTAGTCTTCCAAGATCGGATGTAGTAATGCCGACTGTTTGGTCTGCAAGATCATCAATCTGACAAACTTTAGCGTTATTCAACCAAGAACCTGGGTTCTTACCAGCATATACAAAATTATTTGCTGAAGAATATGACTCATTATAGTCATCAAAGTTTTTGATTAACAGCGTGGTTGTTGATGCAATACCAACACCAGCGTTTGCGTTCTTCAGTGAGGAGCCGCTCATGCGGACAATCCTCATTGAACCACCGTATGCGAGGTATGATGATGCACTCATCCAATACTCAAAGTGATTATCTGCACTCGAGGGTTCGCCAAAAACTTGTAGCAGTCCCGCTTCATCTTCAATAAAGACTGGTTCCTCTACAGGTCCCTGTGCAAATGGAGCAGCGAAACCACCAGTCGATGGGTTCACATTATCAGCTCTTCCTACTGTTAAATCAACTTCTCTGATCCTTACACCAGGAGATAATTGTGGAGTCGCCATGTTGTGTTTCTCCGTGTCCTAAAAATTAACTAAAACTATTTATTGTTTAGGATCTTTAGAACGGGGAAACAATGCATGAACAACCTACCAGTCAGGATACTCCCACTCCGGTATCTTTTTTTTCTTCTTCTTAGTCTTCTTGACTCTATTTATTGTACACTCTTTACACTCATACGAATAAGAGGATGCTAACTCATATTTATTTTTACGTGTCTTATAAAAACCATCAATCAGGTCTTTAGTAACACCACAAGTTCTACACGTCCTCTCAGTAAGAAATAAATGATTTACCCCATACTGTTCGTCAAGTTCCATCAATTATACTCCCACATATGTGTTAGGTCCCCATACTCACCAACTGATGCTTTAGACCAACGGTCACCATCAGCATCAACAAAACTATTATCTTCTAAACCATCAGATATAAAACCAAACGGTGCCATATCCTGTTCTATTTGATTCTTTTGCTCATCATAGATTCTCTTACGAACATCTTGGTCAGTCAGTTCTTTAAAATAGTCTTGTGCTACCAACCAAGAATAGATAACCAGACACATTGCCAAGTCATCATTACATCCTTCCTCTGCTTGAAATGAGTTATTCTTTTGAATGAATGTTGTCAACTCAGCAATGATATCATAATCATGCAGGATTAATTTATCCTCCTCAAGTATTGCCTTGAGGTTAAGTGCTCCAACCTTCTTAACTGTTTTGGACATTTTGACACCAAGTTGTGTCTTTTTACCAGAGAATCCCTGACCTACAACTTGTCCAGCACGTCCTCTCATTGAGCACATCAAAATGTTTTGATACTCCAAATCATACTGCATAATAGCAGCAACTTGGTCGCCAACATCATTTACTTCACATAAAACAAACGCATTATTATAACCTTTGGCAACATCATAGATGATGTTAGGGAACATCATTGGTTTGATTTCATTATTACGATACTTGGCAACAACCTTATGTGGGAATGTTGTGATATCAAACACAACAAATGCAGAGTAGTCATTGCCTACTCCACGCGCAACGTCAACAGTACAGATATAATCATGATCAGGTTCTGGTTCTTCGTAGACATCCAGACCTCCACCTTGCGTTAATGGATTATCATATACTAATGATCTTAATTTACTTGGGTTGATAAGTGTATTAACAGAACCAAGGAACTCACACTCAAACTCAACATTAAACTGTTGATCTGAGGTATTAGCAATGGTCTGTCTCTTCCACTCTGCATCTCTACCAGGAACCTCAGACCAATGAACCTCAGTTGGAATATATTCATTATCATTCTTCTCAGCATCGTGCCACATTCGGTAGAAATGATTCATACCGTGAGGCGTTGAAACAATGATTACCTTTGTGCTTTTACCAGAAGTAATAGTAGGATAAACAGAGGCAAAGAACAAATCAGCAATGTGATTTGGGACGAACGCAAACTCGTCGAGAAAGAGGATGTTGAACGACATACCTCGGACAGCAGATGCAGATGTAGATGCTGCCAAAATTTTACTGCCATTTTCTAACTCGATGTTACCTTTGTTCCATACCAGAATACCCTGTTGCATCCACTTTGGCAAGTTCTCGTATGCTATGGCTAACCTTGCTAATAATTCTCTAGCAGTGGATGCTTTGTTTGCTAGGATACCAATATTTACACTATCATTAAAAATAGCATAATGCAATAGATAAGATATCACAGTTGTAGACTTACCAGTCTGCCGTGGCATCTTACAGATATTAAATCTATTATTATGAAAGTTAGTAATTAACTTCTCTTGAAAATGATATGGATGAAACTGGGTAAGACCCTCATCCAAAGAAACAATTTTAATATAATTGTTTGCAAAGTAAACTGGGTCATCTTTACATTTAATAAACTCCTCAATTTGCTCATAATTGAACTCAATTGGAGTATTCGCTTTTTTTAGATTGGGATTACCCAGATACTGTTCAGTCATGAATCAAAGTATCCTGAATCTTCTTTGCCATTACTTTATCCCAATCTTTAATTTTAGTCAACAAGCGTACCATGTTCCCTCCTAATTTCTCTTAGTTTTTCTAAGTTCATATCCTTAGTGCCTCCATCATAGGCATGAGCATAACCTTCTTCAATCATTTGTTCGTTGAGCGACACTGACTCGTCCCCAATGTATAACCACCCCAGAAGACGACCATATTTACCGACGCCGCCAACAAGTTCAGTCCTAACAGACAACTCATCATCACCAGCGATAGTCGATTCCAGTTTCTCTTTGAGCCAGTTGGTTGCGTCTTTTCCAAGTGCTTTCTCCTCTAGATTTCTTGTTCTTTTTTCTGGCGTATCAACTCCTGCAACTCTAACTCTTTCTTTCTTGTATAAGTCAAACCCAAGATCAATGGTGACATCAATAGTATCGCCGTCAAGAACACGATTAATCTCTGTTACTCGGAAGTTGTAGCAGGATTTCCTGCTTGGTGGTGTCATTGCGCCCATGATCGATCTCCTTTGATTCTGTTGATACTGCTATGCCTATGATAAATGTTGCTGCTGCAATTACTGCACCAGCACCAGCGACCCACTTCTCTAACGTGCGAATACGACCACGAAGTTTTTCTAGTTCTTCGTTCGTATCGTCAACACGCTTATGAACCATTTCAATGCGGCGAATAGAATTCTCTATAGTGCTGTCCATCACAGCAATCTTTGTATCCTGCTCCGCATCTTTATTTGTAAGGTCACTCATCTTCCAACTCATCGAAAGCCATACGCATTATATAGACGATATACCACATAACTCCAGCAAGAAGTATGACTAATGAGATAATTACACTCCAAACAGGATCATTTACGTTATCAAGTGGACGCAATAATAAATTCATTTTACATATTTTCAAATTTGTATTCTAATATCATGCGATACATTGAATCTCTCAAGTACCATAGGTGTTCTTGCTCTGCCACTTCCCGAGCAGGTGATCCTTCCCAAGTCTCCAAACGTTTTATGACACAATGATGCAGTAAATGTATGTCTTCTATACGTAGACTTATTTGATAGTCGTATTCGTTCATGGATTCTTAGGGTCTATTCCTAGGTCTTTGAGGTATTCTATCCACCAGTCGGAGTCCTTTATATATCTCCAATTAGGGACTTCTTTGCCTTGCTTCACAACATAGTATTGATATAGTGCATCATCTATAATCTGTGCGATCTCCATATTCTTCTTCCGCTTCATCAACGTCTACATATGGATTTTCCACATAGGGTCCTCGTTTTCGTAGAGGTTCTTTCCTGACATAATCGGTTTCAGAATTTACAGCAGATACCCAAACAGCAAGTTTCATTACGATAAAAATTAAAACCAGTGGTGTAAAACAACCGATTAAAGTTACTGGTTTCATTTATGTTTCCTCGTAAAAGATTCCCAGTGTTCCCATCTATATTTATGTATTGTAGTCAATGATAGTATGCATTTTCTAATCCCCATCTAACAGAATACCCCACCACTCCAAAAAGTGTAATTGCTTGGACCGCTAATCCCATTTTTCCCATGGATCCTCTTTGTGCAGGCAAGAATTAGGATGTGCCCACCCCTTATTTAATTCTTTTAACCTCTGCTTGAGGATGTTATTTTCGAGTTTCAACATATAATTTCGATGTTGCAACCACTTTATATATTTCATCCCTATCCATCCGATAGATTCACATCTCATCATATAAATTAGATGTTTCAACTTTTCAATAGGGATCATCACACCTTTTTTTCCATAACTCTAAGAAGTATCTATCAACTTGATACAAATCCTTACCAGGAGGAATTTTATCAATGTCTACAGACCACTCTCTACACAGATCTCTCATTTCTAGTGTTATGCCACGAGGTAAAAACATTCTGCCAAAGGAGGACATGGCAAATGCAAACCTCATTCTAATGCGCTGTTCCATTTCCTGAGTAGGCGTCGGTTTCATAATAGTTATTCTCACCTTTTCTGTACCCGAAATATGCGGTGGCACATACAAATGGTAGTGATCCCCAAAGTAGGACATGTGCTAAAATCATTTGAAAAATACCTTGACGCCTATTGCTGCTCTACCTTCATCTATATTCTCCAATGCAGTTAAATACTCTACAAATACTTTTACGTCACTGCCATACTCAATACCTATTGATCCCAGTGGTCCGTTAAATTTATCACGACGATCAAACCCAGAATGGTTAATACTGATACCAGAATACAAAGTAAAGTCGTTAATTGGTGCGAGGAGTTTAACTCCAGCATGATTAATTCCTGGGTTATCATTACAATCCATGGGTGTTGAGATGTGTTCAGCGAAGAGTCTTACGTGTTTATGAACGTCATACTCAATTCCAAAGGAACCCATGGGTTCCTCCAGTTCAAATTGTGTTTGCTCCATTGGACTATAATTGAAACCAATGTAAGTTTTTAAACTATCTGCAGACACTGTTCCAACAGTAGCAGTTACAATTGCACCGGTAATAGATGCTAATCCTATACATACACTCATTTTACGTTGTGTCCTCCAAACATATAGCGCATTCCGTTCAAGATTTTGTTTCCATATTCTCCCAATCTGCGAGAATTAAACCGTTCAAATAGTGCGGCAGAGATAACAGGTGTGGGTACACCAAGATCCACAGCAGCGTGGAGAGTCCAACGACCTTCACCAGAATCGCTAACTCCCCCATCGAATTTGCTAAGGTCATGATCATGCCGTAGTACATCAGCGGTAAGATCAAGTAACCAACTACCAACCACGCTACCACGACGCCAAAGCTCAGCCACTTCAGTACAGTCAATATCATATTGATAATCTTTTGGATTCTCCATCGGAGCCACCTCAGCATCCCCCTCCTTAACATATTTGGAACCAAGATCACCATGATGGAGAATATTAAACCCTTCTGCATACGCTTGCATGATTCCATATTCGACTCCGTTGTGGACCATCTTTACGAAATGACCTGCTCCAGGACCTCCACAATGTAACCAACCGTACTCAGCACTGGTTGCCCTAGTGTGAGGGTCTGTGCGGGTTGCAGCGGTAATACCAGGCGCAAGGGCGCGGAAAATGGGGGCACAGACAGATACTGCGCCAGTTGCACCACCAACCATGAGACAGTATCCACGCTCCAAACCATACACACCACCGCTAGTGCCGCAATCAATATATTGGATACCAAGTTTGACCAATCTCTCGGATCTCTTGCGAGAATCTTTAAAGTTGCTATTGCCATGATCAATAATAATATCTCCGTCGCCAAGTAGTGGTAATAACTCATTAAGTGTGTCCTCTACTAATTCTGCGGGAATAACAAGTTGAAAGATACCAGGTGCTTTACCAATCCGTTTATCTTGATGATGCACTTGTGTTACAAGGTTTTCAATAGTTGTGGCAACTCCTGAGACATATCCATTTTCATATGCCTCTTGCGCTTTTTCATAGTTGCGTCTATAACCCCAGACTTCAATTCCTGCCTTCATCATGCGTCGGGACATACCCTCACCCATACGACCAAGACCAATCATTCCAACTTTCATTTTAATTTACCTTTATTTTTTACAGACCATGTTATTTCCATAGCAATAACCAGCAAACTAATAAATCCAAAAACAAATAATCCACTCATCATAATGATATCTTTAACCAAGGTAATATTGGTGGTATTATTCCAATGAGTCGAAGAAGACCCTCAGCAAAAAGTGCGAGAACAACCCAACCAATACACACAGAGATAATTGTAGCACTACGATTATGTTTTCGTATGGCACCATCAATCATCTCCTGACATTCTTGTTTGGTTACCCACTCAGGTGGCTTCATATCCTCAGAATAATCCTTAAACATCTTCATTATACCAAAAGTCGTACCAGTCATTCTCTGTTACTTCATCCTCGCATATTGAAGGTTTCTCAAATAACTCATTCATTTTTTGATTGTGAATTTTGAGATATAAAAGTTTAAGATCTTTGTCAGTTACCATATTCATCCAAAATGCCTAAGATGGAGTTGTATGCTTCTTGAGCACCATTATTCCAGACATCTCCCTTATAATGATACTCACCTTCATACAATGCATTTTTTAGTTTTAAAATCCTGACCTTGATTTCATCCTTTGTAACGGATCTTCTTGGCATAATTAATCATCACCCAATTGTTTGTTTAGTTCACCAAGAGTGTCTTTACGACCCTTTATAACACCGTCAATATATCCTGCACGGTATTCCCAAGTTTGCCCACCATCTATACCCCTCTTTGGGTTGATGCATTGATCATTGCCATACTTGTTACAAACAAGACCAGCAAGATCTAACTCAGATGAATCAGATGATCCACCTGTACCTCTCCAAACATGTTTACCATTAATCCAAGTTGCTCCACATTTTTCACACTCTCTTCTTTCAAGTTTAAGGTCTGATAATTTGGGACTGTCATCCATGTGTTGATTCCTTTTGTTTGATCGTGGATATGTTTAATCCTTTTTTAAGTTTACGTGCCATAAAATACATCCTTATCTTAAAGATAAGGAATCTAAATTGTAAATCAAGATACGCAAAAAGACGCATTGTCTCCTCATAACCACCGTAAGCAAATAAGAGTCCGATGATTATGACTGAAATATAAAAACCAATTAATGTTGATTGCATTATATCTCCAATGATGACCCACGTAGAGTTATAATTGTATATAGATCATTACAAAATGTCAAGTATTTTTGATACTTGACAGGTTAGTGTTTCCACACTAGACTAGGTTTGTTACCGATGAAGATAATACTATAGCCTAGTTACTTTATGAGGCATTCCAAAACTAGCAGCCTTCAGACTCGTTAAAGTTTCATCAATAACTTCACCTGCAGGGTCATAAGATGCTGTAATCTCTGCACCAGCACCAGATCTTACTGCTTGCATTTTCTTAAGAAGAACCATCTTCATTGATTCCCTGCTCATAAAAATAATCAACTGCAAACTCTACTTCTTCATAAGCATATGAAGAATCAGACTTAGAAGTATCAGCAGCATCTATAGCAGATTGAAATTTTAAATCTGCTGCTCTATCTTTATCAGTACCAGGACCCTTTCTCTTCTTTGCTGATTTCTCAAAAGATTTTTGTGCTCTTGGATCTTTTTCTATACCTTTAAGGACTCTATTTACTTGAGATGTAGCATCTTCTTTAACTTCATTTTCTTCTTTATTCAATCTTTCTCTTGCTATTGCACCAGCATCTCTACCTGTTTTAGTATCAGTACCTCTATTCTTTTCAGATTTTCTGTACTTATCTAAGATTGCCTTCCTTTTTTCGTGAGGCATTCCATAAGTAGTAGCTTTAAGACTGGTCAAATTCTCAACCATCTCACCTTCTGGTTCATATGATGCTGTAATCTCTGCACCAGCACCAGATCTTACTGCTTGCATTTTCTTAAGAAGAACCATCTTCTTCATCTGAGAAATTCTATTTTCCTTTGATTGAAGTTGTTTCTTTTGTTCCTCAGCACCAGAATTTGCCTTTTCCTTTGCTTTAGCAAGGATCCTTGCCTTAGCAGCATCTTGGTCATCCTTAGGGATAGCAGTTACAGCACCAAGTTTCTCTGCTGGTTTACCTGGGACTGTAGATTCGCCCATAGCAGCTTGATAGTATGATTCACCTGCTTGATAAGGAGTCTCGTAATAATGTCTTACCATTGCACTTGGATATGCTCCTTGTAAAGCATACTCCACTTCCTTACGGGATGGTTTCTTCATATCAGGGAAGAAGAGTTTGAGAGACATTAACTTGCCTCTAAAACTAAACATTACAAGATAAACATTACCAGTCTTAGCAGGCATTCTCGTTGCTTCAGTCACTGCTGGTCCAATTATCTGATCGATATCATAGATATCATATTCAGCAGATGACTTGACTACCTTGATTGGTTCTGGTTTTACAATATCCTCAATGGTTGCGAATGTTTCACCATAAGCATCAGTCAGTTCAATCTCTTCTTTCTTGACACACCAGCACTTTTGTCCTGCCTCGTTTACCTCGATAGCACCTGCTGCTTCTAAGGCAGCGATCTGTGCCTCTGTAAACCCCTGGAACTCTTCTTTCTTATCACTGTTACCCCAATTTGCTGCACCCTTCTTACGGTACTTTACAAGGGCACCTGAGGCATCATTTGATTTAGACTTACCAAACCAATCTTTTAATCCTTCTTCAGAAACATATGAGAGGTCATAGATTCCATTTACAAAACCCTCTCCTACACTATCTCCACCATCCCCGCCGCCATCTGCCTCAGTTTCAGCAGCACTTATTTCGCCATCACTAGCGTCATCTACACTATATTTGGACCACATCTTGGATCCGTAACTGCATTCACCTTGCGTCTCTTTCTTCTTACAGAGACGGCAATATTTTTTGTACTTTGACATTGCTACAAACTTTTACCCTGTTTTATTTAGCAATCATTGAAGGCAGAACCAACTTCAGAACCAATAGACGCTCCCGCCTTTTGTCCTAAGAGTAATGCCCAACCAGATGCTAACCATCCAACATAAGGGATGCTAACAAGAGCAGGGACAGCAACACCAGCAGCGATGCTAGTGCCTGCCATTGCACCTTGAGACCGTGCTCCAGCGTCCGCCGCGATGCACTCGGCGCTTACACCCCCGATCTTTCCCTCTTCACCTATTGCACCTCCCAGATTTCTGGTGCCCTCACGGGTGAATTGGTCACGACGATACTCGGATCTGACTTCAGATCCTCCACCAAACCATCCTCTCTTCTCTTTATCAACGTCTAGAGATCTTTCGGATTGTAAAACTTTAGGGTCATCAGCACGGAATTCAATCTCGTATCCGTCTTTACCTGCTCTGATTTTATATGATGAATATGGACCGTTAGGAATATTAAATGTAGGAGGTTCTGGAAGTTTTGTAGAGTTCATCAGATGTCCCAAGACACCAATGTGAGCAACTCCAATAACTGCTCCGACGCTTACCGCTACCCACTTTAATGGTTTCATAGCATTGCCCTAATCAGCAACCATATTTATCAATTAAAAAACTGACCAAAGTTTTTTCTAACTCTTTGGTTTAATTAGTTAGGGTTTAAGCTGCTTCTAGAGCTGCTACTTTTGCTGATAGTTCTGTTACTGCTCCAAGAAGCTTCATGATTAGAACTGAAGTTTTAATTGTCTTATATGAATCATCAACTTGTTCGTAAGTAGCTGGTGTAATTTGCTCTTCAGTAACGAGAACCTGTTCAGTGGTTTCAGCTTCAACAACTTCACCTTCTTCATCAAGTACAGCCGAGATTGTTCTTGTTTCATAAACAGCAGGTGTTACAACTTCAGGAGTAAGTTCCTTTTCTCCATCCTTTGTTCTTGGAACAGTATGAATAATACCGGGACAAATAGATTCTACTTCCTGTGCAATTAGACCAAGGAACCGTATATCCTTCTCTGAAACAGGCGCTTCTTCATTCCAATCCCAGTTACGTAGTTTACCACCAAGAGCAGTAACATCAGCTAATTGTGGGTTAGCGTCTGTAATGTTCTTTTTAAAACGTTGATCAGATGTTTCTGTTAATGATGTACAAGTAACGGTTGAAGAGAAAGTGGCGGCTCCCGTAGATCCTGTTAATGTAACATTAACATCACTAGTAACATCTGTTCCAAGTATAAGGGTAGCGTCTTTCGACAATCCAGTGACCCACTTATTGGTAGTTGCGTTTTTAGTTGCCCACGCTGAGTCAACACTATTTATGTTAGTATTAGTAGAGAACCAAGTGTTTGTCGTGCTGCTATCAAATGTCGCTGATACAGCTGAAACGGATCCAGAGAACGTGGCGGCTCCTGTTGCACTGATTTCTGACGTTGTAGTGCCACCACTGTTCACTCCACACCAAACACGACCAGTATTGTCGTAATTTCTGCCAAATACTGCTGAAGCATTACTAGTGCTATCATAATTATTCTGTGCTGTTATTCCATAAGCCCGACCGGTATTGGTTGAAGCATCCATACCAGCTATTATTCTTCCATTGGCGTAGATATTAGAGTAACCTGTAATGATTCCATCATATGATATCTTCATTCTCAATGTATCATTCGTTGCAAAGTCAAGATCTAAACCTCTCTCCTGCCAAATACATGCAGTTCTGTCATCAGATCCCGTGTATGATTTCCCAGCATCATACAAGTTACCAATTATTAATCCTTTTGATGTATAATATCCACCAGATCCACTAGTACTATCATAAGCAGTAAATTCAGCACAACCACTTACATTTAATTTTTGGTCTGGATCACTTCTGTTAATACCAACATTACCTTTAAAGTATCCTACACCAGCGAACGTGGCGTCTCCATCACCAGTGATGGATGCTTTGCGATCTCCACCTGTCCCATTACCACCATTCTGAATAGCGAATACAACACCACTTTCACTATCGTTTCTTATAAAGAGGAATCCACCATTATCTGCTAAGACACCATCTCCACTATTCCAATCAGTACCACTGATCACGTCTCCAGCGAAAGTAGCGGCTCCTGTTGATGCGTTAAGGAAGATGTTTGTTGTACTATCATCAAAGTCTGCGCCACTATCTAACTTCAAATGACCATGACTATGTATATTGGTAGAGATCTCACCATCTGATTCAACAACGAATGCTCCGGTAGCGAAAGAGGCGGCTCCTGCTGCCGTGATTGTCGTTGCTGGTGATCCTGATGGACCGATAAGTAGCGATCGCGAACTGTTGATTCGCACCGCTTCGCCACCAGCAGTCTCTACAGTAACTGTATCAGTGGAGGGGAATCTAATAGCCGTATTAGTGTCACCAGTATGAACAATTTTATCAGCAATTGATACGTCTCCAGAAACAGTTACAGCACTGAGAGTGCCAAGACTTGTTAGAGATGAGTTGACAATACCGGACCCAAGAGTTGTTGAATTTAAAACAGTTCCAGATCCTACTTTAAATGCTCCACCTGATGTTACCGCAAGACCAATCGATGACTCAAGAGAACTTGTTGAGTTGTTAAAGAGGAATGTCTTTTTAATTGACTCAGCACCTATCGATATGCCTCCACCATCAAGAAGACTATTCGACGCACAAGTTGTAGCAACACCAACAACGTGGTCTGCTAATTCAACAGTTGTAGACTGAACAATAAATTCTTCACCATCAACTCTTAGGTCTCCTTTGATTCTGACAAGACCTGTATTGTCTCCAACAGCAGCAGGATCAATAATAAATTCTGCTGGACCGGCAATGGTTGATGTAACAACAACGTTAGCAACAGTCAGTGCTCCACCAACTGTAGCATCATTAGTGACTGTTAAAGAGTCTCCAATAGTTACATCATCAGGAAGTGACACTGTAACCGCAGCAGTCTCTGAACCAGAACCTGTGACCGTAATCTCATTTGCAGTTCCGCTAATACTTTCAACATAGTCTCCAAAAGTATCAGTTCCAAGTCCAACACTATTGGGTTGGATGGTAGCAGCAATTGAAATGTTACTCGTACCATCAAACGGAGTTGCTGTTGCCACAACATCCCCAGTCAAGGCAATGGTTCTAGGTGTTTGAAGTGCTGTCGCAGTATCTGCGTTTCCACTAAACGATGCTGCTGTAAGGACTCCAGTAACTCTTGCTCCACCGTAAACAAACATCGTTGTTCCAGCAAGACCTGGATGTCCTACTGTTAAAACAGAACTTCCATTTTGAAGATCTGTACCAATGGCAACAGGGGCATATGTATTGGATCTATACAGTACGTTGTTTTCTAACTTCCAATAATTTCCACCACTCACATCATATGAGAATGCCTGAAGAATATCTCCTACTTTAGCACCAGATGCTAAGGTAATCGTTGTACCATTAGTCTCTGTATATTCTGTTGGCTCTAGTTTAATACCGTTAAGATATACATCGAGAGAGTTGTTGCCAAGATCGTATGATGGAACTGTGAATGCAGATTGACCAACACCTGCTGTTACAAGACCAACGGTTCTTGACATAGCAGCTGTTCCATTAACAAATACTGTGCTGAAACCTGAGGATGGATCGGTGACTGTAGTTATACCACTCCCACGGAAGTCAAGAGTTGTTACTCCTGCACCAATGTAACCACCTGAGGTTTGAACACCAACACCAGAAATGATACTTGTTAAATTAGAACCATCACCATAA